>OKTC01000406.1_pt1 | contig 19524 bp, 17 predicted proteins | sample 1606181 | NCBI WGS metagenome assembly OKTC01 (sample SAMEA3879529, study PRJEB24766) | human gut metagenome | biome: human-associated habitat; feature: feces | place: USA | collected 1985/1987 | reverse complement strand
AATATAACTTATACGCTCAAAGATATTCTCAAATTATTCCGTTTTAGTGTCAAACAATGCATTCACGAACTCGTCCGAATCAAATTTCTGCAAATCATCGATGGTCTCACCGACTCCAATATACTTGACCGGCACTGAAAGCTCCGACTGTATCGCTACAGCGATACCGCCCTTTGCCGTACCATCCATCTTGGTGAGCACGATGCCCGAAATCTTTGCCACATCAGAAAACTCTCTCGCCTGAACCAGTGCATTCTGGCCTGTGGTCGCATCAAGCACGACGAGCGTCTCTCTGTACGCATCCGGATACTCACTCTCCAGGATTTTATTGATTTTTCCGAGCTCATTCATCAGATTCTTTTTGTTGTGGAGTCTTCCGGCTGTATCCACGAGAAGCACATCTGCGTTTCTAGCCTTAGAAGCTGCAACTGCATCATATACAACAGCTCCCGGGTCAGCACCCTCGGCACCGCCAATCATATCAACTCCGGCGCGGTTTGCCCATTCCTTCAGCTGGTCTCCTGCTGCCGCCCTGAAGGTATCAGCACCTGCAATAACTACCTTCTTGCCCTGTTCCTTAAGCTTTCCTGCAAGCTTTCCGACAGTTGTAGTCTTTCCTACTCCGTTGACACCGATTACAAGCACAACAGATTTTTCATTTTCAAATCTGTAGGCTGTCTCCTCCACCTTCATCTGCTCCTTGATGCTCTCAATCAAGAGTTCCTTGCACTCTGCCGGCTCCTTGATATGCTGTTCCTTCACCTTCCTCTGCAGATCCTCGATGATACTCTCTGTAGCTCTCACTCCGAGGTCTCCCATGATGAGAATCTCCTCAAGCTCCTCATAAAAATCATCATCTATATGCGAAAATCCACTGAAAAGTGAATCTATGCCTGAAACAATATTGTCTCTGGTCTTTGTCAGTCCTGAAACGAGCCTCTTAAAAAAGCCCGGCTTCTTTTCTTTTTCTTCCATTTTAACTCTCCATAAATAAATTTTACTGTGTCAGATCATTCTCTATCAGATTCACTGAAACGAGTGTTGAAACACCCTTTTCCTGCATCGTGATACCATATAGTCTGTCCGCTGCCGCCATCGTACCACGTCTGTGTGTGATAACGATAAACTGTGTGTTCTTTGTAAGCTTGTTCAGATAATTTGCATAGCGCGAAACGTTCGAGTCATCAAGCGCCGCCTCAATCTCATCAAGCAGACAAAACGGTGATGGCTTAAGTGCCTGAATGGCAAACAAAAGCGCAATAGCGGTGAGCGCCTTTTCTCCACCGGACATCTGCATCATATTCTGAAGCTTCTTTCCGGGCGGCTGTGCGACGATTCTTATGCCGCATTCCAGTATATCCTCATCCTCCACAAGCTCCAGGGAACCATGTCCACCACCAAAAAGCTGCTTAAAGGACTTGTCAAACTCTCTCTGAATCTCGGCAAACTTCTCTGTAAACTGCTTTCTCATACCACTGTCAAGCTCATCAATGATGCCAATCAGAGTCTTTTCAGCCTCGATAAGGTCATCATGCTGTCCCTTTAAGAACTCATAACGCGTTGAAATCTCCCTGTATTCCTCAATAGCGTTGACATTTACATCGCCAAGGCGTCTGATTTCGTCCTTTATGCCTGCAATCAGCTTCTTTAATGAAGGCAGATCATCGTATGCATCATTTCTAAGCTCTGCTGCCGCATGCGGAGTAAGCTCATATTCATCCCACATGTAGTTGGTCTGAGTCTCTGAAGCTTCCTTAAGCTTCTCTCTCTGGCTGTTCAGTCTGAAAAGCTCCTTATCCAGATCAGCCTGTTTCTTTGAAACTTCCTCCTGTTTTGCAAAAAAGCCTCTGTAATCATCAGACATCTTTTCTTTTTTTGTAAGGCTCTCCCTAAGCTGTTCGTCAAGCTTAGAATTGTTGTCCTTTGATGCCAGAATGGTCTGTGTGATTGCATCAATATCAGCCTGCTTCTTTTTAATATCATCCTTTGCAGCAGCTGCACCTTCCACAAGGCTTTCCTTCTGCTCATCAAATTTCTCTATCTCTGAATTGATACGATTGATATTTTCTATAGCAAACTCTGCCGTCTTTGTAATATTTGCAAGCTCAAGTGAAATGGCAGCGGCCTTGTGTGAAGCCTCCTGCTCAAGTACTCCCTGCTTTTCAAGTATCTCACTGTATGAGCTGTTTTCCTTCTCAAGCTGCTCCTCACGCTGCTTTGATGCCTCAAGCTGCGCTGCAATATCCTTCTTGCCCTGATTTATCTCTTCGAGCTGCTTTTCAATCTCGGCATTTTCTGTGCGCAGATCCTCGTAGACATTCGCGCTCTCCTTCTTTTGCTGGTCTGCCCTGTCAACAGAAATCTGTGCTGTATTCTGCTCAATATACTTCTCCTGCAGCAAGGTCTTTGTGGCTGCTATATCCTCCTCGCCAAGCGCAATAGCAGTCGCAATATCATCCTTTCTGGCTCTAAGCTCTTTAAGCTTTGTCTTAGTCTGATCAACTCTCTTTTCAAGCTCCTCAATCTCACGATTTCTCGCAAGCAGATTTGATGAATTTTTAAACGCACCACCGGACATAGAGCCTCCCGGTGCCAGATACTCGCCCTCGACAGTCACGATATGGAGTGAATAGTGATTTTTCTTCGCAAGCGCAATGGCATTGTCAATTGTGTCCACCACAATCACTCTGCCAAGCAGGTATGCAACAACCTCATCAAACTTCGGATCACACTTCACCAGCTTATTTGCAATGCCAAGCACACCCTTTTCGCCGAGTGCCGCCTCATTTTTAGTATTTCTGTTTGCACGCACACTTGTAAGAGGTAAAAACGTAGCCCGACCAAAATGATTGGCCTTCAAAAAGCCAATCATCTTTTTGGCTGTTGCCTCGTCCTCAGTGACGATATTCTGGATATTACCGCTTAAGGCTGTCTCTATCGCTATCTCATAGCGCTTATCCACCTGGATAAGATCTGAAACCACTCCTAGAAGCCCCGGATTTTTAGCCTTCTGCTCCATAACACGCTTGATACTGTTACCATAGCCATCATAGCGCTCGGCAATGTTTTTAAGTGACTCAAGCCTGGAAACAGACTTATGATACTCTGTGGAAGCCTCCTCCATCAGGCGGGCATTCTCTCTGGACTTATCTCTCCACTCCCTAGCCTTTGCCAAAAGAGCCGACTCCTTTTCCTTTAAACCGGCTATCTCTTCATTGACAGCATTAAGCTTCTTATTAGCCTCATCCAATATATCATCAAGCCCTGCTTCCCTTGTCTTTCTATCTAAAAGACGCTTGGTAAGCTCTGCCTTTCTGATATTAATCTGCTCAAGCATAGTGGCAAAACGCTGCTGCCTTGACTGGATACTGCCTCGCTCCTGAAGCAGGGCGATAAGCTCATTCTTGCCCTTTTCCAGTCCGTCATTGCAGCGGTTAACCTCTGCAAGCACAGCCTCATGCTCGTTTACCGCAAGAAGCTCGTTCTGCTTCATCTGCTCTATCTCAGCTTCCAGTGTGGCTTTTTTGTCATCATACTCTTTCCTGCTTTTAAGACGCTCAGCCTTTTCCTTTTCGATAGCTAAAAGACGCGACTGCAAATGCTCATCCGTCATTTCGGCCGTGTGAATCTGCTCCTTTAAAAGCTCTATCTGATTCTCAAGCTTCTGTCTGGTGGATGAAGTGCTTGTGATGCTCTCACGAAGAGACTCGATACGCTCATCCATCTGCTGCATATCGTTCCCAAGCCTCTCATACTCTGCCTTGATGCTCTCGTATGTGGCGTTGGTCTCCTTTAGCTCGTCATCCGCAATAGCGTATTTCTCATCAACTGACTTAAGCTCGGTCTCAATACGCGCTGATTCAAGCAAAAACATGTTGACATCGTAGTTCTTCAGCTCTTCCCTCTTTTTGAGATATGTATGAGCCTTCTCGGACTGTCTCTGTAACGGACCTACCTGTCTCTCAAGCTCTGTCAGAATATCATTGACACGCACAAGGTTCTCCCGCTCATTATCGAGCTTCTTTTGTGCTGTAAGCTTTCTCTTTTTAAACTTCACAATGCCGGCAGCCTCATCAAACAGCTCTCGCCTCTCCTCCGGCTTTCCACTTAAAATCCTGTCAATCTGGCCCTGTCCAATGATGGAATAGCCCTCTTTGCCGATACCGGTATCGTAGAAAAGCTCCGAAACCTCCTTGAGCCTGCACGGATTACCATTAATGAGATACTCACTCTCCCCTGAGCGGTAAACACGTCTGGCAACTGTAACCTCATTGAAATCAATCGCAAGCGAATGGTCTGAATTGTCAAGCGTGATTGCAACATACGCGTATCCAAGCGGCTTCCTGTTCTCTGTACCTGCAAAAATGACATCCTGCATGCTGGCACCACGAAGCTGCTTTGCGCTCTGCTCACCAAGCACCCATCTGACCGCATCGGCGACATTACTCTTTCCACTGCCGTTTGGCCCGACAATACCTGTGATGCCGTTGTGGAACTCAAAAACAATTTTGTTGGCAAAGGACTTAAAGCCCTGTACTTCCAAGCTCTTTAAATACATTAAAAACTCCTATTCCCTGTTTCTGTACAAAAGAAGTGCCTGATATGCAGCCTGCTGCTCCGCCGCCTTCTTTGTGTGGCCTTCTCCCTCGCTGACACGCTCGCCGTCCACAAGCACCGCAACTGTAAACTGCTTGTCATGGTCCGGACCGCTCTCATCAATAAGTTCATAGGAAAGCTGCTCGTGTCTGCCCTGTATAAGCTCCTGAAGGATAGTCTTGCTATCATAAAAGAGCTGCTTATTCTCAATATCAGTCATGATAAACCTAAGCACAAACTCCTTTGCATTAGTAAAACCACCATCTAAATAAATTGCTCCAATCACCGCCTCAAGTGCATCAGAAAGAATCGACTTTCTCTTTCTGCCACCTGTGTGATCCTCGCCCCTGCCAAGACGCAGGTACTTTCCAAGGTCAAGTGGCTTTGTACAAAGTGCAAGAGTCGGCTCACAAACAATGCTTGCGCGCAGCTTGGTAAGCTCACCCTCAGGCTTTTGCGGATAATTGATAAACAAAAACTCACTTGAAACTATTTCCAAAACAGCATCGCCCAAAAACTCCAGACGTTCGTTATCAGAATGCTTTTTCATGTGCTTTTCATTGGCATACGAGCTGTGTGTCAGCGCCTGCTCAAGCAGATGTCGGTTCTTGAACGTATAGCCTATTTTGCTTTGAAATTCATTTAAATCTGCCATAATTTTTCCTCTATTTCTATATCTATCCATTTTACATGTTCCGTGAGTATAACGAAAAGCCCTTATAATAAAGGGCTTTTCATTAGTTAAACATACTACTGCTCGCTTACAGCTTTTTTAATCTGCTCAACAGCATCGCCAACAGTGACGATTTTCTCTGCTTCCTCATTAGGAATCTCGATATCGAACTCTTCCTCGATTCCCATGATAATCTGGAATACATCCAGAGAGTCAGCGCCAAGATCATCAATGAAGGTTGACTCCATAGTAACCTCGTTCTCATCTACGTTAAGTACCTCGACAATAATGTCTCTAAGCTTCTCAAATTCCATTTTTAATACCTCTCATTTCTGTTTATAGTGACCAATCATATAGCAGTACTGCTATCTAATCAGCCGGCTTATTAATAATATATTCTTTAATTTTATCATTAATCTCTTTTTCCTTAAATGTAACACACTGGAAAACAGAGTTAGTGATTTCCTTTGCCTTGGAGCTGCCGTGGGTCTTTACCACAAGACCATTCAATCCTAAAAGCGGTGCTCCGCCGTACTCTGTCGCATCAAATGACTTTAACGTATTCTTAAGAGCCGGAAGTGCAAGTGCAGCTCCTATCTTGCTCTTTAATGTGCTCATGAGCCCCTTCTTGATAACCCCGATAAGTGTGGAGCTGAGCCCCTCGTAGAGCTTTAATATGACATTGCCCGTGAAAGCCTCGCAGACTATAACATCGGCATCTCCCTTTGGAATATCCCTTGCCTCAATGCTTCCGACAAAATTGATATCTGTGCACTCTCTAAGAAGCGGCATGGTCTCCTTTACCAGGGCATTGCCTTTCTCCTCCTCTGCACCGATATTGACCAGTGCAACCTTTGGATTCTTCACGCCGACAACATGCTCCATATAGATAGAACCCATCTTAGCAAACTGTACCAGATGCTCAGCTCTGGCATCCACATTGGCACCACAGTCTATGAGCAGAGATACGCCGCTCTCAGTCGGAATAAGCGGTGCCAAAGGCGGCCTTTGTATGCCCTTTATCCTGCCGACTATTACCTGTCCTCCGACAAGTACAGCACCTGAGCTTCCTGCCGAAACAAATGCATCAGCCTCTTTATTCTTGACCATATTCATGCCAACAACGATTGATGACTGCTTCTTTCGTCTGATTGCCACAACCGGTGGCTCTGCCATCTCTATAACCTCAGGCGCATCTACTATCTCTATCTGCTCCTTAGGATATGTATACAAAGAAAGCTCTCTCTCTACCGGTACCTTCTGTCCTACAAGAAATATCTTTATATCATTTCTTTTGTTAACCGCATCTACCGCACCCTTTACTACCTCTGCGGGTGCATTGTCGCCACCCATTGCATCGAGTGCGACCCTTGTTGTACTTTGCATTGTGACCTCCCTGTGCCTGCTAAAAAGCAAACTACTAATTGATTAAATAAAATATACTATAATCATAGGTATAAATCAATAACCAATTCACTACTCTATATGGCTTCCATCATTCTCCCGGACTCATTGAAATAACCTTGCCACAGTTCCATAAATCAGCAGTGCGCTTTGCTGCATCAAGTCTGTCCTCGTCTGATTTAAAATCAATATTCACAGAGTGGCATCCGCACTCAAGACATGTCACATAATATGAGCTGCCGCAGTCCTCCTCGAGAATCCCGGCACCGCCACAGAGCGGGCACTCATAGATTTCAACTAAATCGTCTATATTCATTATATTACTTCCTTCTTTCTATCATCATAATTACCGGATACTTAAATATCCACACAGTATAATAACATCCCTGCAAGCTATATACAAGCAAAAAGTACCTTCATTTTATTATGGGATAAAAAAGGGATAAAATCAATCAAAAAAGGATTGAACGATATCGTTCAATCCTTAATTTTACTGGTTTTCTACTATTAGTCCTGAGGAATGATTTCTTTTTTGTTGTATGATCCGCAGTTCTTGCAAACTCTGTGTGGCATCATAAGCTCTCCACATTTGCTGCATTTTACTAAAGTAGGAGCAGACATTTTCCAGTTTGCTCTTCTCTTATCTCTTCTTCCCTTAGAAGATTTATTCTTTGGACAAATTGACATTTGTTTACACCTCCTTAAACTTGTTAAATATATCCTGGAACGCTGCCATTCTTGGATCCGGTACAAAACTATCGCAACTGCAGGTGCCTTTATTCAAGTTCATCCCGCAGACTTTACAAATACCTTTGCAATCGTCTTTGCACAGAACTCTCATTGGCCAGTTCACCAGAATTTCGGCGTAGACAAGTTTATCTACATCGAGTTCAAACCCAATCAGGTAGTCAGTTTCCTCCATCTCTTCATCGACTAATGCTCCGTCTGTGATTTTCAGAGTCTTGTCAATGTCAAAATGCATGTTTGTTGGAACTTCTTCCAAGCATCGGCTGCACGGTATCGCTATGTCTATATCTACTGTTCCCGTGATGTGCACTGCTGCATTCTCCACGTTTGAGATATGAAGTGATATCGGCTGCTTTTTCAGAATAGGATAATCTCCTAAACGCGACTCAAATGATGTGAGCGTAAGCTCTGTCTCAATTGTTGTCTCTTTATTTATAGATTTTACAATGGTTGATATATCAATCATAGCTCTCTCCTATTCACACCTAACCAATTATACATATTGGAGTGGTGTTTGTCAACAAAATTTTATAATTTATCCACAACTTTTTGCTTTTTATTAGCCAACAAGCTTTACTGTCTCGCGGCAGATTGCAAGCTCCTCGTTTGTAGGGATGACGCATACCTTTACGCTTGAGTCTGCTGTTGAGATAAGTGCCTCCACGCCGCGTGTCTTGTCGTTTGTTACACGGTCGATCTTTATGCCCAGGTAACCTAAATATGCCATGATTTTTTCTCTTACGAAGCTTGTGTTCTCACCGATTCCTGCTGTGAATGCGATAGCATCTACTCCGTTCATTGCCGCTGCATATGCTCCGATGTATTTTGCTACCCTGTAGCTGAATACTTCTACTGCTGCGATGGCACGCTTGTTGCCCTCATTGTAGGCTGCCTCAAGGTCTCTGAAGTCGCTTGATACTCCTGACATGCCGGCTACTCCTGACTTCTTGTTGAGTACATTCATCACACCATCGATATCAAGGTTTTCTTTCTTTGCGATGAACTCCATGATTGATGGGTCGATATCACCTGAACGTGTTCCCATTACAAGTCCCTCAAGTGGTGTAAGTCCCATTGATGTATCTACGCATTTACCGTTTAATACTGCGCTGACTGAAGCTCCGTTTCCAAGGTGTGCTACGATAATCTTTGAGTTGTTTAAGTCCATTCCAAGGTAGCTTGCTGCCTCCTTTGATACGAAGCTGTGGCTTGTGCCGTGGAAGCCGTATCTTCTTACCTTGTACTTCTCATAGTACTCATATGGAAGGCCGTAGAGGTATGCTTTCTCAGGCATTGTCTGATGGAAGGCTGTATCAAATACTCCTACCATTGGTACATTTGGCATAAGTGCCTGGCATGCTCTGATTCCGATGATGTTGGCAGGGTTGTGAAGAGGTGCGAGGTCGTTGCACTCCTCTACCTGTGCGATTACTTCCTCTGTGATGACTACTGAGTCTGAGAACTTCTCTCCGCCGTGCACTACACGATGTCCTACTGCATCGATCTCTGCAAGTGATTTTACTGCGCCTGTCTTTGGATTTACAAGTGCATCGAGTACCATCTGGATGGCCTCTTTATGTGTTGGCATAGGTGCCTCTGTGATTTCCTTATCAAGACCCTCTTTCTGATATACGAGTCTGCCATCGATTCCGATTCTCTCGCAGAGTCCTTTTGCAAGTACCTCCTCTGAATCTGAATTGATGAGCTGGTATTTCAGTGATGAACTACCGCAATTAATTACTAATACATTCATTGTTTTGTCTCCTTTGGTTTAAAATTACAATACTATTGTTAGTATAAACTTATTTTTCAAATGCGACAAGGGTGTTTTTGTGGTATTATGGGTTTGAACTCTAAAAAATACATTATTGATTAAAGGAGCATCAAACATGAAGGTTGCAGGTGTGATTACCGAATACAATCCATTCCACAATGGGCACAAATATCAGCTAGAGCAGATTAAAAGGCAGACATCTGCTGATTATATCGTCGTAGTAATGAGCGGTGATTTCGTGCAAAGAGGTGAGCCTGCCATCATTGACAAATACGAGCGCACACGCATGGCGCTTTTGAGCAGTGCCGACCTGGTGCTTGAGCTTCCATCGGTCTTTGCCACTGCTTCTGCAGAGTTTTTTGCCGGTGGCGGAGTCAGTGTACTCAAAAACACAGGTATTGTGGATACGCTGTGCTATGGTGTGGAGTCTGTGGACCATGAACTTACAAAGCTTGTGGCTGGCGTACTTAAGAATCCGCCTGCTGAGTATTCCGCCTCTCTTGCCCGGCTGATTCAGGGTGGGATAAGCTTTCCTGCGGCCAGAAGCAAAGCTCTATGTGAATATTTTCGAGATACCTATGACAGCGCTTCCGAAAAATTAGATGCTTTCATAGCTTCACCAAATAATATTCTGGCCATTGAGTATGAGAAGGCTTTGATGGACTGTGATATTACAGGATTTCCTATTCAGCGCGTCGGTGAAGGATATCACAGTACTGATTCGACAAGTGAGTTTTCTTCCGCTACGGCTGTGCGCGGGGTGATTTCAACCTTAATTGATATAGACAAACACAACACTATTACTAATATGCAGCTTGATAATTCATGGATTTCCGCAAAGTTCAGTCAGCTAATGCCATCAGACTGCGCCGATATTCTTGTCAATTGTATTTTAGGCAGTCATATTGTGTTTCCTGATGCTATTTCCGATTTACTCTACTATCGGCTGATTTCAGAAAGAAATGTGGGATATGAGAAATATGCAGACTGCACAAAGGAGCTTTCTGCAAAGATAGTTAAAAATATTTATAAATATGAAAATTTTACGCAGTTTCGTAACTTACTGAAGAGTAAAAATCTGACTTATACGCGTATTTCAAGGGTTCTCACGCATATTTTACTTGGTATTGAGAATAATGATTTTAACATATGTATGGATAATCCTTATCTGCGCATACTCGGTTTCAAAAAATCATCAGGAGAGCTTATGCATCTCCTCAAAAAAAGAGCATCAGCGCCTATTATTACAAAAGTCGCTGATGCTCCGTACGAGCTTATTTCCAAGGATATTTTTGCCGCTGATTTGTATGGCAGGCTGTGTCATTCACAGCAAAATGAGTTTACACATGGGGTTGTAATTATTTAATCTACAGCTCCATTATAATTTCTCGTGCCAGACTTTCCTCTATAGGCTTTGCATACACTCCCGGTGCAAACTCAACAGTGGCTCCTATGCCCTTTTGGAGCACGAAGCGCAGCTTGCCGTCTCTCACCTTTTTATCGGTGTAGAGTTTCTTTACAAGCTCTTCCCTGTCTATATAGTCAGGTATACGTGTCGGAAGACCGGCTCTCTCATAGAGCTTTATCACGCGCTCTGCCTGCTCCTCTGACATATAGCCAAGCCGTGCTGACATAAGTGCCTGTGCTGCCATTCCAATCGACAGTGCCTCTCCGTGCAGCAGCTTATAGTCGCTGACCGTCTCAATGGCACGGCCTACTGTATGGCCCAGATTTAAGGTTTCGCGAAGTCCCGCCTCTCGCTCATCCTTCATGACCACATTGTACTTGATACGGCAGTTATTTTCTGCGATATACTCACATGCAAATTTCTTGAATGAATATATATCATCCAGATTTTCCTCTATAAATTCAAACATATCCTCGCTGCCTAAGCATGCGTGCTTGATGGTCTCTGCCATACCGCTTGCCATCTGGCGCTGTGGCAGTGTCTTCCAGGCAGCTATGTCTATATATACCTTTTTGGGCTGATTGAACAGACCTATGGTGTTGGTAGCAAGAGGTGTATCGATGGCTGTTTTTCCACCTACCGATGCATCTGCCGCCGCTAGAAGGGTGGTTGCATAGTTGATAAACGGCACTCCTCTGCCGTAGGTTCCTGCAATAAAGCCTGATAAGTCGGTTACCACACCGCCACCGACTGCAATGATACAGCAGTCTCTTCTGTACCCCTTTTTAAGCATGGCATCCTCTATCTTTGCCTTTGTCTCACGTGACTTACTCTTTTCCCCAGCCGGGAAAACAAACAAATCCACTGAGTATCCCGCATGCTTTATCTTCTCACAGATTGGAAGAGCATAAGGATCACGCACATTTGTATCTGTAATCACTGCAAATTTCTTTATCTTGCCCGCAAGACCATTTTCCAGGTCAGATACAAGGGTGTCTGAGAGGTTGTAGCCTATCTCAATATCATATGTGTCATCTACTACTTTTTTGAGTTCTACATTGAATATGCTCATCTTTTTCTCCTGTCATGCTATATTTTTGTTTCTTTTATGCGGGAAACTGCTACAGTATCCCCACAGCCTGCTTGGCGAGCTTATCTGCCTCTTCGTTGCCCTCTACTCCTGAGTGTCCTTTTACCTTTACAAAAGTAAGCTTTATTTTATCCTTAACTGACATGATGTATTCGTGATAAGCTATAGTGCCTGCCTTGTTTCGCTTCCAGGCCCCTGTGGCCCACATCTCTATGCCCATGTAGTCATAGTATATGACCAGTTCCTTAATTCCAAGCTCTATAGCCTTTTTTATGGCAGCCTCCGCGCCCTTTATCTCTCCGGCTACGTTGCGCATTGTGGCCATCTCGGCATCATTATCAGCCCCCTGCAGCACGTATTTTTCATGTTCAGTCACAAGAAAACCTCCATAGCCATAGGTGTGTGTCGCTTTGTTGAAGGAGCCGTCTACAAACGCATATGTACTATTTTCGCCGGATGATTTCATACCTGTAATAGTTTTCTCTCCGGCAATAATTTTCTCTCCGTTAATAAATTTTTCTGCCTCTTCTATTGTCTTAAAGCTTTTATACACTGCTCCCTGATATCCGTCAACCATTGCTTTGCAATCGTTCCAGTTCAAATATATTCCGGGAACCTTTCCCTTTTTTACCGCATAGTATTTTGATGCCATGCTTTATTTCTCCTATAACACTCTTGACAAAAATTCCTGTAATCTCTCACTCTTTGGTGCGCCAAATACTTCCTCAGGTGTGCCCTCCTCAGCTATGGTACCCTCATTGATGAACATCACTCTGTTGGCCACTTCTCTGGCAAAGCCCATCTCATGTGTCACGACTACCATTGTCATGCCTGCCTCTGCAAGCTCCTTCATTACTGAAAGCACCTCACCTACCATCTCAGGGTCAAGTGCCGATGTAGGCTCATCAAACAGTATGACATCAGGATTCATAGCAAGTGAACGGATAATTGCCACTCTCTGCTTCTGTCCTCCGGAAAGCTGCGCCGGATATGCATCTGCCTTATCGAGGAGACCTATTCTGGTGAGAAGCTCATCTGCCTTCTTTGATGCCTCATCCTTCGTCATCACACCAAGCTTCACCGGTGCGAGCATGATATTTGCTTTTATTGTCATGTTGGCAAACAGATTGAACTGCTGGAAAACCATGCCGATTTTCTGTCTGGTCACATTGATGTCTGTCGACTTGTCTGTCAGATCTGTTCCTTCAAAAAGGATTTGTCCTGATGTAGGTGTCTCGAGCAGATTGAGAGAGCGTAAAAATGTAGACTTTCCACAGCCTGACGGTCCGATGATGGCAATTACATCACCTCTGTTCACCTCTGTGCTTATGCCCTTTAATACCTCCTGCTCTCCAAAACTCTTGTGCAGGTCTTTTACCTCTAGTATCACGTTATTATCTTTCATTGCTTCTCAGTCTCCTCTCAAGTTTGCTTACTCCGTGGCTTAAAAGCATCACTATAACCAGATAAATAAGGGCTACAGCAATAAGCGGTATAAATGCCTCGTATGTGTTGCTTCGTATGATATCTCCACCCTTTGTCAGATCCATCATACCAATATAACCACTGATTGATGTCTCCTTTAGGAGGCTGATAAACTCGTTAAGCAGCGCCGGAAGTATATTTTTGACAGCCTGCGGTATGATAACAAGCTTCATGGTCTGTCTGTAATTGAGTCCTAAGCTTCGTCCTGCCTCAAACTGTCCTATATCTACAGACATGATTCCTGAACGCACAATCTCTGCCACATATGCAGCTGAGTTGAGGCCGAAAGCAATGACTGCTACAAGTATCTTGTTGGTCACAGATGCAAGCACTACATAGTATATAATAAGAAGCTGTATCATGACAGGTGTTCCCCTGATGATGGTCAGGTATGCCTTGCAAATTCCGTTTAATATGGCAAGACCGCCATTTCTGTCATGGCTGGTTCTGACTATCGCAATTAAAAATCCCAGCACAATACCAAGCATTACGGCAAATATTGTGATAACTATTGTATTGCCAAGACCCTTTACGATATACATGTAACGATTGTCCTTGACAAAGTTGTCATAGAGCTTTTCCTTTATACCGATAGAAGAACCCGACTGGCTGTCTTTTACGATAATCTCCTGCTTTGTGGTGATATATGTATCGGTAAAATCAACATTTTTCTGTCTGTCCTCTGTCACTGTAAAGCCTGCTGCCCCGACATCCACCTTGCCTGATGATACAGCGGCAATGATTGAGTCAAACTGCATATCCTCTACCTGCATATCCATGCCAAGCTCATCGGCTATGGCCTGCATGATATCCATATCAATTCCTGTGACCTTGTTGTCCTCATAGTACTCATATGGCGGGAACTCTGCATTGGTTCCTACCTTAAGTGTACCGTTTGACCTGTCAATATCTTTCTTCACGTAGGGAGTCTTTCCCACCTGATCCTCAGAGCCGATATAGTTGTCGATGATGCTCTGAACTGTTCCATCCTGCTGCAGCTTTTCAAGCGCAGTGTTTACCTTGTCGCGAAGCTCTGTATTCCCCTTTTTCAGGCAGAATGCATAGTCCTCGTTGGTAAACTCCTCGTCCAGTATCTTAAGTCCTTTGTTTTCTTTTACAAAGGCAAGTGCCGGCTGCTCATCAATAACTACGCAGTCAATCTTGCCGACCTTTAATGCCTGGACTGCATCAGCACCCTTGTTGTATCTCTCTACCTTGGTGCCTGAACCGTCGTTCTCATAATCAGATACATAGATATCTCCTGTGGTACCGAGCTGGACACCTATTTTTGCGCCCTCCAGATCGTCCACACAAGCGACCTTTTTGCTGTCGCTTTTGCCGCATGCGCATAAGCCAACAATGAATGTGGCCATTAATGCTGCCATAAGCAAAATCATAATCGGTTTTTTCTTAATGGATTTCATATTATTCCTCATTTCTGTATAAATATTTATTCACAATTATATCATATTAGTTTATAAAATAAAAGAGCCTGATTTTCTCAGACTCTTTTATACCAAATATTTATGCATCATGCTCCATGTTACTTAACTTCTTCGCCTGGTCGGCTGCGATACAGGCATCAATTATTTCCTGGATATCTCCGTTAAGAATCTTGTCAAGCTTATAGAGTGTCAGATTGATTCTGTGATCTGTCACACGTCCCTGTGGGAAGTTGTAGGTACGAATCTTCTCAGCACGGTCTCCTGTACCGATCTGGCTTCGTCTCTCCTCTGCCTCTGCATCCTGCTTCTTCTGAAGTTCCATGTCATAGAGCTTTGTACGAAGAAGTGCAAAAGCCTTTTCCTTGTTCTGTATCTGTGACTTCTCAGTCTGGCTGTAGATGACAATACCTGTTGGATAATGTGTCAGTCGGACTGCTGAATCTGTTGTGTTGACACACTGTCCACCGTTTCCGGAAGCACGCATTACGTCAATTCGGATATCCTTGTCATCAATCTTGACATCCACATCCTCTGCCTCAGGCATTACAGCAACTGAGCACGTAGAGGTCTGGATACGTCCCTGCGACTCTGTCTCAGGCACTCGCTGCACACGGTGTACTCCCGACTCATACTTTAGGATAGAGTATGCACCTGAGCCCTTTACCATGAACTCGACAGACTTCATACCGCCGATTCCTGTCTCATCGGCATCAAGTGTCTCCACCTTCCAGCCTCTGTTCTCTGCGTAGTGCACATACATACGGTAGATTTCCGCTGCAAAAAGTGCTGCTTCCTCTCCGCCTGCACCGGCACGGATTTCGACGATTACGTTCTTGTCATCGTTAGGGTCCTTTGGCAGAAGAAGTATTTTAAGTTCCTTCTCAAGCTCCTCCACCTGCTCCTTTGAATCCTTAAGCTCTTCCTTTGCGAGCTCTCTCATCTCTTCATCTGATTCCTCATTCAAAATAGCCAGTGAATCCTCGATATTCTGCTTGCACTCTTTATATTTCTTATATGTCTCAACTATAGGAGCAAGGTCACTCTGCTCCTTCATAAGCTTTTTAAATCTGTTTGCATCATTTGCCACATCCGGCTCGCTGAGCAGATTCATCAGCTCTTCATAATGGTGTATAAGATCTTCTAACTTATCAAACATGTTTTTCCTCCTTGCTGTCATACACTCCCGATACTACCCTGTCGTTTCCCGCCAGGTCCTTTATCACATGTACATCGCTAAATCCGGCAAACTGCATCATCTCTGACACCTGTCTGCCCTGGTCACAGCCTATCTCAAAAAGCAGCCTGCCCTGTGGCTTTAGATTTGCCCTGCAATCCTTTATGATGCGCCTGTAAAATAAAAGTCCATCCTCAGAGCCGTCAAGAGCCTCATGCGGCTCAAATACCGACACCTCCGGCATCAGATGCGGTATCTCGTCGCTTCTTATATATGGTGGATTGGATACTATCACATCATACATCTCATCGACATGCTCAAACAGATCGCTTCTCTCAAAATCAACAAACACGCCGTTAAGCCTTGCGTTTTCCTTTGCCACATTGAGCGCCTGCTTTGAGATATCACAGGCTGCACCGTCCACATTAGTCGTGTTCTTTAAGATGCTTATAATTATGCAGCCGCTTCCTGTACACATATCAAGCACTCTCATACCCGGCTCTATCACCTTGAGTGCCTCCTCTACAAGAGTCTCTGTATCCTGACGCGGTATGAGCACATTGCTGTTCACACGGAATTTGAGTCCCATAAACTCCTGCTCTCCGACTATGTACTGGAGCGGAATACGCTCAGCGCGCTTACTCAGCAATGCTTGATATTCCCTTATCTGCTCCTGCGACATTTCCTCATCCATATGCACATAGTAATATGTATGATTTATCCTGCATGCCATGGCTAAAAGCAGCCATGCATCGTTTTTTGCATCAACTATCTTTACTTTTTGTAATATGCTTTCCCCAAGTAAAATTGCTTCTCTATATGTCATATATACCTTCTATCCGGCGGTCAATGTGCACACACATTGTTTTCCTCCTGCCATTTCTTCCAGTCAAACACGGCCTCAACCGATGCGATGCCAACCTCTATCATTTCATCATCCGGCTCCTTTGTGGTCATTCGCTGCATTAAAAGCCCAGGGACACTAAGCATGTTGACAACCGGATTGTCATATCTGCCCGCAAGTCTGATAAACTCATACGATACCCCTGCGATTACAGGAATAAGCACAAGTCGTAACAATAACTGCAGCGGCTTTGAATCCACACGGATAAACATGAAAAACAATATGCTTATGAGCATTACTATAAGCAGAAAGCTTGTACCGCAGCGCTTGTGATGCTTTGAGCTTTTTCTCACATTTTCCACTGTAAGAGGCAGTCCGTGCTCTATGCAGTTGATGCATTTATGCTCAGAGCCGTGATACATAAATGTGCGCTTAATATCAGGGGTCAGCGATATAATTGCTATATACCCCAGAAATATTGCCAGTCTGATAACGCCCTCTATGAACGCTATGAGCATCTGTGAGCTTATCACATTTTTAAAAAACCCTGAAAGGAAATACGGCAATGCAAAAAACAGCGCGAGTGCTATGACAATTGACAGTACCACTGTACCTCCAAGCATGGCATTTTCCTGTTTCTTTTCTTTGGCAGCCCTTTTTTTCTTTTCTTCCGCTGTGAGTTCTTCTTCCTTTTTCTTTGAAGCCAAGGTACCTTCATCATCCTCGTCCTCGAAAAATGACGCTGAATACATCAGTGTGCTCATGCCCAGATAAAGCGAATCGACAAAGCTCACCACACCTCTTAAAATAGGGATCTTTCTAATTGCATCAAGCGTCTTTGAATTCTTACGCTTTGACACCTTGACATCTATTTCATGGTCAGGCTTTCTCACGGCTACTGCGTATGTGTCCTTGTTCTGCATCATTACGCCCTCCATGACAGCCTGACCGCCAATACCTGAATACTTCATAAAACCTCTCTATATTCCAAAAAAGGTTGAGGTATATTGCAACCTCAACCTTTCAAGTAACTATATGATTCTATTTCATACCATATTTCTTATTGAACTGCTCAATACGTCCACGAGCCTGGTTAGCTTTCTGCTGACCTGTGTAGAATGGATGGCACTTTGAGCAAATCTCTACGTGGATCTCCGGCTTTGTAGATCCTGTAACGAATGTGTTACCACAGTTACATGTAACAGTTGCCTGATAATAATCTGGATGGATTCCTTCTCTCATGATTTTCACCTCTTTTATATTCTTATCGTATTTCTATAGCTTCACTCTTTATACCCGTATGCCCGATCCGCATATGATACTTGCTGCAAGAGCGACACGTTGCGTCCGTTTACATCCCGATAAACAGCTTAGTTATTGTAGCACATGAATCTGTCAATTGCAAGACATTTTTATAAAATTCTGTTTTTCTTTACAAGATTAACAAATTCCTTGTTGCTCTTTGTGTGTGCAAACATGTTGAGTACGTTCTCAACAGCCTCATCAGAGCGCATACCGTTGAAGGCTTTACGCATATTATCGACTGCTGCCTGCTCATCCTCATCAAGGAGCAGATCCTCACGCCTTGTTCCTGATTTTACTATATCTATAGCAGGGAAGATTCTCTTCTCGGAAAGCTTTCTGTCGAGCACAAGCTCCATGTTTCCTGTTCCCTTGAACTCCTCAAATACTACATCATCCATCTTGCTTCCAGTATCAACAAGAGCTGTTGCAAGTATTGTCAGGCTGCCGCCGTTTCTCATATTACGTGCTGCTCCGAAAAATCTCTTTGGCATATGAAGCGCTACAGGATCAAGTCCTCCTGAAAGTGTACGACCTGATGGTGGAACTGTCACATTGTAAGCTCTTGCAAGCCTTGTTATGCTGTCAAGGAGTATCATGACATCATTACCATGCTCTACAAGGCGCTTTGCTCTCTCTATTACCATCTCTGACACTCTCTTGTGATGCTCAGGAAGTTCATCAAATGTAGAGTAGATTACCTCGACATTGTCCCCCTCTATAGCCTCCTTGATATCTGTAACCTCCTCCGGTCTCTCATCAATAAGGAGAATAATAAGATGCATCTCAGGATTGTTTATAGTGACAGACTTTGCAACCTCTTTAAGTAATGTGGTCTTTCCGGCCTTAGGCTGTGAAACGATCATGCCTCGCTGTCCCTTTCCTATTGGAGAGATGAGATCTACAACCCTCATCGCAACACTTGCTCCGGGTCTCTCGAGACGCAGTCTCTCATTCGGGAATATAGGCACAAGATCCTCAAAGCTTGTACGCTTCTGTGCTACATCCGGTGTATATCCGTTGACAGTGGTCAGGTATAAAAGAGCCTGGAATTTCTCACGCTCAGACTTCACCTTCATATTACCCTTTACGATATCACCTGTCTTTAAATTGAAGCGGCGTATCTGCGCAGGTGCCACATAGATATCATGATCTCCCGGCATATAATTATCACAGCGGATAAATCCAAAGCCCTCCGGCATTACCTCAAGTATGCCTTCTGCCTCCTCTCCACTGTCGAGCGCTGCATAATCATCTTTAAAAGAGTTGGCGCGCTCCTCGGCTGTACCGTTTTTCTCAGCCTCCTCAGCCTCTTTTGCATCCTCCTCGAGCATTCTTTCAATAATCTGTCCCTTTTTCAGTGATGAAACGCCCTTAATTCCTCTTGCCTTCGCCAGATCCTTAAGCACAAATGCCGACAAACTTTCATATTTTTCTCTCATCTGTTCCATTTCGTCTTCTCCTTAAATTTGATAACAGTATTTATTCAATTCGTCTAAACAATATTATTTAACAAATATATCTGTGTAGCTATTGGGAAATAACGCCTGAATTGACTTTTGAATTATTAATTATTGATTAT
>OKTC01000397.1_pt1 | contig 19872 bp, 18 predicted proteins | sample 1606181 | NCBI WGS metagenome assembly OKTC01 (sample SAMEA3879529, study PRJEB24766) | human gut metagenome | biome: human-associated habitat; feature: feces | place: USA | collected 1985/1987 | reverse complement strand
AGATTGCCGGGATTGCCTTGTGTCGCAATGCTTTTTGGGTTGGTCAGCAGACATTAATTAAAGTGTAGGAACGGAGATCATTCCTATATGTACGGAATACACATGCCGAAAGGAGGAGTGGCTATGGCAACGAGTGCTTTCGAAAGGAAGATTGTCATCAGCGATGCAGCGTCCAAGGAAAAACTGACGCAGTTTTTTGGAATCGGACGCACCTGCGAGAAAGCGGGCCAAGCCTCTCTATTCCGGCGTGGAAAGAGAACGGAGTGAAAAGCTATTAGCGCAATGCTTGCCCCGCTCCAAACGCTGATCGACACGCTGAAGGAAGACAGTGATGCGCTTATGCAGATCCTGTCTTCTTTTTCATAGGGCGCCCAGCAAGAGCAACAACTAAGTGGTGAGAGAACACAACGCGCTCGGCAGTAGGAAGCGTTAGCCGAAGGCGAGGGTGTCCATAATCGTGCCATTGAGTTTGAGGCACTGTCCAAGGCAAGGACTTACCTTCTTTGCAATGAGGCAGACATGATAGGAGTGCGGGGGCATACCTGTCCGCACCTGCTGATAGTCAGCCAATGCATCGAATATACCAGAAAAAGTATGGAGATCCACAAGCGTGAGCATAGCGTAGTTGGATTTCAGCATGGCGCTGTCATAGCCAAAGCGTGCAGAACGGTCATTCGTTTCAAAAAACATGATATCAGACTGTAGACAAGAAGCTATTCCCCCGCGAATGGGGTGAGAATAGTCCTTTCTGCAAATGAAAGAATAGCCGAATTTCTTTATTCTGCCATTCAAACCAAGTTTGCTTATGTCAACAAACTGAGACATCATGAAAACAGGATGTGCAATTTGTGCCATAGATTGCTGGTTGATCGCAGACATGAGCGAAGTTCAATTCACCCACTGTATATGGGTCAGGAGAGGAGTCAACTGTATGCTTCAAATAGCTGTGGTAGAGGATGATGTGGCTGCATCGGATACAATCAGAACATATCTGAACACCATCTTGGCGGAGAAGCAGATGTCAGCCAATATTCATGTATATGATACAGCAGAACAATTGATTGCATGCAGGGATATGAGGCAGTATCACATGGCACTTTTTGACATTGAGCTTCCCGGTATCAATGGTATGGAGGCGGCAAAACGTTTCCGAGAGGCCAATGAGAACGCAGTCATCATTTTTGTGACGAATATGGCGCAGTATGCGTTAGCCGGGTATGAGGTATCTGCCATGGACTTCATCGTAAAGCCGGTCAATTTCTACGATTTTGCAATGAAGATCAAACGAGCATTGAAAAAAGTGACTCAGTTTGAACAGGATGCCATCACTGTGGTGAAAAAGGAGAGCATCAACCGCATTCCAATTCATGATATCTTGTATATTGAGGTAATGAACCATCGGGTCTATTATCACCTGGAGAATGAGAAAATAGACGTCTTTGGAGCGCTGAAGGATGTCGAGGATCAAATAAAAAACTTTCATTTTGCACGTTGCAACCGCTGCTATTTGGTAAATCTGTCTCATGTCCGAAAAGTGCAGGATAACGAGGTCTATATCAATGATGAACGTCTCAGCATTTCAAGGTCGCAAAAAAAAAGCTTTCTGGAAGCCTTTGTTCATTATTTGAGTTTGTAAGAAAGCGAAGGAATTAGGGTGTGTCAATGATCATCAGTCTATTCAATGAATACTGGCTTCATGTGGGTTTTTTCTGGGCCTTGACCATTGCCTGCTGGTTGTTAAGCGGTGGCCTGGAAAAGAGAAATGGCTTCCCGTGGCGGGTTTGCTTTTCTGTAGCAGCGTTTCATATCATGGGGTATTTCGGAATGCCCTGGCTGACCCGAATCAATATTCAGCTAATCCAATGGACGGGACTGCCGGGATGGAATGGCTACATGTTGGTTTGGATCGAGCATCTGGCGTTTGTTTTCGGGCTGCTTCTGATTTGCTTTGAAGGCAAAATGAGCCGGAACTGGTTTTGCCTCGCAGCAGGTTATTCTCTGGAAAGCATGTCCTATGGATTGCAGGAAATTCTTTGGTGGGCAACAGGCATCACCATTGCTGATCACCAGTGGATGAGGTCGTTAGCTTATGTCGTATGCTATCTGGCAGCTTATTGGCTGATTGTACGAAAGGTGACCCAAAACATCCGCTATCTGGACTCAAAACGCACGATCCTTGTGTCGATGATGAATCTGTTCCTGATTCTTTTTATCGGAACAGCGCTTGAGAGCTACCTGACAGAAGCAGGGTGGCTGTTAGGTTTTTTCCGTGCATCCTACTGCGTGGTTTCGATGTTCATTCTCTTTGGATTATCGGATATCAACAAGAAGGAAGCTGAATTGATCACCATCCGCCAAATGCAGGACAAGCAGGCGGAGCATTATCAGATTGCGAAAGATATGATGGGCGTTTTGAATCTGCGTCTGCATGATTTGAAGTATTACGCACTGAAAAGCAAAAATGAAAAAAACCTGAACGAGCTGATTGCCAATATCAAACTGTATGATGCGCAGATCCAGACCGGCAACCGGGCACTTGACGTAATATTAACGGAAGAAAACTTGAAATGCTATCAGAAGGATGTAAGGCTTAGCTGTATGGCGGATGGGAAAGCCATTGCTTTCATGGAAGAGACGGACATCTACATACTCTTTGGAAATATGCTTGACAATGCATTGGAAGCAGTATTGAAGCTGCCGGAAAAGGATAAACAGAACATTACGCTGACAGTAATCCGACAGGGCTGTTATGTGAAAGTCCATTGTGAAAACTATGTGAATCAATTGCCGGAGTTGCAGGATGGCTTGCCGATGACCAGCAAAGCAGATAAACAGATCCATGGCTTTGGCATTAAAAGCATTCGGCTACTGGCGGAGAAATACGCAGGAATGATTTCGATCATGCCTACAGAGGATACCTTCAGCATTGATCTGGTTTTCCCTGTTGGGCAATATGATGCAGACCATCCGAAAAAAACGGAGACTGTTTGATAAAGCTGATGAAGAAGGAGATCCGCTATTGGCAAAGGAGAGCCATGATGGGCTCTCTTTTTTGTGCGATTGGGTGGATATTGTACCATTCGAGTGAACAAACAGGTAGAATAGGTGGTTCATATTGTGTTGTCTTTCATCTTCTGATAGACTGACGGCAACGTCGGTAGTTCCGACAAATAACAACCCAAAGGAAGGTCGAGAACATGAGGAGAATGAAACGCCTCGCAGCCAAGGCCGCCAGTTTGGCTTTGGTAATGTCCCTGGGATTCGGGACGGTGGTCAGTGCCTCCGCTGAAAAAGTGGAAACTGGTTTTGCCCCGACGACTGACACCTATCTTGTGGCACTTGCAAATGCGGAGAATGTCACTCGCGAGATCGCTGAAGAGGGTATGATCCTGCTGAAGAACAATGGGGCGCTGCCGATGAATGTGGCAGAGGGCTGCAAGATTACGGTACTGGGTCGTAACTCTGTGGAGCCTGTCTACGGCGGCAGCGGTTCAGCTGGCGGCGGCATGCCTAAGGTTGATGTGTATAACAGCCTTTGGAAGGCAGGCTTTACCGTCAACCCGGTGATGGAGGCTTTCTATCGTGATGCTGAAAAATCCAGCAGCGCCCGCCCTGCTACGCCTGCCCAGGGTTCGATGCCCAGCGGCTATGCGGTAGCTGAAACGCCGATGGAGAGATATACGGACGCAGAAAAGCAGAGCTGCGCTGATTATGCTGACGCTGCGCTGGTGTTCATTTCCCGTATCGGCGGCGAGGGCTACGATCTGCCCACGACTTCCTATCTGGTGGATGAGGAAGGCAACGAAACCGTCGTTCCTGGTCGCAATGATGCAAGCGAACACTATCTTGAACTGGATCAGAACGAGAAGGATCTGATTGCCTTTGCCAAGGAGAATTTTGACAAGGTTGTAATCGTGCTGAATGCCGGCACTCCGCTGGAGCTTGGTTCTGTTCAGGCTGACGAAGGTGTGGACGCGATCCTGTGGGCAGGCTGCCCCGGTGTAACCGGCTTTGAAGCACTGGGTGAGATCCTGAACGGTACAGTGAACCCTTCCGGCCGTACGGTTGATACTTATGCGGCGGATTTCACAGCCTCTCCTGCCTGGCAGAACTTTGCTGTCAATGCCGAAAATGGCCGTGCCGATGCCGCCAACAATACGCTGGTTCTTGAAAACGGTGAAGCGACCAAGTATCATATGGTCGAGTATGAAGAAGGCATCTATGTCGGCTATCGTTATTATGAGACCCGTGGTTTCAGCGATGGCGAGGAATGGTATGCTGAGAACGTGGTCTATCCGTTCGGCTATGGTCTGAGCTACACCACCTTCCAGTGGAATGCGAAGTTCCCTGAAAACGCCGGCATTTCCCGTGACACAAAGATCGATGTGGAAGTGACCGTAACCAACACCGGTTCTGTAGCCGGTAAGGATGTTGTTGAGCTGTATGCTTCCACGCCTTATCTGGCTGGTGAAATCGAAAAGGCACATGTTGTGCTGGCTGGTTTTGCCAAGACCAAGCTGCTTGCGCCCGGTGAAAGTGAGACTGTGACTATTACAGTCGATCCTTACACCATGGCATCCTATGACTACAACGATGCGAACCTGAATGATTTCTGCGGCTATGAGCTGGATCCCGGCACCTATACGCTGTATGTTGGTACCAATGCGCACGATGCATGGACCAATGGTGCTGCCGGCACCTTTACGCTGGATGAAAGCATCCTGTATGAAACGGATCCTGTTACCGGCAATGCGGTTGAAAACCGCTTCGACGAAGTCAGCGAGCATTTCGAAGACGGCAATGCTGTCCGCCTGAGCCGCAGTGATTGGGAAGACAGCTTCCCCACCTATATGGATGAGGACGATCTGGTCATTGATGAAGAAACCTTCGACAAACTGGAGATGACTGTTGTCGATGCTGCGTTCGATGAGGATCAGCCCTGGTATACGGATGTAATGCCTGTTCAGGCCGATCCGATCGAGTTGGCAGAGGGTGAAACCGCTCCCGCCGCGCCGATCCAGTTTGCTGAACTGATTGGTCTGGATCGCGAAGATCCCAAGTGGACTGCCTTTATGGATCAGTTTACCATTGCGGAGCTGGGCGCTATGATGTCCGGCAACTACAGTATTCCCGGCATTGAACGTTTGGGTATCCCGGTTACTCACGCGGTGGACGGCCCTGTGGGCTTCGTCTATCAGATGGGTGAAAAGTTTGGCGTAACGGGCGTCTTCTATGCTGCACCTGTGATGGTTGCTGCGACGTGGAACACCGATCTGGCGGCAAAGGAAGGCGACTGTCTGGCGGAAGAAGGTCTGTGGACGCACTGCACCGGCATCTATGGCCCTGCCACCAACATGCACCGTACACCTTTCTCTGGTCGTAACTTTGAGTACTATTCTGAAGATGGCTTCCTGGCTGGCAAGATCTGCGCTTCCGTGGTGAAGAGCATGACCGACAAGGGTCTAATCACCTTTGTGAAGCACTTTGCAGTCAACGATCAGGAAACCAACCGTGATACACTGGCTGGTCTGGTCACCTATGCAGACGAGCAGACTATCCGTGAAATCTACCTGAAGCCCTTTGAAATGGCTGTTAAGGAAGGCGGTACCAAGGCGATCATGTCTGCCTTCAACCGCATTGGTCTGACCAACTGCTCTGAAAACTATGGTCTGCTGACCGATATCCTGCGGAATGAGTGGGGCTTTGAGGGCACTGTGGTGACCGACTTCGGCGGAAGCATGACGCAGTATGCAAATCCTGATGCACTGATCCGTGTCGGCAACAATCTGTGGCTGGGCAACCTTGGTGCAGATGCCCTGACCCTGTCCGGTGAAGGGCTGACTGCTACTCAGGTGGCTGCGCTGCGCAAGGCAGCTCAGGAATCCCTGTATGTTGTTGCAAATTCCTCTGAGATGAATTTCTATGAGTCTTATTGGAATGAATTTTCTGTGGATGGCGGCAATCCCTGGATCGGTAACTTCAAGGTCTTTGGCAAGGTTATAGTGGGCGATGTGGAACGTGGTCAGGAGATCAACCTGGATATGAGCAGCAAGATCCATGGTACTGACGGTGAAGTGACTTATGAGGCACTGAATCTGCCGCTGGGTCTGAGCATTGATCCTCAGACTGGTATCCTGAGCGGTACGATCGCTGAAAAAGCACTGGATGGTTATTACATGGGTTTGATCAATCTGCGCAACGCTGAAGGCAAGTCCATCGGCGAGCAGGTTCGTGTAATCATGTTCCTGCAGGATACCAGCGAAAAGCCTGCTGATTTCGCTTACATTTCGGAGCTGACCTACGCCGGCGAACAGGAAGCTGAAATCAGGGCTGGTGAACAGGCGAACATATGCATTGCAGTGAACGGCGGTGTGGATGGCAAGATTGTTGTGGTGCCTGGCGCTTGGGGTGCTGTGAACTACTACAATACAGTAGAAAAGCCTGTTCTGTACACGGTCACTGGTGGCGAACTGCCCGCTGGTCTGTGGATCAGCCCTGCCGGCAGCATCTGCGGTGTGACAACCCAGACCGGTGATTATACGGTCGAGGTTACTGCTGCTTCTCAGGAAGTGGATGCTTCTCTGACCACGGCTGTGACCATTCATGTCCTGCCCTAATTATATCAAGTGACATAAACTGAGCGGAGGACAAGGAGGCATACTTCTGTCCTCCGCTTTTGTAAATGGAGGATGATTCGCGTGAAGAAAGGAACAAAACGTCTCATTGGTCTGCTTGTGTTCCTCGCAATAGCAACAGCCGCAGCAATTTTCATCATACAGAACGAGGGGCAGGGATCAAAGCAAGCTGCGGTAAAGCCGACAGAGGCTGCGGAAAACAGCGTCGCCAATGAACAGGAAGCGCCGGAGCAGGCATTTCTTGTGTATGAAAATGCCGAAGTGAATTGCATCATTGATGTTGCCGATTCCGGTTCAGTGGCGCTTGCAACAGGCGCGGACCATATCTCCTACGAGGTGATTGACGGAGATATGCCTAAAGGCTTGACAATTGCAGAGGATGGAACCATTCTCGGTGCCTATCCCAGGCCAATGAAGGGCCGTGTTGTTACAGTGCGTGCATCGGCTGAAGGCTGCGATCCTGTGGAAGCAGAGATCACAATCAATGTAGTCAAGCCCTTCCTGACATTTACAGGTATCACCCTGGCGGATGCCAAAGCAGGCGTCGAATATGCGGCTTCCGTTGCCTACATATCAGACACGACAGAGAAAGTCACCTTTAAGCTGGCAAAGGGCTCTGTGCTTCCTGAGGGGCTGACGTTGAATAAAAATGGAGTCATCACCGGAACGCCGACCACTGTTCAGCGAGGTGTACCTTTCACGGTTGTAGCGGAAGCCAAGGGATATTCGGATACCGAGGCCGTTTTCAAGCTGGATGTAATCATTGATCATAAAAGCAACGAAACTGGCACGATTCTGAATTATAATGGCGGCGATCTGAAGAGCGCCTATGAGAATGAATACTACTTGAATCAGACGGGCGTAGCAGCCGGTGTGATGAGCCTGAATAACAACGAGCTGACGTTTGAACTGGCAGAAGGCAGCCAGCTCCCTGAGGGCCTGACTTTGTATTCGAACGGTGCCATTTTCGGAACTCCCAAGGCTTCACGAGTTCAGTCCTTTGATATCATCGCTCATGCCGCAGGCTGCGAGGATCAGCGCAGAACCTTCACGCTGAACATCATGGGCAGCCAGGTGGGCTATGACAATTCCATGACGCTTGAGGGCGCAATACGAGGAGAAGCCTTCGACCGTTCGGTTGCAACAGCCTACGCGGGTGAAGAGGTGATCACCTATTCTGTGGACGAAAAGAACGCAGCAATCCTGAAGGAACTTGGACTTGCGCTGAGCAGCGACGGTGAGTTGACCGGCACGCCTACTCGCTCCACGAAACGCGCCCGTTTTACTGTCATTGCCTCGGCAGAGGGCTATTCTGAGGCAACATGCACCGTCTATATGAACATTCAGGAGCCGATGACAGAAACCACGGTTTTTGAAGCGGAATACCTGAATCTTGCCGGAAAGACAGGTGTCGGTTACTCCGGCGCTCCTGCTGATGAAGGTCTGATTTGCCGCAACGAGACGGCAGGCAACCATTTCTTCTTGGGTTATCTGCACAGCCCGAACATGTATTTTGAGTACACGATCTATTCTGGGGCAGATACAGAAGGTGAATTGCTGCTATCCCTGGGGCAGGAGTTGGGCGATGACATCTCTTTCGACCCGTCTACACTGGATGTCTCTGTCAATGGTGCATCCTTGTCCTTTGGTAGCTTTCATGTTCCGGGAGCCCGCCAGAGCTATACGGTTTTTGAGGAGTTCAGTGCCGGAAAAATCAAGCTGAACGCCGGTGAAAACAAGATCCGGATCACAGTCAAACCCAATACGCTTTTCGGTGGAGCGACCGGCGGTCCTGGACTGGATTATATCCGAATTGATGGCGCGTCTGCACCGCTGATGTGGCAGCCGTGTTTGTACAACTTTGATCTTGTTGTGATTTGAGGTGAAAACATGAAGAAGCAAAAAAAACCCGGCATTCTGCATATGCTTTGGAAACAATGCAGACCGTTTATGATCATCGCACCTTTGATGATTGTGCTGTTTGGCACAGTATCTCTGGTGGCGACGCTAAATCCTTTCCTGGCGAATACGATTTCAACCGTACTGGGCGGTGAACGGCGCGTATTGCAAAGCGGCGATCCGAACGCCGTACAGTATTACGACAAGACTGCCAGCTTCAAGCAGTTTGATCCCGGCATCAAGGATTTTGAACGGAATGCGCAAGGTCAGGAGCTCTCTTCCGGAGAGCAAAAAAAGCAGGCGCAGATGGCTGCGGGAATGTTGAATCAGGAGATTTGCGAGGAAGGCTTTGTTCTTTTAAAAAATGAATCTCAGGCGCTGCCTTTGACGGAAGGTGCTATGCACGTCAGCGTTTTCGGAAAGAATTCTGCTAATCTGGTGCTTGGCGGTTCAGGTTCTGGTGGTGGTAGTGCAGAGACGAGTGTGTCACTTTACGAAGGAATGAAAAATGCCGGCATTACACTCAATCCAAAGCTGATGGAGTTTTACGAAAGCTCTGCATCTGGGTCTGGGCGTGAGGCGAATCCTGCCATCGGCAGTTCAACGACCGGTCTGACGATTGGTGAGACACCTTATGACAAATATCCCAACGATGTCATCGACAGCTACAAGGATTATCAGGATGCTGCGATCGTGGTGATCTCCCGCATTGGCGGCGAGGGCTTTGATCTTCCGCGGACGATGGTTACGGAGTACGGCGGTGCTCCGGTTTCCGGTGCCAAGGAGGGTCAGCATTATCTTGAACTGGATGAGAACGAGGAACGTTTGCTTGATGAGGTGTGCCACGCGGGATTTGACAAGGTGATCGTGCTGATCAACAGTGCGGAGCCGATGGAACTTGGTTTCCTGAATGATCGGGCAGAAATCGACGCTGCGCTGTGGATCGGCTTTCCCGGCGGAACCGGTGCCAGTGCAGTTGGCAAAGTATTGACTGGTGCGGTTAATCCCTCTGGGCGTTTGGTAGATACTTATGTTCGTGATTTTACACAGGACCCGACCTGGCAGAACTTTGGCGACAACCGGCAAGTGAAGGGCAATATGTACCTTCAGGGCGGCGCTGAGTCCGGCTATTATTACGTCCAGTATGAGGAAGGTATCTTCCTTGGTTATCGTTATTATGAAACGCGAAGCTTCCAGGAAATCTATCGTTTCGGTGATGATGGCGGTGTGTATGACAGCAATGTTGTCTATCCGTTTGGCTATGGTTTGTCCTATACCGACTTCCAGTGGGAGCTGGTTGAATCTGAGACGACTGCAACCGGCTTGATCGAGGATCCTGAACAGGAGATCTCGATCACTGTCAAGGTGACCAATACCGGCAAGTTCGCCGGCAAGGATGTCGTGCAGCTGTATTACTCGGCACCTTACTACAATGGTGGTATTGAAAAAGCACATGTTGTGCTTGGTGACTTTGCGAAGACTGCACTTTTGCAGCCCGGCGAATCGGGTTGTGTTACCTTGAAGCTGAAAGCTTCTGATATGGTGTCTTACGACCACGTTGATGCCAATGGCAACGGCTTTAAAGGCTATGAACTGGAACAGGGTATCTACCGGCTGTATATCGGGCAGAATGCACATCAGGCATGGAATCAGGATGAGGAGCATATGCTCTCCCGGAGCTTCTATGTTCCGGAAACCATCATGTACGCCATGGATATTGATGGGGCTTCGACTGCAAGTGATAACCAGTTTGATGAAATGACCGATTATATGCAGAAGTATGCGTCAGTCATGTCCCGGTTTTCTTTCGATTCCACATATCCAAGTGCTCCGACACAGGCAGACCGTGAGATCGACAGCGATTTGTTTAACGCGCTGACCTTTGTCTATAATGATCAGGACGCACCGTATTATACTCCGGACGCTTCCCTGAATCCGATTCCTACAACGTTGCAGCTCTATGATATGATCGGGGTAAGCTTCGATGATCCCAAATGGGAAGAGTTGGTCAATTCCATCTCTGAGGAAGATTTGATCAATCTGATTGGTACCGGCAATTTCAATACAGCTCGTATTGATTCCATCGGAAAGCCGAGGACGATCGATCCGGACGGCCCCGCCGGTTTTACGAATTTCATGGGTGACCCGTCTGTTCATGATACCGGTTTCTATGCCAGTGAATGTGTCATTGGCGCAACCTGGAATAAGGATTTGGCTTACGATATGGGCGTGATGATCGGCATTGAGGGGCAGATCGGCTATACCAATGGCGATGGACGTCCGTACAGCGGTTGGTATGCACCTGCCGTCAATATCCACAGAAGTCCCTTCTCCGGTCGTAACTGGGAATACTATTCCGAGGATCCCTATCTGACGGGTGCGATGGGTCTGCATGTCGTTCAGGGCGCGAATTCCAAAGGTGTGTACACCTATGTGAAACACTTCGTACTGAATGACCAGGAAACAAACCGTGATACAGGCGGTCTGATCACTTGGGCAGACGAACAGACCTTGCGCGAGATCTATATGAAGCCCTTCCAGATGATTGTTCAGCAGGGTGGTACGCATGCTCTGATGTCTTCCTTCAACCGAATCGGCACCACTTGGGCAGGCGGTAGCTATGCGCTGCTGACCAACGTTCTCCGCAAAGAATGGGGCTTCCAGGGGATGATTGTATCTGACTACAATCTGGGCAATGCCTACATGCCTCCGAACCAGATGATTCGTGCCGGTGGCGATATTAACCTGTCCCAGGCATACCTGCCCACTGCCTCTGCGAATGTGAAAAACGGAATGGATGCCGCGACACAGATCGCTATGATGCGTCGGGCTGCCAAGAACATTTTGTATACCGTTGCCAATTCCTGTGCAATGAATGGGTTAGGAGCAGGTGTGACGTACGCCTATCTCGCCCCGCTGTGGATGGTCTGGACCGTCATTGCCAATGTTCTGTTGATCGTCAGTATGGCGCTGTGGGGATACTTTTGCGTGCGGAAGGTACAAAAAGGTAAAAAACAAATGAGCGTTTCATGAAAGAAACCGACTAAGCGAATCACATGTTGAGACAGTATGGTGCTGAGCAGCAGCTTCACACAAAGCAGCGGCGAATGGAAAGAAATGCTTCATATGTAGAAGGATGTCCATGACTTCTTTCCGGAGCAGTTTGCTTTTCGGCAAATAGACCTGATTATATTCCGCAAACTTTGCCGTGATCGTTAAAGCTGTCATGATGTCCATCGGACCATACTTGCAGACAAAACCCTTGATCGCCTCCATCCGCTCTGTGCGTGTGGAGGCATTTTTCATGCAGATCTGACCGACGACGGGCGTTGGTGCGCCGCCTGTCAGGCGAACGGCAGGCGCAAATATATCTACGGCAAGACGCAGAGCGAAGTTCTCGCCAAGCGGCAAATGGCTGCAAAAATCGAAAAACGTCTATGATAGATGATCTCAATGGAGTTGTCTGCTTCATTCCTTCCATTGTTGTTGGGGAACCAATGGTCATCATGTCCAGCAGTGCAGTTTGGGTCAGATACCGAACGACTCCGATTGTCAGTTTTTCCATAGACGTAAATACCTGCACATACAACGTCCAAACGGAAGATGCGACATATGAAATGCTGGATCTTGAAAAAGATCAGAAACGTCGGAAGAAGAGAATTGTCTCCACGCTCTATATGGAAAGCAGGATTCTGCATAATCCGCTTAGGGAGGGGAAAGACCCGGACGGACATTTGTTTGCGGACGGACGATACAAAACCAAGATATTCGCTTCTGACTTACCTGAGTGTTTCGTCTATGGCTACCTGTACAAGCGGCACGGTTTTATTTCTGCGGCAGGGGTCAAGTATCTGCTGTATGTCCCGAATTACATCTTCAATCACAGGCATAAGTATGATTCGCTTTATATCTCCTATGATGAACCCATCCGCTCCATCGCTGGCGATCATGGGGTGACACTCTATGATGGTTGTAAGCACGCAGTGGGTGGTCCGTTGATTCTGGATTTTGTCAATGCTGCTGCGAAGTATTCAGGATATGATGTTTCAGATATTCGCAAAGAAATCCAGCGCAAGAGCAACTGGTATGACGAGAAATACGGCAAGAATGGATCGATAGGAGTTGAAGAGCATTGACATAGCCTTCATCTTCGACCACAGCATTTCAATCGGATTCAAATCTGGGCTGTATGGCGGCAGATAGAGTGGAATTATGCCCGCTGCGCGCAGCACTTCTTCCACGCCCTTGACATGGTGTGAACGCATGTTGTCCATGACGACGATGCCGCCTTTGTGAAGCGTCGGAATGAGCACGTTTTTCAGATAGTCCAGAAAACGTTCGCCGCTTGTTCCGCCGGGATACATGGTGTAGGTGATTTGACCGTTCAAGCGGACAGAGGCCAGGACAGTTTGACTTGTCGGCACATTCAGCGGTGCGCTGCCATGCACCCGCGCTTTCCCGATGGCTCGTCCGTACCTGCGTGTCATCCCGATGTTCACGCCACTTTCGTCCAGAAACACAAGTTTCCAATGTTCAATCGCCAATTTTAACTCTTTCCACTTGATACGTTTTGCCTGCACATCGGGGACGCTCCCGTTCTTTCGCCGAAAGCCCAATTTTTTTCACGCGAAACCCCAATGCTCGAACCACTCGGCTCATTGTTGAAATGCTGACTTTCAGCCCTAACTGCGTGCGGAGTTCTTCCAAGTTAATCGTGGGATTTTTCGTAATGCACTCGGCTATCCGTGCTTTGTCTGTGCTGCTCAGCAGAACTTTCCGACCTCGCTGCCACGTTTGCAGGTCTACGCTTCCTGTTTTCCGCTTCCGCTCTTCCAAATGATAAACGGTGTACTTGTTGACGTGGAAAATCTTCGCGATTGCTTCCGCGTTGTGCGTCGCTTCGTAACCCTCTACCAACAGTTTCCGTGCTTCATTGTGCAGCATTTCTATCATCTCCTATGCCTACTATACACCTGCTGTAAAGGGGTGACCGCTTTTGTGAGAAGTGCTATAGTATAAGCATCGCCGACTTTATAGTCAATAGTTTTTGCTGAAATTTCAGAAAAACTTTCTGCATTACAAATGTTTTTCTGTCTATTTTGCATTGCAATTGACAGAATGTCGGAGAACAAAATAGAAAAAGTTTGCACTTCCCAAACGCAATTTTCATGCTTTCTGCGACAAGGCAGTGCCGTGTACTGAGACGCATACCTCCTTTTCCTCTGTGAAGAACGAAAAATTAAGGTGCCACCCGTCCTCCGATTTCCTTGCTATTTCCCGAAATCAATGGTAAAATAAGAGCAGGCTAAGGGGTGATTTCATTTGAGCAGTCGCAGAAATCAAAACCTCAGCAAACATCCTGCGGAAAGGAGCAGAGGCAATGGGTCGCTTTGTGAATCCGAACAACAGCGCTTTTCAGGTTGCGCTGAACTCGCAAATTTATGTTGACAAAACCGGGATGATTGCATACACCAATCGCGTTCTTGGCACGATGGAAGGTTATATCTGCAACAGCCGTCCGCGACGGTTCGGGAAGTCCATCACTGCCAATATGCTGACGGCGTATTACAGCAAGGGCTGCGACTCGGAAGCAATGTTTGCTGGATTGGAAATCAGCAAGTCTGCTGACTTCAAGAAGCATCTGAACAAATACGACGTGATTCATATTGATATTCAATGGTGCATCGAGCCCGCGGGTAGCGTGGAAAATGTTGTTTCTTTTATTTCGGAGAAAACCATTTCGGAGCTGGACACATACTATCCCAATATACTGGCGGAAAAAACAATTTCCTTACCAGATGCATTGTCGCAAATCAATACAGCAGTGGGAAAAAAGTTCATCATTATTATTGACGAATGGGATGTCCTGATTCGCGACGAATCTGCCAATGCGAAGGTGCAGAAAGACTACATTAACTTTCTCCGTGGCATGTTCAAGGGAACGGAGCCGACGAAGTACATCCTGTTAGCTTATTTGACAGGTATTCTTCCCATTAAAAAGGAAAAAACGCAGTCTGCACTGAATAATTTTGATGAGTTTACCATGCTTAGTGCATCTATATTGGCACCATATATCGGATTTACAGAAAACGATGTCCACTACCTTGCAGAGAAGTACTCGCTGGATTTTCATGAGGTACAGCGTTGGTATGATGGCTATTTTTTGAACGATTTTCATATCTATAACCCCAAAGCAGTTGTCAGCGTGATGCTGCGAAAGGAATTTATGAGTTACTGGTCAGAGACATCCGCCTATGATACCATTGTACCGCTAATCAACATGAATTATGATGGACTCAAAACTGCCATCATCGAGATGCTTTCCGGCACAGAAGTTAAGGTGAACACAGCAACTTTCAAAAATGATACGGTCAATATCGCAAGCAAGGACGATGTGCTAACCTACATGATTCACTTGGGCTATCTTGGATATAATCAGAATCGAAAAACAGCGTTTGTCCCGAACGAAGAAATTCGTCAGGAGCTGACGATGGCGGTTGAAAGCAAGCGTTGGAATGAAATGATAACCTTTCAGCAGGAATCCGAGCGCTTGCTGGATGCGACGCTGGACATGGACGGTGCAGCCGTTGCCGCACAGATTGAAAAAATCCACCACGAGTACACATCTGTCATTCAGTATCATAATGAGAACTCGCTGAGCAGTGTGCTGACAATTGCGTATTTGAGCGCGATGCAGTATTACTTCAAGCCCATCCGGGAACTGCCGACTGGTCGAGGTTTTGCCGATTTCGTGTTCGTGCCGAAGCCTGAATACAGGAATGACTATCCGGCATTGATTGTAGAGCTGAAATGGAATCAGAATGCCCGGACTGCTTTGCAGCAAATCAGGGAGAAGGATTATCCAGCTTCGATATTGGATTACACGGGCGAGATTCTGCTGGTCGGTATCAATTATGACAGGGACAGCAAACAGCATCAGTGCCTGATTGAAAAGTACGAAAAGGAATAAACAAAAATGCCCATCAGCAGGCGGCGAATAGCACGACTGCTGATGGGCACTTTTGATATTTTACAAGAATTGCTGCAAGGAATATTGCCTTACGCTTCAGCCGTATTCTCAGCCGCATCAGCGCTCTTCCCCTGCGTCAGCCACTTCTCGAACACCGAGTTGCCGCTGTACGCTGCGAAAACAATCGTCGCGTAGTTGATGTACGTCCGAACCGTACTAATCAGCGCTTCCGTGTCGCTTCGGAAGAAGCATAGCACCACCGCCAGTAGCGAAATCACTGTCACTGCGATAGTGACCAAAAGAACAATTCGTTTGCTGAACTGGACGTATGCTTTCTGCTTCGTCATTTGCCCCGCCTCCCTTCTGGCGGCGTTTCAGGCAGAGCAAGAATGTCCTGCTCATAGCTTGCGGACAAGTGATTTCGTCCTTTCGCCGCGTAACTTTTGTGCATGTTCAGCACCTGCTCTTTTTCCGCGGCAGTACACCAACCCTGCCGCGTATAATTGTCATGCGCATTCTGCAAAAACGCCCATGTCAGAATCGCAAGATCCTCCTCCTGCTGCTGTTCCCTTGCAATCAGCTGCTTCATCGGCTTTCGGAACCAGCTGTACATCAGCGTCAGCGCCGTCACAAGTCCAACGATGGTTGTCGCGTGGTCGCGCAGCTGTTCAAAAATCGCCCACATCTGCGTTCGCCACCTTCACCGTAAAATCACCCGCAGGTTCAAACACGTTACCGGCACTATCGACAATTTTGATGCTCATCCGCGCCTGATTATCCGCGTTTTCCTGCTTCGTGAGGAACTCCGCCGCACACCAGCCGGTGCTGTTTTTGTACTGCACGCGCCACCAGTCATCCGCTTCCATAAGAACAGTTATGGTCGCGCCCTGCGGGATTTTCGCAATCACTTCGGCGGACTTGCTCGCCGTTTTGCGCATGTTCAGGCTGCCGGATGCCGTCGTCACGACCGCTAATTTCGGTTTATACTATTTTCGGATGAAAATGAGCCAAGATGCGCCGCGAATTTTTGTATTCTGGCTAACGCGAATGAAACGCAGCGTAGCAGCGCTACGCTAAGTGGAATGAGCGGACGACAGAATCAAAAAGGCGCAAGCAGATGGCGCAGTTGAATCCGAAAATAGTATGACTCATTGCAATTTTTTCTCCTTTCTCGGCGTAATCCACGCCCTTCAGCTCGCTCCAATGCGTCCACCCACTGCCGATTTTCGACGTGACAACGCCATACGCCGTGCCTTTGGCTTCGATAACCGCGCCCTCGCCGATATACAATCCGACATGGTGATACCCTTCCGAAGCGTTGAATTTGTAGACAGCTCTGCCGGGTTTGAGCGGCTCGCCATCGGTTCGTTTTCCGGCGGACAGGCTGCCGGATGCGCTGCTGTAACGGCGAAACATGGTGTTGCTGCCGTGATAGCAGTACCCGCCGAGCTGCCGAAACGCCCACGCAAAAAGGCCGGAGCAGTCCGCCACGCGGTGTCCGACCCACTTTTGACCATATTTCTTTGTCTGTTCACGGCTCGCGGCGTTCTGCTGTGCCTGCGTCCAGATTTCGCCCGACGCGCCGTAGATGTACCCCCAGCCCTCGCGCAGCGCCGTTTGGAACTGCGCAATCAGCTCGGAGGATGAAATGTTTGGCATGTGACCTCCTTTTTTGTATCAGTATAGCGAACTTTGTCGCATTGTTTTCTTGTGATCGTTCGGACATATAAATAAATTTGCTCAAAAGCAATCCAATGGCATTAACTCTGACTTATAAGCATCTTTACGATGTGGGATTTTCATTTACAATATAATAGAATATAATGGTGTGTTTTGTTCTGCAATCAGAACAGGATGATTGACACATCACAGTGCGAATTTCCCCTGAATCCACGACTTGCTGGGGGAGAAGGTGAGGAATCATGCAGAAATACCGTGTCGAAACAATTTATGAAAATAACATGAAAGATTTTGTTCTCCTATGCAATGTCCTCCTGCACGGTCAGACAATTCACGGTCTGGGGCCGGAGGATATTGTCCAACGTGTTATGCTGCAGGCATGGGAGAAAAAAGAAAAGTTGGAGTACCATGAGAATCTCATCGGTTGGTTTGTCGTCGCCTGTTCCAAGGAATGCAAGGCTCTTTATCGCCGTGCCTACACGGAGCATCGCAACGTCGGCCATGCGGTTGAACTGAACGAGAATATCGTCGCCACGCCTGTTCAAGACAGCCTGCTGCGCTGGCTTAGTCAGACGGAAGCAGTCGAATTTCTTGATGAACTGCAAAATCGCCTGACACCGTTGGAGCACAGCGTGTATGTGGAATACTACCAAAATGACAAAACCGCCGAAGAAGCCGCAGCTGTGTTAGGCGTGGAGCGCAGCACCGTGAACGATGCCGCGCGACGCATTCGGAAGAAAGCCGCCGCCATTCCGTTTTACATTCTTATCCTGTATATACAAACACTGTTTACGAGGCACTGATGTTTTTTTTCAGCTTGCCAGCTGATTCTCCGCATCCATCCCAGCAGGGGACTGGACAAAAAACTGCGCGGCGGCGGCCTCTGTCATAACAGCATCGCCGCGCAGCTTTTGCGTCAGATAGCCCTTGACATACACCCGCGCACCGGGTTTCAGCGTCTGCACCGCCCAGTCCGCAAGGCGATTCCACGCATGAACCGTGTAGGTTTCGTGAATCACCTGCTGCTGACGGTTGCGGTGCGAATGCCGCAGCTGACAGACGACGTGCGAGGTGTCGCCCGTCGTGGGTGTCTTGACGAGAGTGAGAATCGTGCCGGAAAGGAAAAGTTCGTTCATGGTTAATACCTCCTGTAAGTAGTGTGTTAGGAAATTGTGTAGTAGGTAGAGGGGGAATAAAAGCCAGCCCGTCGGCGGCTTGCGTACGGGACGCAAACCACGACGGGCTGGTGGAATTGGCGAGCTTCAGGAAAAGTTCTGCCATCATGATTACTTGCATATCGCCTTAGTAGCGTTGACATGATTCGCGCTTCGTGAAAGCTCATTCTTCGCTGTATATCAATCCTGTATCATTAAAAATGCAAGAATCACAATATAGCTCCCGACTTCAGTACGGATTTGCACTAAATATACTAATTACATGCTCATTTAAGTCTACACGAAGAATATACCCTGCTTTACGTAAAAAATAGAATATAGACCGATTGTCAACATAGATCTCTTTTTTATCAGTTCGAAAGATTGGCTGATAAGAATCTCCCGGTGGCATTAACAAATAATTAAAGTCGTCAAATTCCTCACTTAGTGTTTTTTGGGTGACATCAAGAGAATATCGTTTTTCTTTTTGTTGTATTTCTACCATAAATTCATTTTTCCATTCCAGCTCAAATCCTAATGCTCTTAACATTGCAAGCAAAGGTATTTCAACCGTCGAATACTCTGTGCTATATTCTAAAATTGCATCACTTATTATCTGCTGTCCATCAAAGAAAATTTGAAATGAATCTTTCATTTTGCAGTCACCTTCTTCACGTTCAGTTAAATTTAACACATTTCTTGATTGGTTTATCTCATCTACACCTACGATGATTATGAACAAGAGTATAATAGCCACAAGCAACAGTGCCCACAAAGCATATTTCTTCATATTCGTTCCCCCTTGTCACTTTGTTTGGAAAATGCTACAAAGTGGCATGTTTTCGTATGGACTCATATAAAATCCATGCATAAATTCTTCAAATGTTTGCTCTCCTGAATACCCCCATGGGTTGTTTGTATATATGATGTCGTTATTAACATCAACTCCCGTAACAACGATTAAATGTGCATCAGGTATACGTGCACCGTTGGTTTCAATTTCTCCATTGTAGTAGCCATATACCGGACCGGACTCCAATAGTTCTCGAATGGAATAGATGCTTCCAATATCCCTTGCTAAGCATTCTGTTCCTATATCTGCCGGCCATCCTCCCTGATTCCACCAACAAGTTCCAATTGTCATCGCGTCAATCTGCAATTTGTCCAATTGATACTCATACGCAAATGAAAACGCCATTAAATCAGCCTCTTCTTGTGTCATATCTGTAACATTATTCTTATAGCAGTATATCATAACAGCGCAATATGCCCAACACAGTTTCCAACCACCTTGGCTAAATAATGGGACCTTGTAGATTAACGGTGCAATAGGAGCAGGTGTTGCCGATGAAATAGGGGGCGGATTAGGAGCAGGCGTCGCACGCTCTGACTCTAATCCCATTAAATCGTTCTGCATAATTGGGTTATTCAAGCAATAATCGTACAGATTCCCTTCAATTAATACATCTGCATTAAGAAATCTGCACCATTCCGCCCGATAGTACCGACTCCGCAGATAGTACAGCCCCGTTTC
>OKTC01000391.1_pt1 | contig 20091 bp, 10 predicted proteins | sample 1606181 | NCBI WGS metagenome assembly OKTC01 (sample SAMEA3879529, study PRJEB24766) | human gut metagenome | biome: human-associated habitat; feature: feces | place: USA | collected 1985/1987 | reverse complement strand
AAACTGCAACTGCCCCACCGTACCGATAATCTTACGTCCGTTGAACTGGTTGGTAAAAAGCTGGGCGACGCCTTCATCCATCAACTGCTCGATGCCCTTGTTCAACTGCTTGGCCTTCATAGGATCGGCATTCTCGATATATTTGAACATTTCAGGAGAGAAACTCGGCAATCCTTTGAAATGAAGTTCTTCACCGGAAGTCAGCGTATCACCGATCTTGAAAGTTCCGTTGTCCGGCAAACCGATGATATCTCCTGCATAGGCTTCGTCAATGGTCGTTTTCCGCTGTGCCATAAACTGGGTGGGCGATGAGAAACGCATGGTCTTGCCATGACGCACATGCAGGTAGGGCGTATTACGGGTGAACTTACCGGAACATATCTTGCAAAATGCGATACATGAACGGTGGTTCGGGTCGATATTGGCAGTAATCTTGAATACGAAACCGGTAAATTTCGGTTCATCCGGCTGTACGGTACGTTCTTCTGCCTGTACCGGACGCGGACTGGGAGCAATTTCCACAAAAGTATCCAGCAATTCCTGCACACCGAAATTATTCAACGCAGAGCCGAAGAATACCGGAGCCAATTCTCCCTTCAAGTAATCTTCCACATTGAATTCCGGATAAACTCCGTCAATCAGTTCCAGCTCGCTGCGTAATTTGTCGGCCAGCGGCGAACCGATGTGCTTGTCCAGTTCTTCGGTATGGATATCCACTTCCACTTTCTCTGTCACCACCTGTTTGGACGGCTGGAACAGATTCAGCTTCTGTTCATAGATATTGTATACCCCTTTGAAACGCGGACCGCTTTCTATCGGCCATGTCAACGGGCGTACATTGATAACCAGTTCCTCCTCCAGCTCGTCCAGCAAATCGAACGGGTCTTTTGCTTCGCGGTCCATCTTGTTCACGAAGATGATAACCGGTGTATTCCGCATACGGCACACTTCCATCAGCTTCCGTGTCTGGGTTTCCACACCCTTCGCACCGTCCACCACGATGATGACACTGTCTACAGCCGTCAGCGTACGGTACGTATCTTCCGCAAAGTCCTGGTGACCCGGAGTATCAAGGATATTGATTTTATAATCATGGTAATCAAACTCCATCACGGAAGTAGTGACCGAAATACCACGCTGCTTTTCGATATCCATCCAGTCGGAAGTCGCAGTCTTCTTGATTTTATTCGATTTCACCGCTCCGGCCACCTGAATCTGTCCACCGAAGAGCAACAGCTTTTCGGTCAACGAAGTCTTACCGGCATCCGGGTGAGCGATAATTGCAAACGTTCGTCTTCTTTCTATTTCTGCGTTCATTTTATCTGTTTAATGATTGTTTTTCTTATTCCAGTTCCAAATCTCCCTGCTTATCCTTGATGTAATAACCGGCAAGTATCGCCAACAGGTCACCGATGGTCTTCATCGCCTTCTGTGTTTCTTCGGAAACTTCCTTCTTCTGCAGTTTCAGCATCCATACTCCATACATGGCATCGAAACAGGTTTCCAGTTCAGGTACATCCTTATCGGCGCCTTTCGCCCGCAGTTCTACAATCAACGGGAGAGCCTTGTAATAGGCTGCACTGTAATACGGGAATTTAGGAGAGCGCAACAACCGCAGGTGCAGGTCTGTCAGCCATACGATAATGTTCTTGTTAATCTGCAGGTGCCCCTTCTCCATCACCCCTTCATCGTGCATCATGTTCACCAGGTCTTCGTACCAACGGTACAAATCACGTTTCTGCTCTTCCGAAACAGGATACGGATTGATAATCCGTTCCTTGATTTTGGCCATATCGAACTGATTGGCACGGATCGAATCTTCCACCTGCCACATATACAGCAGGTATTCTGCGATATTCTGTTGTTTTAACTGTTGAGAAATATACATATCAGGACAACGATTTTCCAAACAAGGTCATAATAATCCCTACCACCGACGCGATGATGACCACCACACCGATAATCCGGTTCAACATCCAGATACCCCGCACATTGAAACGGGTACGTACCTTATTGACAAAATAAGTGATACCGAACCACCAGGCCAGTGCCCCCAGAATGATGGCCAGGAAACCTACCAGCTGGAAACCTATCGGGCTACCGGGCATCACAAACGAAAAACGGGCAAACAGACCAATGAACAGGAAGATTATCAACGGATTGGAGAAGGTTACAAAGAAAGCCGTGATGAAATTATGCAGATAAGTACCCTTACGGGCGGAAACCGGACGCAACGCCTTGACCGGATTGCTGCGGAACGTATAGATACCGAAAGCAAGCAGCATGATACTGCCCACCACCTGCAGGAACATCTGATGCTTCACAATCAGTTCATCCATGAAACTCATACCATAACCTGTAATCAAGGCATAACAGATGTCACTCAACGCGGCCCCCAGCCCGGTCACAAAACCGAACCAGCGCCCCTTGTTCAAGGTCCGTTGAATACACAGTACACCCACAGGGCCCAACGGAGCAGACACGACTACCCCGATAATAAACCCCTTTATCAACAAATCCAGTATGGTAACCTGTTCTATCCAATTCATACTGCAAAGATGAGACTTTTTTGTGAAAGTACCTATATTTCATTCTTATTTTCTTTCTTACAAACGGGGTTTTATGTAACTTTGCACAACAAACAAAGCTTATTCAACACACACTTGAAATACTATCTATAACAAATACAAGAAGAACTATGATTCTATTTTTCAGAACCCCTGCAAACAGTGTGATAGCCACAGCCTGCAACAAAGAGTTGAGCGCTGAAGATGTCAAGAAATTGTGCTGGCTTTACAGTGAAGCCACTGTAGAGACCGAAGACAATCTGAAAGGTTGTTTCATCGGTCCGCGCCGCGAGATGATTACCCCGTGGAGTACCAATGCGGTGGAAATCACTCAGAATATGGGTTTAAGCGGAATCCGCCGTATCGAAGAATATTTTCCGGTAAAAGATGAAAATGCGGAATATGACCCCATGCTCCAACGCATGTACAAAGGATTGAACCAGCAGATATTCGATGTAAACATCAAACCGCAACCGATCATCTACATCGAAAACCTGGAAGAATACAACGAACAGGAAGGCCTAGCGCTGTCACGCGAAGAAATGGATTACCTGCTGAAAGTAGAAAAAGACCTGGGACGTAAACTGACCGACTCAGAAGTATTCGGTTTCGCCCAAATCAACTCGGAACACTGCCGTCATAAAATCTTCGGTGGAACATTCATCATCGACGGAAAGGAAATGGAATCTTCCCTCTTCCAGATGATCAAGAAGACTACCCAGGAAAACCCGAACAAGATTATCTCGGCCTACAAGGACAATGTGGCCTTTGCCGAAGGTCCTGTGGTAGAGCAGTTCGCTCCGCAGAACCATGCCACTTCCGATTATTTCATTATCAAAGATATCAAGACTGTCATCTCCCTGAAAGCGGAAACCCACAACTTCCCGACTACCGTAGAACCGTTCAACGGAGCGTCTACCGGTACCGGCGGTGAAATCCGCGACCGTATGGGTGGAGGTAAAGGTTCCTGGCCGATTGCCGGTACCGCAGTCTACATGACTTCTTACCCACGTACCGACGAAGGACGCGAATGGGAAGATATCCTGCCTGTACGCAAATGGCTGTACCAGACTCCGGAACAGATCCTGATCAAGGCTTCAAACGGTGCATCCGACTTCGGTAACAAATTCGGCCAGCCGCTTATCTGCGGTTCTGTCCTGACCTTCGAGCATCAGGAAAACGGTGAAAAATATGCGTACGACAAAGTCATCATGCTGGCAGGAGGTGTAGGTTACGGAACTCAGCGTGACTGCCTGAAAGGAACTCCGACAGCCGGAAACGAAGTCGTTGTGATGGGTGGTGACAACTACCGCATCGGCCTGGGCGGCGGTTCTGTTTCTTCTGTAGAAACCGGACGTTATTCTTCCGGTATCGAGCTGAATGCCGTACAGCGCGCCAATGCAGAAATGCAGAAACGTGCCTACAATGTAGTACGCGCCCTCTGCGAGGAAGATACCAACCCGATTGTCTCTATCCACGACCATGGTTCAGCCGGGCACGTAAACTGTCTGTCGGAACTGGTAGAAGACTGCGGTGGACTGATTCATATGGACAAACTTCCTATCGGTGACGAAACCTTGTCTGCCAAGGAAATCATTGCCAACGAATCTCAGGAACGTATGGGTTTGCTTATCGACGAAAAATCCATCGAACATGTACAACAGATTGCCGAACGTGAACGTGCTCCAATGTACGTAGTAGGTGAAACTACCGGTGACCATCGTTTCGCGTTCGAACAGGCAGACGGCGTACGTCCGTTCGACTTGGCTGTAGACCAAATGTTCGGTTCTTCACCGAAGACCTATATGGTAGACAAGACTGTAGAACGCCACTACGAAAACGTGTCATACGATGTAACGAAACTGAATGACTATATAAATAATGTATTACAGCTGGAAGCTGTGGCTTGTAAAGACTGGTTGACCAACAAGGTAGACCGTTCTGTAACTGGTAAGATTGCCCGTCAGCAGTGTCAGGGTGAGTTGCAACTGCCGTTGAGCGACTGTGGTGTGGTAGCCCTCGATTACCGTGGTGAAAAAGGTATCGCTACAGCTTTGGGACACGCTCCCCAAGCTGCCTTGGCTAATCCGGCAGCCGGTTCAGTATTGGCCGTTTCAGAAGCGTTGACCAATCTGGTATGGGCTCCGCTGGCCGAAGGTATGGACAGTATTTCCCTGTCTGCCAACTGGATGTGGCCATGCCGTTCACAGGAAGGCGAAGACGCACGTCTGTATACTGCCGTAAAAGCCCTTTCTGATTTCTGCTGTGCACTGCAAATCAATGTACCTACCGGTAAAGATTCCTTGTCCATGACTCAGAAATACCCGAACGGTGAAAAGATTATCAGCCCGGGAACCGTCATCGTATCTGCAGGCGGTGAAGTTTCTGACGTGAAGAAAGTAATCTCACCAGTGATGGTCAACAAGGAAAAATCTACTTTCTACCACATCGATTTCAGTTTCGACCAACTCCGTCTGGGAGGTTCTGCTTTTGCCCAGTCATTGAACAAGATTGGCGACGATGTACCTACCGTACAGAATCCGGAATATTTCCGCGATGCTTTCCTGGCCATCCAGGAACTCATCAATAAGGGACTGATTCTGGCCGGACACGATATTTCTGCCGGCGGTCTGATTACGACACTGCTGGAAATGTGCTTCGCCAACATGGATGGCGGTATGGAAATCAGCCTCGACAAGTTTACAGACCATGACATCGTAAAAGTGCTGTTTGCCGAAAATCCGGGTGTTGTCATCCAAGTAGCCGACAAACACAAATCTGAAGTGAAGAAGATTCTTGAAGACGCCGGTGTAGGTTACATCAAGCTGGGTAAACCGACTGAAGAACGTCACATTCTGGTAACAAAAGACGATGCTACCTACCAGTTCGGTATCGATTATCTTCGTGATGTATGGTACTCTACTTCTTACCTGCTCGACCGTAAGCAGAGCATGAACGGCTGTGCCAAGAAACGTTTCGAAAACTACAAGCAGCAACCGCTGGAACTGGTATTCGACAAATCATTTACCGGTAAACTGTCGCAGTTCGGCCTTAATCCGGATCGCCGCACCCCAAGTGGTATCAAGGCAGCCATCATCCGTGAAAAAGGAACAAACGGCGAACGCGAAATGGCCTACATGCTGTATCTGGCCGGCTTCGACGTAAAAGACGTAACCATGACCGACCTGGTAAGCGGACGCGAAACACTGGAAGACATCAACATGGTAGTATATTGCGGCGGTTTCTCCAACTCCGACGTTTTGGGTTCAGCTAAGGGATGGGCAGGTACCTTCCTCTTCAACCCGAAAGCAAAAGCTGCTCTTGATAATTTCTATGCCCGTCAGGACACCTTGTCATTAGGAGTCTGCAATGGTTGCCAGCTGATGATGGAACTGGGGCTGATTACTCCGGAAGACAAGAAGCAGGGCAAGATGCTGCATAACGATTCACACAAGTTCGAATCAGCCTTCCTGGGCGTAACCGTACCGATGAACCGCAGTGTCATGTTCGGTTCACTGAGCGGTTCCAAACTGGGTATCTGGGTGGCTCACGGAGAAGGAAAGTTCTCATTGCCTTATCCGGAAGACCATTACAACGTGGTACTGAAATATTCATACGACGAATATCCGGGCAACCCGAACGGTTCAGACTACAGCGTTGCCGGTATCGCTTCGCAAGACGGACGCCATCTGGCCATGATGCCTCACTTGGAACGTGCCTGCTTCCCATGGGAAAATGCCTATTACCCGGCAGACCGCGTGAAGGAAGACCAGATTACTCCGTGGATGGAAGCCTTCGTCAACGCGCGTAAATGGGTAGAAGCCCACATGCAGAAATGATTCTACGGCCTACCGGCCGGAATTTAACAGAATAAATGCTCAAAGGGTTTTCCTCCTGACACCTGTGGGGGGAAACCCTTTTTTATGAGACCTAATTTTTAAAGTGGAAAATATGATACGGAAACTGTCTTATTACCTGTCCGGTCTGCTTTTTTTTCTGCTGACCGCCCTACCCGTTCCTGCCCAAATCTATAAATATATCGGTACTCAGGAAGGCCTCAGCAGCCGGAGGGTACTGGCCATCAACAAAGACAGCCGCGGGTACATGTGGATTCTTACCCATCAGGGCATGGACCGCTTCGACGGAAAGAACTTCACACCTTATGAACTACGGAAAGACAACAAGGCAATCAGTTTTTTTCCGGATATGAACCGTATCACCAACAGTTCGAACCACGACTTATGGGTGTATGGAAAAGACGGTTACGTATTCCAATATAATGAACTACAAGATACATTCAAACTTGATTTCGATTTCTATGCCCAATTTCCTCATCTGAAACAGTCTCCCATTACCGCGACCTATTTCGACAGCAGCGACAGGCTTTGGTTCTGCTGTGGAAACCGCATTGTGCGTTTCTACACAGATACCCAACGTTTCGAGACTGTCTATGAAAAAGTCGCCAACGAGATTACCAGCATCACTGAAGGAGATTCATCCATTTTCTATTTTTCTACCATTTCAGACATTTATCAGGTACAGTTCTATCCGGATAAGCCCAGTCTGGTAAAACGGATTTATCAGAACCCCAAGCTTCGCTTCAGCTACCTGTATTACCATCCACAGACCAAGCAATTGCTTATCAATACCGTACAAAACAGTCTGTTTGTCTATCAGGTAGACAAAGGTACTGTCTTGAATCTGGGAAATTCATTGAAAGACGTAGGAATCAATGTCATCAAGCCCTATCCGTCGCCCGGCAAACAGGAAGTACTGATAGCCACCGATGCAGACGGTGTCTATACACTCGATATGCAGACCTATCAGATGAAACATCTGCTGAAAGAAGACTATGAAAGTCCGAACAAGATGAACGGAAGCATCATCAAGGACCTGTATGTAGACGAGAAGCGCCAGATATGGAATGTTACATACCCGACAGGAATCACCATCTACTCAGAACTGTACCCGGCCTATACCCAACTCCGTCATTCTCCGGATCGTCCCAATTCACTGGTAGACAATCGGGTAAATGCCATCCTTGAAGATTCCGACGGCGATATATGGTTCGCTACCAGCAACGGTATCAGCTGTTATAATCTGGAACGTAACCTCTGGACCAACTACATCACCTCATACAGCCAAGATACCCCCAATGACAACCGTATTTTCATTTCCCTATGTGAAACCGATCCGGGAATCATCATGGTAGGCGGTTACATGTCCGGTATCTACCGCATCAACAAAAGGAATCATCAGGTAACGTTCACTCCCCAGATGGCAGAATCTCCCCGAATGATACCCGACAAATATATCCGTAGCCTATACAAGGACAAAGACGGCATGTTCTGGATGGGAGGAGCCTACAGTCTCCGAAAATACAATGCCGGAACCGGACTGTCTGAAATTTACAACGCCCCCTACCCGATTACGAACATCTGTACCCGCGATGAAAAACGGATGTGGATAGGTACAACTCAAGGACTCTACGTATTCGATAAGGAATCCAAACAACTGACCTCTTATGTCGACGACAGCCGTATAGGATGTATCAATACCATCTACCAGACTCCCGACGGCCGATATACATACCTAGGAACCTATTCGGAAGGTCTGTTTGTCATAGACAACCGTACGAACCAGATAGAAAACTACAATACCCAAAACAGCGGACTGACATCCAACAACATCTACAGCATCGTACCGAACCGGTACGGAGATATCTTCATGGGTACCGCCAGCTGTCTGAGCCAGCTGTATGTGAAAAAGAAAGAAATCATCAACTGGACCAAGGAACAGGGATTCCTATCGAACAGTTTTACCCAGGACGCGGCCATCCGTACACGTTCCGGGAAACTCATTTTAGGCAGTAACGAAGGAGCTTTCATTCTGCCGGACAGCTTGAATTTACCCGATAAATTCACCAGTCAGATGGTCTTCAGTAACCTGACCATCAACTACCAGTCGGTACATCCCGGAGAAAAAGGTTCTCCGTTGACCCGCCTCATCAACGAAACGCAGGAACTGACGCTGGACTACGACCAGAATTCCTTCTCCATGCAGGTTTCTTCCATCAATTACGACAATCCTTCTAATATCCACTACAGCTGGAAACTGGAAGGATTCTTCGATACCTGGTCACAACCTTCGGCCAACGGCACCATCCGTTATACCAACCTCTCACCAGGCACTTATACATTGAAGGTACGTGCCATCCTGATGGATACCCACCAGGTATTTCAGGAACGCGAACTGGAAATAACAGTCCTTCCACCTTTCTGGTTATCCTATTGGGCTTTCACACTCTATATTCTGTTGACGGTAGGAGCTGTCTACCTGTATACCCGTTACCAGATGATTCGGAAAGACCGGCGTATTTCACAAGAGAAGATTAATTTTTTTGTGCATACCGCTCATGACATACGTACCCCGCTTACCCTCATCAAGGCACCGTTGGCCGAAATTCAAAAGAGCGAACAACTGACTCCGGAAGGAATGCAGAACCTGACACTGGCCCTTCAAAGCACAGACAATCTCTCGAACCTGGCAAACAACCTGATGAACTTCCAAAAGGAAGAACTGTACAGTTCGAAAGTACTGGTTACCCGTACTCACCTGAACGAATACCTGAGCAAATATCTCCAACAGTTCCAGCAGTATGCCGAGCGGAAAGGGGTGTCTTTGCATTTCAAACCAGCCTCCCGGGAGTTGGAAGTCTGGATAGATCGGAACAAGATAGATTCCATCCTGCGTAATCTTCTGTCCAATGCCTTGAAATATACACTACAAGGAGGAACAGTCACTGTAGAAGTCGGTGAGCATAAAGGAAACTGGACACTCTCCATCAGCGATACCGGTATCGGTATTCCACAGAAGGACCAGAAGAAACTCTTCAAGTACCTTTTCCGAGGAGCAAACGCCACCAACCAGCTCATTACCGGGAGCGGTATCGGTATGCTTCTCACTTATCGGCTCATCCGGAACCATGAAGGGAAAATCTCTTTCCACAGCACAGAAAATGTAGGTACCAGTTTTCTGATCAGTTTCCCGATACGGAGCAGCCGGTACCAATATGAACCGGAACATACCCTTTCTCCCGATGAGACTAATGAAATAACAGCATCTGTTCTCAATGCAAGTACAGCACAGGAATCCGGAAAAGAAAAGGAAGCCACACAGTCAGACAATCGGAAAGACTGTCCTACGATACTCATTGTAGAAGACAATATAGCCCTACAGAAATTCCTCTGTCAGAGCCTTTCTGCACATTACCATACAATGGGGGCCGAGAACGGAATTGTCGCTTTGGAAAAGATAAAGACACAAATGCCGGATTTGATAATTTCGGATGTCATGATGCCAGGAATGGACGGATATGAACTGTGTAACCGTATAAAGACTCAGCTGGACACCAGCCACATTCCCTTTATTCTGCTGACAGCTTTGGGTGACCAGTCGCATATCCTGAGCGGATTGGAAACCAAAGCGGATTTGTATGTGGTCAAGCCGTTTGATTTGGTAGTATTGAAGGCACACATCGAAAGCCTGTTACAGAACCGCGAACTGTTACGACGACAGTACCGCCAGCAAGTAACCAAACTACCGGAAGAACCTGTTGAAGTACAACTTCCTACCAGTCTGGACGATGAATTCATGCAGCGGGTAACCCAGATTATCAAAGAAGAATTAGGAAACGATCTGACGGTAGATGTACTATGCAGCCGGATGAATATGAGCCGAACCAGTTTCTACAACAAGCTGAAAGCACTGACAGGCATCGCGCCGAACGATTTCATCCGTAACATCCGGATGCAGGAAGCGGCCCTGCTGCTGAAAACCCGGAAATACACCGTGGCCGAGGTTTCGGACCGGATGGGATTTGCCGATCCGAAATACTTTACGGACACCTTCAAGAAATTCTACGGCATGCCGCCCAGTACCTATATGAAACAAGAAAACAACGTATAAAGACACATGACGAATTTTTATCTGAAATCTTTTCTCATCTTTTTCCGCATCGGAGTATTTACCATCGGAGGCGGATACGCCATGGTTCCCATCATCGAAGCGGAACTGGTAGACAAACGTAAATGGATCAGTAAAGAGGATTTTCTGGACCTGCTGGCCCTGGCACAGACAGTACCCGGAATCTTTGCGGTCAACATATCCATTTTCATCGGTTATAAACTCCGGAAATTCTGGGGAGCGTTCTGGATGGCGCTCGGAACAATTCTGCCTTCGTTCCTCATCATCCTGGCCATCGCCTTGTTCTTCCGGCAATTCCAGCATTACGAACCGGTAGAACGGGTCTTCAAAGGCATCCGTCCTGCTGTAGTGGCCCTGATTGCGGCACCTACCTTCAAGATGGCCAAATCGGCCCAGATCAGCCGTTACAACATCTGGATTCCGGTCGTTTCGGCCCTGCTTATCTGGCTCATCGGCTTCTCGCCCATCTACGTCATCATTCTGAGCGGTGTGGGAGGATACTTCTACGGCCGTTACAAGTCCAAAAAACTTTCTAAAGACAAAGGAGGAAACAACGCATGATATTTCTACAGCTTTTCTATACATTCTTTAAAATCGGCCTGTTCGGCTTCGGAGGCGGTTATGCCATGCTATCCATGATTCAAGGCGAAGTGGTAACCCGTTATGAATGGCTCAGTTCGTCGGAGTTTACAGACATCATCGCCATCAGTCAGATGACCCCGGGACCTATCGGCATCAATTCGGCTACCTATGTAGGCTATACCGCCCTGGTCAATGCCGGTTACTCACACGCCATCGGCATCTTAGGCTCGGCGCTGGCCACTTTCTCGGTGGTACTGCCTTCCTTCATTCTGATGATAGCCATCAGTAAATTCTTCCTGAAATACCAGAAACATCCCGCTGTAGCCGCCGTATTCTCCGGTTTGCGTCCGGGAGTGGTGGGTCTGCTGGCCGCCGCTGCCCTGGTCCTGATGAACGGCGAGAATTTCGGTACGGATACCTACCAGATTGTCGTCAGCATCCTGCTGTTTGCCGCTACTTTTGTGGCTTCACACCGGTTTAAGGTAAACCCTATCCTGCTGATTGTGCTTTGTGGAGTGGCCGGATTTTTCCTGTACTGATTTCAAAAAAAAGCCGATACTCAGTAAAACTGATACCGAGTACAGAATAACAAAACATCCTTTTTCAGGTTAACTTTTAACTTAAAAGAAACGAACTCATGTTCTGATGAAAACAAACTCACGTTTCCATCAGAACATGAGTTCGTTTTTATCAGAACGTCCAGACGTTTTCTTGCGTTAACACTTTCATCGTTGAAATCAACAAAAATAGAATCTCCCAAGCATCAACCGGTTCTTCTCCTAAAAAATACACGGTTCTTTCATTTATCCATAGGGGTAGGCAAAACCTGCCCCTAATTTTGTATCGGTTTTGTAATAACATTCTCATGGCAATGTAATTAGACCATATCTGTTTTGAAACCTGAAACCTATTCCTTTGCATTTAGAAACAAAAGTGTGGTTAATTTTAATAAAGCAAAGGAACGGATGAAAGGTAAATCATTGATTCTTAGTTTGATGCTGGGCACTTTCTGCATGAATGCAAGTGCCCAGAAAGTAGTGTTCGACTTTGGTGGGAAAGTGACCGACCAAAGCGGACGGGGTATTGCCGGTGTCGTAGTGAACGACGGTTTCAGCTTTACCAAGACCGATGCGAAAGGGGCTTGGTCTTTGGTATCGGATACGACACGGAGCAAGTTTGTGAGCATTTCGGTTCCTGCTTCTTGCGTCTTGCCCCAAAAAGACGGATTGGCGGGAGGTTATTATATACCGGTACGCGCGTTGGCGCAAGCCGAGGGGAAACATGATTTCGTGTTGGAGAAGCGTAAGCAGGTGGAAGAGCGTTTCCACTACATCGCCATATCCGACCCTCAGGTGCGTGATGCCCGTCAGATGAAACGTTGGCGTCAGGAAACCGTACCCGATATGAAAGAGGTGATTGATTCGTTGAAGCAATCGCGTGAAGTGGTGGCGATGACCTTGGGCGATTTGGTATGGGACAACATGCCGTTGTTCGATGAATACCGGGAATCGGTGAAAAACACCGGTGCTGTTTTCTTCCAGTGCATCGGCAATCACGATTTCGATAAGCAATACCAAGACCTTCACAACATGGCGTCGGGCACTCCGGTGTACGGCGAAATGGTGTACGGACGTTATTTCGGTCCTACCGATTATTCATTCAATATAGGCAAAGCGCACATCGTAACGATGAAAGACATCAACTATGTGGGCGGGAAGAATTACGTAGAAAGCCTTACAGGTCAGCAATTAGCATGGTTGAAGAAAGATTTAAGCTATGTTCCCAAAGGAAGTCTGGTTATCCTGAACCTCCACGCTCCGGTATGGAACAAGGTTTCTCCGGGCGGAAATGTCCGTAATGCGGAAGCTTTGAAAGAAGTGTTGAAAGACTATCGGGTACATGTGTTCTCCGGCCATACGCATTTCTTCCAGAATAACGAAGTGACTCCTACGCTTTACGAACACAACATCGGCGCAGCTTGTGGCGGCTGGTGGGCTGGTTGGGTGAACCAATGCGGCGCGCCCAACGGCTATATGGTGGTCGATGTAGACGGCGATAACGTGAAATGGCATTACAAAGCCACCCGCCGTGACTTCGCTTACCAATTCCGTATATATAATAAAGGAGAGTTTACGGCTCAGAGCAGTTTCGTAGTTGCCAATGTATGGGATTGGGACAGTACCTGCCGTGTGGTATGGTATCAAGACGGGAAACCGATGGGTGATATGGAACAGTTTATCGGTTCGGATGAAGAACGGGCTTCGCAATTGAAAGACCGCAGCAAGGCAGAACCTACGGCTCATTTGTTCCGTGCCATGCCTTCCGATGGTGCTAAACAGATTAAAATCGAGTTTACCAACCGTTTCGGCGAAGTCTATACACAGACCATTGCCCTCTAAATGCACACATTTTATTCTTTAATTCATACACAATGAGAACATTAAAATCAGTAGTTGTATTCCTGATGCTGTTGGTGGCAGGAAGTGTGATGACACTTTCCGCCCAGACCCGGACGGTATCGGGAAAAGTGTTTGACTCGAACGACGAGCCTCTTATCGGGGTGACGATCGCAGTTGAAAGTGCTACCATCGGAGCGATAACCGATATCGATGGTGCGTTTACGATTCAGGTGCCCACAGGTAAGGTAGTCCTGAACGTGTCTTATATCGGTTTTGCCTCGCAGAAGGTGACGGTTGCCCCCGACCAGTCGAGCGTGACGGTGCACATGAGCGAAGACGCCGTGATGTTGAACGAAACGGTGGTGATTGGTTACGGTAAGCAGAAGAAAGTAAACCTGACCGGTGCCGTAGCCAACATTGGAGGCGAGGAACTGGAAAACCGCGTGACCACTTCGTTGAGTAATATGCTGCAAGGTACGGTAGCCGGTTTGAATATCACCACTTCTTCGGGTGTTCCGGGAAGTTCGGCTTCCATCAATGTACGTGGTGTGACTTCTATCAACGATGCCGAACCGTTGGTATTGATAGACGGTGCGGTAGGCGAGATTGACCGTATCAATCCGAACGATGTAGAATCTATCTCGGTCATTAAGGATGCCTCTGCTGCCGCCATTTACGGTGCGCGTGCAGCCTTCGGTGTGATTTTGGTCACTACCAAGTCGGGAGCGGCTAAAGACGGAAAAGCTACGGTGCGTTATAGCGGACGTTTCGGTTGGCAGGCACCTACCACTTCTACCGATTATGAAACGACCGGTTATTGGTCGGTTTATACCATCAATAAGTTCTGGCAAGCCGATTCGGGTACATTGTATGTCGATTATACTGATCAAGATATGCAGGCATTGCTCGACCGTGTGAACGATAAGACCGAACATCCCGACCGTCCGTGGGTAGTGGAAGATGTACGAAATGGACGTCGCCAATGGGTATATTACGGAAACCACGACTGGTGGCACGAATTGTATCGCGATAACCGACCGATGCAGCAACACAATATTTCGATAAGCGGAGGAAAAGACGACATCAAATATTATTTGTCAGGTTCGTTCGACAAACAGACCGGTATCTTGCGCGAGAATCCCGATGTGTACCGGAAATATAATTTGCGTTCGAAACTTGATTTCCGTATCAATGAGTGGTTCACATTGTCGAACAATACTTCGTTCTACAGTTCGCAATACAGCTATTTGGGTGATGGTAGCGTAGAAAATACGTTGGCATACAGTGCCCGCCACGCTTTGGCTTGTTTCCCGCAGAAGAACCCCGATGGTACGTGGTTGTATAGTACACCTTATTTGAATTATAAAGTAGCCAATGGCCGTCATATTTTGTTGGGCGAAGATTCGCACCGCAATGTAGAGCGTGGGACAGACTTCTCGAATACTACCCGTTTGGTTTATTCTCCGATAAAAGAGCTGAGCTTTACGGGCGACTTTACCTACCGTTTGTATCAGACACGCAACACGAGCCGTTCCAATCCGATGTATTACCGTGAGTATCCCGATGGCGAACTGCTTTCGTATGCGACGGGTGCAGGTGCCAACCGGTTGGATGAATCAGTAAATACAAGCAATTATTATTCGACAAACTTCTTCGGAAATTATACCGATACGTTCAATGACGCGCATCATTTGACCGTAGTAGCCGGTATGAACTACGAGGCATGGAAGAGCAAGAATGTTTCGGCATACGGTGAGAACTTGGTATCAGCCGATTTGGATGACTTGGATTTGGTAGGCCAGAACGCCGAAGGTGCTACTATTACCGGTGTAGGCGGTGGTCAGAATGAATATGCTTTGTTGGGTATCTTCGGCCGTATCAACTACGACTATATGAGCCGTTACTTGTTTGAAGTGAGCGGACGTTACGACGGTACTTCCCGTTTCGCCAGAGGAAACCGTTGGGGATTCTTCCCTTCAGCTTCTGTAGGATGGCGTATTTCGGAAGAACCTTTCTTCCAGCCTGCACGCCGCTTGGTGGATAATTTGAAAATCAGAGCGTCTTTCGGTAGCTTGGGTAACCAGAATGTATCTTCTTACTATACTTTCGCACGTCTGGTTTCGATTGCTAATTTAGGCTATACCTTCGGCGAAGGAAGCGTATTGCCCAAATATTCTACATTGGGTGCTCCGATTGCTTCGGATATGACATGGGAAACCGCCCAGCAATGGGACTTCGGTTTCGACCTGACGATGTTGGGCAACCGCCTGAACCTGACGGTAGACGGCTATATACGTGATACACGCGATATGTTGACTGACGGTGTGGAACTTCCTGCTGTATACGGTGCGAGTGTGCCCGATATGAATGCAGCCGACTTGCGTACGAAAGGATACGAAATCACATTGAACTGGCGTGACCAGTTGACGTTGGCTGGCAAACCGTTTGAATATAGTGTCGGGGTGAACCTGAGTGACTATAAGAGTGTCGTTACCAAGTATGATAACAAAGACAAGACTTTTGCACAACCTTATTACGAAGGTATGGAAATCGGTGAAATCTGGGGATTCGTGACCGACGGACTTTTCCAAAGTGATGAGGAAGCTCAAGCGTACGCCGAACAGTTGGATTTGAGTTATGTATTGAAAGGACAAACCGGAGGCTGGCAAGCAGGTGACGTGAAGTTTGTCAATTTGGATGGCGACAACAAGATAGGTATCGGAAGCAATAATGTAGATAATCCGGGCGACCGCAAGATACTCGGTAATTCGTTGCCTTCGCTTTCATACGGTATTACGGCAAGCGTACGCTGGAACGGTATCGATGTATCGGCGTTCTTCCAAGGAACAGGAAACCACTATTGGTATCCCGACGGAGAATCCATGCCTTTCTGGGGAGCTTACTCTTATCCATACTTGTCTTTCCTGCAAAAAGATTTCCTGAAAGATGTATGGTCGCCTGAAAATACCGATGCTTATTTCCCGCGTGCGATGGCTTATTCGGCATCGGGTGGTGTGTTGAGCAATGTAAACGACCGCTATCTGCAAAATATACGTTACATGCGTTTCAAAAACCTGACCGTAGGCTATACCTTGCCGCAACAATGGACGAAGAAAGCCGGTATCGAGTCGGTACGTGTTTATTTTACGGGTGAAAACCTCTGCTATTGGTCTCCGTTGAAGAAGCATTCGAAGTATGTCGACCCTGAAGGAGCTATCGACCGTAGCGGAGCTTACAACAATGCATTCTATCCGTGGCAGAAGTCATTCCTGTTCGGTATCGATGTCACTTTCTAACATGAATTATTAAACAGAAGAGAAAAACAATTATGAAAAATAGAAATATCTTTATAGCACTTGCATTGTTCGCCGGACTTTCATCGTGTGACGACTGGATAGATAAAAGCCCGTTGAGTGAAATAGAGGAGGAAAACTATTTCAGAACAGAAACCGACCTCCAGCTTTTCAGTAACGGTTTTTATAACAGCATTCTCAACAAATCGCCGTATGACGAGCAGAGCGATGTGTATGTACAGCAAGAACTTTCCGACGAAATGTTGGGTGGAGAAAACCGTATCGTTCCTGCCAGCGGAGGCGGATGGAGCTGGACAGCCTTGCGTAGCGTCAATACCTTATTAGGTAATGTAGATAAATGCGAAGATGCGGAAGCGGCTACGAAATATACCGCAGTGGCACGTTTCTTCCGTGCCTACTTCTATTATGACAAGGTAAAGCGTTTCGGCGATGTGCCTTGGTATGATAAAGAATTGTTCTCGGATGACCCCGACTTGTATAAGGCACGTGATTCGCGCGAACTGGTGATGACCAACATGCTTGCCGATATCGACTATGCCATCGATAACCTGCCTACCCGTGCGGAAGAATCGAGCAGTCCTTTCCGTGTGACCCGTGGGGCGGCATTGGCATTGAAGTCCCGCTTCTGTCTGTATGAAGGTACTTACCGGAAATACCATAACCTGACAATTGAAGGGAATAATTATACGTATTACCTGCAGCAGGCAGCGGATGCGGCTGAAGAATTGATTGACGGTGGTGAATATCATTTGTATTCGACGGACAATCCTGAAGAAGACTATCTGATGCTCTTTGCCGAAGAAGACGCCAATCCCGATGAATACATCTTGGCTATCAAGTTCGATTACGGTATGAGCGTTTACCACAATGCAACGGCTCATACATTGGTGCCTACCCAAGGACGTCCGGGTTTGACCCGTAAATTAATCAATACGTATCTGATGAAAGACGGAACCCGCTTTACCGACCGCGAAGGTTGGGAAACCATGCCATTTACTGAAGAAGTGAAAGACCGCGACCCGCGTTTGGCACAGAGCATCCGTACTCCGGGTTATCATCGTATCGGGCGTACGGAAGTCTTAGCTCCCGATTTATCGGTTAGCGTAACGGGTTACCAACCCATTAAATACGTGCAAGACCCATCGGCTTCGGGTGGTCAGGTAGACCGTAACGACCGTTCTACGTGCGACCTTCCGGTATTCCGTTTAGCGGAAGTGATGCTGAACTTTGCTGAGGCTAAGGCAGAATTGGGAACATTGACCCAAGCCGATTTGGATAAGTCGGTCAATGAAATCCGTAAGCGTGTAGATATGCCGGCTTTGAATATGGCTCAAGCCAATGCCAATCCCGACAGCTACTTGTCGTCTGCCGATTACGGTTATGCCAATGTAACTGGAAGCAACCAAGGGGTTATCTTGGAAATCCGTCGGGAGCGTGCCATTGAATTGACTCAAGAAGGTTTCCGTTTCGATGACTTGGTGCGCTGGAAAGCCGGAACTTGCATCAACCAGTCTATCATGGGTATGTATTTCCCCGGTGCAGGCGAATATGACTTGAGTGGTGACGGTCAGGTGGATGTGGTTTTGTATAATGAAGGGGATGCTCAACCGGAAGTCCCCGATGCACAGGTATATCAGATTGGTTCTGGCATTTTCTTGTCGGAAGGCGACCACGGATATATCAATTACCACCATAACATCAGCCGTACCCCGTTTGATGAAGAGCGCGATTACCTGTATCCGGTACCTATCAACGAACGTTCGTTGAATCATAATCTGACACAGAATCCGGGCTGGGACGATGGGCTCTCTTTCTAATTAATAGTGAATAGTTAATAGCGAACAGTGGGTAGCGGTGATGGATAATACATCAACCGTTACTCACTTGTTCGTTATTATAGTCAATCAGAAATGAATAACAAAAAGAAGTGTAAATTTTTTGATAGAACACAGAGGCACAAAGGCACAGAGAAATAAATATAGAGAAGACAAAGCTCACAGAGTCGGTCTTTTTTCATGAACATTGTTCTCGCTAAAAATAAAACTCTGTGCCTTTGTGTCTCTGTGTTCTATTTCATTTTTCGACCTACCCCACGGCTCTTTCATTTAAGATATAAGTATAGACATAGTATCCCTTACCCGGTTCATTACGAATCGGGTAATTTGACGATGCTGTATATCAAAGAGTTATTCTTCTTTCAAAAATCTAAAATTCATTATTTTTGGTGTAGGAAACGCAAAAGTCTGGTAAAACTCATAGATACATATCTCATAAGTTCAGCCATGCCCTTTTTCTTGTCAGACCTTTTTTTACGAAGCCTTTCATTTTGCGGAATTTATCAAGATTGTATTTGCCGAACTTCATTATCTGGGCACGTCCAATGCACCCCGACGCACGTCCAAGGATTATCAGCATGATGATGTCATCAAGCCTGTGACGAATATTTCCTTTTCCTGACCTTCTAAAATCAGGGATGGAGGAGGAAAATTTCTTCAACCTATACAAAATACTACCTCGTGAGCCGAATTTATTTACTACTTTATCTGATTGTGTGCATCCGCTTCAATCGAAAGAACTTGGTCGAGTGGCTTGATTTGATTCATAACAGTTTTATTTTCACCGATAAAGTTACGAAAAATCTGCCATTCGACCTATTTATTGAGACGCTTATTTTGCTGAAAATAAAAGGGGTTTGGTGTTCTCAGGGACATATTCCACAACCATCAAATCGCCTCATGAATTATAAACCGTAGGAATAAAAATCACCCTCACAACCCGAGGAACACTCGCTATAAAATAACTATATTTTTGAGTAAGCGACATTTTCTTAAATGAAAGAGCCGTGCCTCTATCCTTTGTCTAATAAAAGAATTTAGATACTTTTGTTCTTACAATGAGTTGCTTCGTAAGCAATTCAAGGCAAAACGCAGCAAATGGCATAGTTGCCAAGTCATTACCTAAAAATGGGTAATTCTCCCAAAGCCCTTTGTATAAGGCACTAACAAGAATTTTCCAGAATTATGAAAAAACTTTGAAAAAGGCGAGGTTATTCAATAGAAAGGTGCGGGAGGCGCAAAATGTCTGTTTTTTTATGCGAAGACGGATGATTGTGCAGAAAAAGGCGATTTGTGATAATATTTCTTCAGAAAAATTCGCAAAAAATTGGCAATTTGATAGCAAATTTCTATATTTGCACATCTAAAAAGAAGTAATAGGAATTATTTATTTCTTTAAATATATTTT
>OKTC01000384.1_pt1 | contig 20377 bp, 18 predicted proteins | sample 1606181 | NCBI WGS metagenome assembly OKTC01 (sample SAMEA3879529, study PRJEB24766) | human gut metagenome | biome: human-associated habitat; feature: feces | place: USA | collected 1985/1987 | reverse complement strand
TAGGTAGTCGCCGTCTTGAGGCCCCGGATTCCGCAAGGAGGTCCGGGGCTTTTTTGTGTCCCGTCGTGCCGTCGGTCCGCCGGACGCCCCGCACGGCCTTCCGCCGTGAATCCTCCCTCGCGGGACATATCCTTCACGGTGAAACATCCCCCTTCACCGGAAACGCCCTGTATACCAGGCTGCTGCCTGGCCTGTGAAGGCGTGAAGCCTGTTTCCGGAAACACTTCTGTACGAAAATCTGTCTATACATGTTCATGTATTTCTTTAAAATTGGTTGTTCAGGAAAATTGAATGGCCTCCTTCGTATTTTGTGTTAGAATTTCATCGAAAAGACTCATGGAATATATAATATGTGAAAAATCGTTGGTCGTTGTGAATTTTCTGATGGAAAATGAATTGTTTTGTTAGGTTGTTTTAGTATATTTGAGGACCTTAAAAAAGGAAAACTAAATTTATTAATAGATTTAATCATGGAAAACAAGATTCAGGAGCTTACTGATAAGATTTATCGTGAGGGTGTAGAAAAAGGTAACGCAGAGGCACAGCGACTGGTCAGTGAAGCCCAAAAGGAGGCGCAACAAATGATTGAAGCGGCTCGTAAGGAGGCAGAAGCCATTCTTGCCGAGGCTCGGAAATCGGCTGATGAAATGAAAGAAAATACGCAGTCTGAGCTGAAGCTGTTTGCCGGACAAGCACTCAATGCCTTGAAGACAGAAGTGACCAACCTGCTGACGAATGAGACAGTTACAGAAGCTGTAAAGGGCTTTACTGCCAACAAGGATTATTTGAACAAGTTTATTGTAGCATTGGCTATCCGGTGGTCTGCCAATGAACCGATTGTCATTTCCGTACAGGATGCTGACGCTTTAACCAAATACTTTACTGCAAACGCTAAAACATTATTGGATAAGGGTGTAAAAATTGAGCAGGTGAATGGTATCAAGACTTTGTTCTCCATCGCTCCTGCTGATGGCTCTTATAAGGTGAACTTTGGCGAAGAGGAATTTGAGAACTATTTCAAGGAATTCCTTCGTCCTCAGTTAGTAAAAATGTTGTTTTAACGTAGTGTTATGAGTACTTATTATTATCTGGTGGCCGGCTTGCCTGATATATCACTTGAGGATGGCAAGTTGAGCTATACAGTCGACAGCTTTAAAACGGAACTTTATCCTGAACTTTCGGTGAAGGACAGGCAGATTATCGACCTGTTCTATCTGAAGTTTGATAATGAAGACCTGCTGAAGTTGTTGAAAGACAAAGATGCACGGGTTTCTGGGCGCGGAAACTTTTCATCCGAGGAGTTGCTGCAGCTCATCGACGCGGTTCGGGAAGGTGATACTCCCGACAGCAGATTCCCTACTTATCTCTACGATTTCATTTCCCGTTATTTTACTTTGTCCCCTGATGAACTGTACAGTGCACAGGATTTGTTGGCGGCTGCATATTATGCTTATGCGATGCAGTGCAGCAATCGCTTTGTGTCGGGATGGTTTGAGTTCTCATTGAATCTCAACAATATTCTGGCAGCGTTGTCGGCCCGTAAATACAAGTTGGATGTCGACAATGTAGTGGTAGGCGATACAGAGGTGTGCGAGCAGTTGCGGACATCGAACGCCCGTGACTTCGGCTTGAACGAAATGCTGGATTATTTTGACAGCATCCAACGGGTGGCGGAAGTGGAAGAATTGGTGGAACGTGAAAAGAAGGTGGATTTGTTGAAGTGGAAATGGTTGGAGGATGAATCATTCTTCCATTATTTCACCATCGAACGTCTGTTTGTCTTCCTTCTGCAACTGGAAATGATTGAGCGTTGGATTGCATTGGATAAAGAAAAGGGTAATGAACTATTCCGTGAACTGATTCAGAACTTGAAGAATGAAGTTCAGATTCCTGAAGAATTTAGAAAATAGAAAAACAAGAATAGAATGGCAACAAAAGGAACTGTTTCAGGTGTAATCGCCAATATGGTTACACTGACTGTTGATGGTCCGGTAGCACAGAATGAAATATGCTACATCAAGACCGGAGGCGACCGTTTGATGGCTGAGGTAATCAAGGTTGTCGGCCAGAATGTATATGTTCAGGTGTTTGAAAGTACACGTGGACTGAAGGTCGGTGCCGAGGCTGAGTTTACGGGCCACATGCTGGAAGTAACATTGGGTCCGGGTATGCTTTCGAAGAACTATGATGGTTTGCAGAATGACCTGGACAAGATGGAAGGTGTCTTCCTGAAAAGAGGACAATATACCTATCCGTTGGATAAGGAGCGTAAATGGCTCTTCAAACCGTTGGTGAAAGCCGGCGATGAAGTGGGACCGTCTGCGTGGTTGGGTGAAGTGGAAGAGAATCACCAGTTACTGAAGATTATGGTACCTTTCCAGTTGACGGGCACTTATCGTGTGAAGTCCATCGTTGGAGAAGGAGAATATACCATCGAAGATACTGTCGTTGTCCTGACAGGAAAAGATGGGGCAGAGATTCCGGTGAATATGATTCAGAAATGGCCGGTAAAGAAGGCGATGACCAACTATCTGGAGAAACCCCGTCCCTATAAATTGCTGGAAACCGGTGTACGTGTCATCGATACAGTCAATCCGATTGTAGAAGGTGGTACCGGATTTATCCCGGGACCGTTCGGTACGGGTAAGACTGTGTTGCAGCATGCTATCTCCAAACAGGCTGAAGCGGACATTGTAATCATTGCTGCCTGTGGTGAGCGTGCCAACGAGGTTGTGGAAATCTTTACCGAATTCCCGGAACTGATTGACCCGCATACCGGACGTAAGTTGATGGAACGTACCATCATTGTCGCCAATACTTCAAACATGCCGGTTGCAGCTCGTGAAGCATCTGTATACACCGCTATGACTATGGCGGAATATTACCGTGCCATGGGGTTGAAGGTGTTGCTGATGGCCGACTCCACTTCCCGCTGGGCACAGGCTTTGCGTGAAATGTCCAACCGTATGGAGGAACTTCCGGGTCCGGATGCTTTCCCGATGGATATTTCTGCCATTATTTCCAACTTCTATGGCCGTGCAGGGTATGTGCAGCTGTATAATGGCCATACCGGTTCCATTACCTTTATCGGAACTGTATCGCCGGCGGGTGGTAACTTGAAGGAGCCTGTCACAGAAAACACAAAGAAAGTAGCCCGTTGCTTCTATGCATTGGAGCAGGAACGTGCAGACCGTAAACGTTATCCGGCTGTGAACCCGATTGATTCCTATTCCAAATACCTGGAATATCCGGAATTTGAAGAATACATTACAGAACGTATCAACAATGAATGGATTGGAAAGGTAAACGAATTGAAGACCCGTCTATTGAGAGGTAAGGAAATCGCCGAGCAGATCAACATTTTGGGTGATGACGGTGTACCGGTGGAATATCATGTCATTTTCTGGAAATCTGAATTGATTGACTTCGTTATCCTGCAGCAGGATGCCTTTGATGAGGTTGATTCAGTGACTCCGATGGAACGTCAGGAAGAGATTGTAAACCAGATTATCGATATCTGTCATACCGACTTCGAATTCGATAACTTTGTTGAGGTTATGGATTATTTCAAGAAGATGATCAATATCTGCAAGCAGATGAACTATTCGAAGTTCAGATCGGAACAGTATGTCGAGTTCCAGAAACAACTGAAAGATCTGGTTGCCGAACGGAGTGTGAAATAATCGGATTTGTTTAAACTATACACAGTACGATAATGGCAACAAAAGCATTTCAAAAGATATATACAAAAATCAGCCAGATTACAAAGGCTACCTGTTCGTTGAAAGCGACCGGGGTAGGTTATGATGAACTGGCTATGGTAAACGGCAAACTTGCCCAGGTGGTGAAGATTGCCGGTGATGAAGTGACACTTCAGGTGTTCGAGGGTACAGAAGGTATTCCTACCAATGCGGAAGTGACATTCTTGGGCAAGTCACCTACATTGAAGGTCAGTGAACAGTTGGCCGGACGTTTCTTCAACGCTTTCGGTGAACCGATTGACGGGGGACCGGAAATCGAAGGAACGGAAGTCGAAATCGGTGGTCCGTCTGTAAATCCGGTCCGTCGTAAACAGCCGTCCGAACTGATTGCTACCGGTATCGCGGGTATCGACTTGAATAATACACTGGTATCCGGTCAGAAGATTCCGTTCTTTGCCGACCCGGACCAGCCTTTCAACCAGGTAATGGCTAACGTAGCCTTGCGTGCAGAGACCGATAAGATCATCTTGGGTGGTATGGGTATGACGAACGACGACTACCTGTACTTCAAGAACGTGTTCTCGAATGCCGGTGCATTGGACCGTATCATCAGTTTTGTCAATACAACGGAAAATCCGCCGGTAGAACGTCTGTTGATTCCGGATATGGCATTGACTGCCGCAGAATATTTCGCTGTGGAGCATAACGAGAAGGTGTTGGTCTTGCTGACCGATATGACTTCTTATGCCGATGCCTTGGCCATCGTGTCAAACCGTATGGATCAGATTCCGTCGAAGGACTCCATGCCGGGTTCTTTGTATTCCGATTTGGCGAAAATCTACGAAAAGGCTGTGCAGTTCCCTTCAGGCGGTTCCATTACCATCATTGCCGTGACTACATTGTCTGGTGGAGATATTACTCACGCTGTACCGGATAACACAGGTTACATTACCGAAGGTCAGTTGTTCCTGCGTCGAGACAGCGATATCGGTAAGGTCATTGTCGATCCGTTCCGTTCATTGTCACGTCTGAAACAGCTGGTAAGCGGTAAGAAGACCCGTAAGGATCATCCGCAGGTTATGAATGCGGCTGTACGTCTGTATGCCGATGCGGCGAATGCGAAGACCAAGATGGAAAACGGTTTCGACCTGACGAATTATGACGAACGTGCTTTGGCTTTTGCCAAGGATTATGCTAACCAGTTGCTGGCTATCGATGTCAATCTGAATACGACTGAGATGCTTGATGTGACCTGGGGCTTGTTCAGCAAGTATTTCAAGCCGGAAGAGGTAAACATCAAGAAAGAGTTCGTAGACCAGTACTGGAAGAAGTAATATTTTATCATTAATGCGATGGCTATAAAATTTCAATATAATAAAACTTCGTTGCAGCAGCTTGAAAAGCAACTCAAGATTCGCGTGCGTACGCTTCCTATCATCAAGAACAAGGAAAGCGCGCTTCGTCTGGAGGTGAAGCGGTGTAAGACCGAGGCTGCTGAACTGGAGGAGCGTCTGGAGAAACAGATTCAGGCGTATGAGGCCATGTTCGCACTCTGGAATGAATTCGACGCTTCACTCATCCGGGTGAAGGATGTTCATTTGGGCGTCCGTAAGATAGCCGGAGTCCGGGTCCCTTTGTTGGAGACCGTGGACTTTGAAATCCGTCCTTACAGCGTTTTCTGCAGTCCGAAATGGTATGCCGATGGTATCCATATTCTGAAGAAGCTGGCAGAGACCGCTATCGAACGGGAGTTTACGCTCGCCAAATTGGGATTGTTGGAACATGCCCGCAAGAAAACGACTCAGAAGGTGAATCTTTTCGAGAAGGTACAGATTCCCGGTTATCAGGATGCTTTGAGAAAGATTAAACGTTTCATGGAAGACGAAGAGAACCTGTCGAAGTCTTCACAGAAGATTCTGAAGTCTATCCAGGAGAAGAGAAAGGAGGCTGAGGTATGATTGCGAAAATGAAAAAACTGACTTTCCTGGTCTACCACAAAGAGTATGAGACTTTCCTGACCAGCCTGCGTGATCTGGGATTGGTTCATGTGACCACACGTGCACAGGGAACCGCCGAAAATGCAGAACTTCAGGAAGCCATCCGTCTGACCGGCCGCTATTCGGCTGCCGGAAAATACCTGCAGCAGTTGATGGTGCCTGCCCAGCCGCACGAAGGAAATGTCCAGAAAGGTGTGGAGGCTTTGGAGACAATAGAACGTCTGCAGGCAGAACTCCAGCAGTTGTCACAGCGTATACAGGCTGTAGAAAAGGAGATTACTGTCATGGAACCGTGGGGAGACTTCGCTCCGGAGTCTGTCGACCGCTTGCGTGATGCCGGTTACCGCATTGATTTTTATCAGTGCTCGGAAAAACAGTTCTCCGAGGAATGGATAGACCTGTATCATGCTACTCTTATCAATCGGGAAGGATCGAAACTGTTTTTTGTAACGGTTACTCCGGTAGGTGAAGAGGTGGAACTGGAAGTGGAGGCTGTCAAGTTGCCTGCCGGTTCGTTGAGTGCGCTGAAAAATCGTCGACAAAAGATGTTGCGCCAACAGGAGGCATTGCAAGAGCAGCTGAAACAGTTGGCAGCAACGGCTTTGCCGGATTTACAGGCTGCACAGCATGATGTGCAGACCCGGATAGAGTTCTCTAAAGTCGTGTTGAGTTCGGATGCCGTGGCCGATAACAAACTGATGTTGCTGGAAGGTTGGGCACCGGTAAAGGCAATCGATGAAATCCAGCAGTTCTTGTCAGCCCAGGAAGCTTATTATGAAGTGAGCGATCCGACACCGGAAGACGATGTGCCAATCTGTTTGGATAACAAAGGCTTCTTCCGTTTGTTTGAACCGATTATGCGTCTGTATATGCTTCCGAAGTACAATGAATTGGATTTGACTCCGTTCTTTGCTCCTTTCTTCATGCTGTTCTTCGGCTTGTGTCTGGGGGATTCCGGATATGGTCTGTTCATGGTGCTTGCTGTAGCCGTATATCGGATGGTAGCAAAGAAGATTGAACCGTCCATGAAGTCCATCCTTACCTTGGTACAGATCCTGGGCTTATCGACGATGGTATGCGGTCTGCTGACTGGAACCTGTTTCGGTTTCAATCTCTATGATATCCACATACCTTTCTTCCAGCGCCTGAAGGATGCTGTTTATCTGGATAACCAGCAGATGTTCAACCTCTCGTTGATTCTAGGTGGTGTACAGATTATCTTTGGTATGATTCTGAAGGCCGTCAATCAGACAATCCAGTTCGGTTTCAAGTATGCGGTAGCTACGGTGGGCTGGCTGATTATTCTGGTAAGTACTGCCTTGGCATTCGCTGCTCCATCTGTTCTGCCGATGGGAGGTACTGTACACCTGGTTTTCCTGGCCATTGGTGCACTGATGGCTTATCTGTACAACAGCCCGGACAAGAATGTCTTTGTCAATTTCGGCCTGGGATTGTGGGATACTTACAACATGGCTACCGGTCTGTTGGGTGATATCCTTTCTTACGTCCGTCTGTTCGCTTTAGGCTTGTCTGGAGGTATTCTGGCCAGTGTGTTCAACAGTCTGGCTGTGGGAATGAGTCCGGATAACATCATCGCCGGTCCGATTGTGATGGTATTGATATTCCTTATCGGACATTCCATCAATATCTTCATGAATGTGCTGGGAGCGATGGTTCACCCGATGCGTCTGACCTTTGTGGAATTCTTCAAGAATGCCGGTTACGAAGGTGGAGGAAAAGAGTATAAACCTTTTAAGAATTAAAGGAAAATAATATCAATTGATCAAAAACAAGGGCATGCACCTTTCTCCGGGCTGTCCGCATCGCTTGACGATGTTGAAGGAGAGAACGAATACATTGTATAAAAATTAAAATTTATAATTATGGAAATGAATCTTTTGATTGCCTACATCGGCATCGCAATTATGGTAGGTTTGTCTGGTATCGGTAGTGCTTATGGTGTAACTATCGCAGGTAATGCTTCTATCGGCGCTTTGAAGAAGAACGATAGCGCTTTCGGTAATTTCTTGGTTCTGACAGCTCTTCCGGGTACACAGGGTCTGTATGGTTTCGCCGGTTACTTCATGTTCCAAAGTATCTTTAATGTATTGACTCCCGAAATCACCGGTATTCAGGCTTGTGCCGTATTGGGTTCCGGTATCGGTCTGGGCTTGGTAGCTCTTTTCTCTGCTATCCGTCAGGGTCAGGTTTGTGCCAACGGTATCGCTGCTATCGGTCAGGGTCATAATGTATTCGGTAATACGTTGATTCTTGCCGTATTCCCTGAATTGTATGCCATCGTTGCTTTGGCTGCAACCTTCTTGATGGGTTCTGCTTTGGCATAATCGTCTTTATTCATTCATATTGCGCCGGGAAGTCTGGAAAGGCTTCCCGGCGTTGTTTGTCTGGAGGGGATGTTTGGGGAAGGTATTCTGTGGCTAGGACTTTATCGGTTTGTGGGGGTTCTGGCTGGATATAGAGACTTTAGGCTGTGCAGATTTGTGTAAATAAATTATGTTGATTCGTAAATAATGTTATTTGTGTAGTGTCTTACTTTTTTTTTAGAATCAGTACATACAAAATCTTTGTGTAATAAAATCGTCTGAATTTCTTCTTGTATTTCAATGTTTTTTGTATCTTCGCAGCCGATTAGAAAATACTATAAATGATGATGAAACAGCTTTTGAAGCCTGATTATATCTTCGAATCAAGCTGGGAAGTCTGTAATAAGGTAGGAGGAATCTATACCGTTCTTTCTACACGTGCCAAGACACTGCAGGACAGTTATCCCGACAAGCTTTATTTTATTGGTCCGGATGTATGGTCAGGTAAGGAAAATCCTCTTTTCGTAGAGGATGATGCTTTGCTGAAAGCATGGCGCGAACACGCTTTACAAGAAAGTGGGCTGAAAGTGAGGGTCGGAAGGTGGCAGGTGCCTGGTTCTCCGATTGCGATTCTGGTAGATTTTACTCCCTTCTATGCACAAAAGAATGACATCTATACACAGGCGTGGATAGATTTTCAAGTTGATTCTCTGCATGCCTATGGAGATTATGATGAAGCGTCCATGTTTTCTTATGCTGCCGGAAGAGTAGTCGAGAGTTTCTACCGTTATCATTTTACCGCAAAAGATAAAGTCGTTTATCAGGCGCATGAATGGATGACCGGTCTGGGAGCTCTGTATATCAAAAAACACGTACCTGAAATTGCTACCGTGTTTACTACTCATGCCACTTCTATTGGCCGTTCCATCGCTGGTAATAACAAACCTTTGTACGACTATTTATTTGCATACAATGGCGATCAGATGGCTCGTGAGCTGAACATGGAATCCAAACATTCCATCGAAAAACAGACTGCTCACAATGTAGATTGTTTCACCACTGTCAGTGAAATCACAAACAATGAATGTAAGGAATTGTTAGACAAACCGGTCGATGTCGTTTTGCCCAATGGCTTTGAGGATGATTTCGTACCGAAAGGTCCGGCCTTTATGGCTAAACGGAGAAAGGCCCGTAAGGCCATGCTGACATTGGCTAACAAACTTTTAGGTGAGGAATTTTCTGATGATACATTGGTGATCGGTACCAGTGGACGTTATGAATTTAAGAATAAAGGAATCAATGTCTACCTGGAAGCTTTGAACAGGCTGACACGTGACAAGAACTTGAACAAGAAAGTCTTGGCTTTCATCAACGTACCGGGATGGGTAGGTGATGCCCGCGAAGACCTGGTAGAACGCTTGAAGAGCAACAAGAAGTTCAATACTCCTCTTGAAGTACCTTTCATTACTCATTGGTTGCATAACATGAGTCATGACCAGGTATTGGATATGTTGAAATACCTGAACATGTCAAATGGCCCGGAATCGAAGGTGAAGGTGATTTTCGTTCCTTGCTATCTGGACGGTCGGGATGGAATCATCAATATCCCTTACTATGATCTGATTATCGGTGATGACTTGAGCGTATATCCGTCTTATTACGAACCATGGGGGTATACTCCGCTGGAAAGTGTCGCTTTTAAGGTTCCTACCATCACAACAGATTTGGCCGGTTTCGGTCTGTGGGTAAACTCAATCTTGGGCCATGCCGGTACCTTGAAAGATGGCGCGTCTGTCATTCACCGTACCGATTACAACTATTCTGAGGTGGCTGATGCCATTCGGGATTCGATTACTGAATTCTCTCATTTGTCAGATACAGAAATCAAGAAGATTCGTGAGAAGGCGGCTGCAATAGCCGAAAAGGCACTGTGGAAACATTTTATACAGTACTACTATGAAGCGTATGATGTTGCTTTACGCAACATGCAGAAACGCATTTCTTCTGCTAATAAAGATAATGATTAACCTTTTTTGAAATATGAAAGTTAGAACTAATTATGTTAACGATCCGGTTTGGAGAGAAGTAACTGTCAAATCACGTATTCCAGAATCTTTGCAGATGTTGCAGGAATTGGCACATAACATCTGGTGGTCTTGGAACTATGAAGCTACAGATATGTTCAAATCACTGGATCCTGAAATCTGGAGTCTGGTAGGACAGAACCCGGTTGCATTCCTGGAACGCTTGAACTATGAGAAATTGGAAGCCCTTTCTACCAATAAGGAAGTATTGGATAGAATCAACAAGGTTTATACCAAGTTTAAAGCTTATATGAGCGAAAAACCGGACAGCAGCCGTCCGTCAGTCGCTTATTTCTGTATGGAATACGGCTTGACTCATGTCCTGAAGATTTATTCAGGTGGTTTGGGTATCTTGGCCGGTGACTACATGAAGGAAGCTTCCGACAGTAACGTAGATATGTGCGGTATCGGTTTCCTGTATCGTTACGGTTATTTCAGCCAGAGCTTGTCAATGGACGGACAGCAGGTGGCTAACTACGAGCCTCAGAACTTTGCCAGCCTGCCATTGGAACGCGTAAGCGATGAAAACGGTAAACCGTTGGTTCTGGATGTTCCATATCTGAACTATTACGTACATGCATACGTATGGCGTGTGAATGTTGGTCGTGTTCCTTTGTATCTGTTGGATACAGATAACGAAATGAACAGCGAGTTCGACCGTCCTATTACTCATCAGCTGTATGGTGGTGATTGGGAAAACCGTCTGAAGCAGGAAATCCTGCTCGGTATCGGTGGCGTATTGCTGTTGAAGAGACTGGGTATCAAGAAGGATGTTTATCATTGCAACGAAGGACATGCTGCTTTGTGTAACGTACAGCGTCTGTGCGATTATGTAGAAAGCGGTATGACATTCGACGAAGCATTGGAAGTTGTTCGTGCTTCTTCATTATATACTGTACACACTCCGGTTCCTGCCGGTCACGACTATTTCGATGAAGGTCTGTTCGGTAAGTACATGGGTGGATATCCGCAGCGTATGGGTATCTCATGGCAGGATCTGATGGATCTGGGCCGTATCAATCCGGGTGATTCCAACGAACGTTTCTGTATGTCTACTTTCGCTTGCAACACTTGTATGGAAGTAAACGGTGTAAGCTGGTTGCACGGAAAAGTTTCTCAGGAAATGTTCTCCGGTATCTGGAAGGGCTATTTCCCGGAAGAAAACCACGTAGGATATGTAACAAACGGTGTACACTTCCCGACTTGGTGTGCTTCTGAATGGCAGAAACTTTATGCTAAGCATTTCGACAAGAACTTCCTGAAAGATCAGTCTAATCCGAATATCTGGGAAGCTATCTACAATGTACCTGATGAAGAGGTTTGGAAGACTCGTGTCGCTTTGAAGAACAAGTTGATCGATTACATCCGTCAGCAGTTCCGCGATACATGGTTGAAGAACCAGGGAGATCCTTCACGTGTCGTTTCATTGATGGACAAAATCAATCCGAATGCGCTGTTGATCGGTTTCGCCCGTCGTTTCGCTACTTACAAACGTGCTCACTTGTTGTTTACTGACCTTGACCGTTTGTCTAAGATTGTCAACAACCCGGATTATCCGGTACAGTTCCTGTTTGCCGGTAAGGCTCACCCGCACGATGGTGCAGGTCAGGGACTGATCAAGAAGATTGTAGAAATCTCTAAGCGTCCGGAATTCCTGGGTAAGATTATCTTCCTGGAAAACTACGATATGAAGCTGGCCCGTCGTCTGGTATCAGGTGTAGATATCTGGATGAATACTCCGACTCGTCCGTTGGAAGCATCAGGTACATCGGGTGAAAAGGCGTTGATGAACGGTGTTGTCAACTTCTCTGTATTGGATGGCTGGTGGTTGGAAGGCTACCGCGAAGGTGCAGGTTGGGCGTTGACTGAAAAACGTACTTACCAGAACCAGGAATATCAGGACAAACTGGATGCTACTACTATCTACAGCATCCTGGAAACTGAAATCCTGCCGTTGTTCTATGCCCGCAACAAGAAGGGTTATTCTGAAGGTTGGGTGAAGACCATCAAGAACTCTATCGCTCAGGTAGCTCCTCACTATACAATGAAACGTCAGCTGGACGATTATTACAGCAAGTTCTACTGCAAGGAAGCTGCTCACTTCAAAGAATTGGCCGCAAACGACTATGCTCGCGCCAAGGCTTTGTCCGACTGGAAGGAAGAAGTGGCTGCCAAGTGGGATGAAATCCAGGTTCTTTCTGTTGACAGATGTGCTGAACTTCAGCAGGGTCATGTAGAAAACGGAAAAGACTATACCATCACTGTTGTAGTAGACGAAAAGGGTCTGGACGATGCAATCGGTATCGAACAGGTAGTAACTTATACCAATAACGACGGTAAAGAATGTATCTATTCTGTAACTCCGTTGAAACTGGTTAAACGTGAAGGTTCTATCTATACCTTCGCTGTTACTCACAGCTTCTCGAATGCCGGTAGCCTCAAGGTGTCTTACCGTATGTTCCCGAAACATCCGGACTTGGCACACCGTCAGGACTTCTGCTATGTACGTTGGTTTGTAGGATAATCTATACGATTTTTCTATATTGATTGATTGGGGGTGTATCGGAAACGGTACACCCCCAATTTTTTCATTGAAAATGTGTGTACCGGGTGTGAATTTTCTTAATAAATCTGAATTTCATGCAGTAATTACAGCAATTCTGTCTTTTGGAGGTAAAGAGATAATAAAATGATTCAGACTATGAAAGGACTAAAGTTTTATGTAGGTACTTTGCTGGTGGGAGCCTGCGGCTTGTTTCAAGGCTGCGATTCGGACGACGGCTTTTCGTTGGGCGATATCGGGCGTGATTGGGTGACGGTTCATGTAGAAGGAACAGGAGCTTATAGTTTTACGGGAGATACATGGGGTACGATGTGGCCGGCAGCTACGGCAATCTGGGGATACCGTCCGGTGGAGGGGCAGCGTGCCATTCTCTATTTCAATCCGTTGTATGAGAATTTCCAGTCGTATGATTATGGTATCAAACCGGAATATATCTATGATATCCTGACGAAATCGGTAGAGAAACTGACTCCGGAAAACGAGGCCGAATATGGTAACGACCCGGCATACATCTCCGATGCCTGGATAGGGGGCGGCTACTTGAATCTGGTGTTTGCCCAGCATGTCCCGCAGAAAGAACCTCATCGGGTGAGTCTGGTACAGGCCACAGAGGAGTTGACGGACGACGGATACATCCAGTTGGAGTACCGCTACAACACTTATGGCGATACATTGGATGTACGTATGATTGAGGGAGCTGTAAGTTATAATTTGAATACCTTGGATCTGGAAAATGCCAAGGGGATCAAGTTGAAGCTGAACGATGCGGTGAAGGGAAGTCGTGAGGTGACATTTACCCGTATGGACGAAGATACACCTGAAGCTGCGAAAGAGATGGATTTTTCGCAGATGAATGCCCGATAAACGAAAGATCCGTTTTTATTTAAAGAGACTGTTTTGATGGACCGTTCCTGGGGTGACAGGCCCAGGGCGGAACAAACGATAAGATTTTTGTCTGTTCGTTTGTAAGAAATCAAAACAGTTTCTTATTTTTGTAGGGTTCCGATGGATTAAAAACAGACGTTTATGAAGATATTGATTGTTGAGGACGATAATGATTTGCGTGAAATCACGACAGCTTCGCTGGAGAAGGAACGCTATGTGGTGTCTCAGGCTCCCGATTACCGGACGGCACTCCTGAAGATAGAGGATTATGATTACGATTGTATTCTGCTGGACATCATGTTGCCCGACGGATCCGGATTGGATTTGCTGCATGAATTGCAGGCGTTGGGTAAACGTACCAATGTCATCATTCTTTCGGCCAAGGATTCGCTGGAAGATAAAGTGCAGGGGCTGGATTTGGGAGCGGACGATTACCTGCCCAAACCTTATCATCTGGCAGAGCTTCATGCCCGTGTCAAGAGCCTGTTGCGCCGTAACCAGCGGGAAGGCGAGCGGAAGGTCCAATACGGGAACATTGAAATCATTCCGGATTTATTCAAGGTGAAGGTGGCCGATAAAGAGGTGGAACTCAACCGTAAGGAATATGATATTCTGCTTTATTTCATGTTACGTCCGGGACGGCTGGTCAATAAATCCACATTGGCTGAATCCGTTTGGGGAGACCACATTGACCAAGTAGATAATTTCGACTTCATCTATGCACAGATCAAGAATCTGCGGAAACGCCTGAAAGAAGCAGGTGCAACGGCTGAGTTGAAGGCCGTGTATGGAGTCGGTTATAAACTGATAACGGAATGAAACTGTTCAAGCTTGCCATGTGGCGGATGGCGGCTGCCATGGTTGTGATTCTCACGGCATGGGCGGCCTTCTTCTACATGGCCGTCATGGAAGAAGTGAATGACGAGGTGGATGATTCTCTGGAAGACTATGCGGAGACCCTCATGATCCGTTCGCTGTCGGGCGAAGAAATGCCCTCGTCGAGTAACGGTTCGAACAACCAATATTACCTGTATGAGGTCACTGCCGAATATGCTGACCGGTATCCGCACATTACGTATCACGATGAGATGGTTTATATTGCGGAGAAGGAGGAGTACGAACCTGCCCGAGTTCTGATACAGATATTCCAGGCTGACGATGGTATTTACCATGAGCTGGTAGTCTATACACCTACGATTGAGAAACAGGACCTTCAGCGGGCCATGTTGGGTTGGATTGTTTTTCTATATGTATTACTCTTTCTGGCTATCTTGTCTGTCAATGCCTGGGTATTCCGGCGTAATATGAAGCCGCTGTATGTTCTGTTGGAGTGGCTGGACAATTATCGGCTGGATTCTCATTCCAAACCGTTGGAGAATCCTACCCGTGTCACTGAATTCCAGACGTTGAATGAGGCAGTCCTTCGTTCGATGGAGCGCAGTGAGGCCTTGTATGAGCAGCAGAAACTGTTTATCGGCAATGCATCGCATGAGATGCAGACTCCTTTGGCTATCTGCCGGAACCGTCTGGAAATGCTGATGGAGGATGAAACACTTACCGAAAAGCAGCTGGAAGAGTTGGCGAAAACTCATCAGACCCTGGAAAACCTTACCCGGATGAACAAGTCGTTGCTCATGCTTTGTAAGATAGAGAACCACCAGTTTGTAGATGTCCGTTCAGTTTGCCTGAACGAACTGATGGCTCATTATCTGGATACCTATCAGGAGGTTTACGGTTACAAGCGGATTCGGGTGCAGATGGACGAGCAAGGGAGTTTCCGTACAGATATCAGTGAATCGTTGGCCATTGTGCTGGTGACCAATCTGTTGAAGAATGCTTTTGTCCACAGTGTAGAGGATGGCGAGATTCGGATTCTCTTTACGGAGTCTGCTTTCAGTATCTCGAACGAAGGGGAGGGGGCCTTGGATGCCAACCGTATCTTCGAACGGTTTTATCAGGGGGCAAAGAAGGAAGGCTCTACCGGTCTGGGGCTGGCGTTGGTAAAATCCATCTGTCGGGTCAGTCAGTTGGAGATTTCCTATGCTTTCGAAGAAGGCCGGCATATTTTTTCAGTGAAAAAGTGATTTTTTTCGTAATCAGGCATCAGTTTTCAGTTTCTTTTCAGATTCCCTACCGATATTTGTCGTAGAAACTTAAAACAATATTTATTTACCTTTTAAAATACGATGCTTTATGAAACGATTCTTTTTAATGCTGATGTGTGTGTTCGCAATGTCTACAGTGGTAATGGCGGATAATGAAAAACCGATTCAGGTGGGTGAATTGCCGACAAAGGCACAGACTTTTATTTCTACGTATTTCAAGTCGCATAAGATAGCGCTGGCTAAAGTGGAAACAGAACTGTTCTCGAAGATGTACGATGTCATTTTCACTAACGGTGAAAAGCTGGAATTCGACAAATCGGGTGAATGGACTGAAATCAGTTGTAAGCAGACGGGTGTTCCTGCGCAGGTGATTCCTGAGGCTATCCGTACCTATGTAAAGAACAATTATCCGGATGCCAAGATCCTGAAAATTGAACGCGACAGAAAAGAATACGAAGTGAAACTTTCTAACCGTTGGGAAATCACTTTCGACAGCCAGATGCGGGTGATTGATATCGATGAATGATAGATTAATGTTCTGTTTGTCAGATTTTTATACTCTATAAAATTCGTCCGTTTGTTTTATACGAAACAAACGGACGAATTGTTTAAGATGTCCTCATGTTTTAAGTGAAACATGAGGACGTTTTTTTGTACTTCTTATTTGTTGTAGAATAGATAGGGTTATTTTGCTTTTGTAATAGAACATGTTATCCGATTTTACTGTACCTTTGTCGCGGTTTTTTTGATTAAGGTAAATAAAAATGGATAACAGTGTGACAGATAAACGTTCCCGCAGCAATGAAATAGATATGCTGAACGGACCGTTATTCAAGAAAATCCTGCTGTTTGCTCTTCCGTTGGCGGCCAGCAGTCTGTTGCAGGAACTTTTTAATTCGGTGGATGTAGCGGTTGTGGGACACTTCGTCGGAAGTGAAGCCTTGGCGGCTGTGGGAAGCAACGCACCGGTGATCGGATTGCTCATCAATCTGTTCATGGGCGTTTCTATGGGAGCCTGTGCTGTCATTTCCAATCACATCGGACAGCAGGATGACAGAAGTATACGCCACGCTATCGATACCGTGCAGCTGGTGGCGGTTATCAGCGGCTTCTTTCTGCTGATATTGGGTCAGGTAGCCGCCCGACCGATACTGACTTGGATGGGTACACCTCCGGAGGTGCTGGATGAGGCTGTGACTTACCTGCGTATCTATTTCCTGGGCATGCCTTTTATCATGGCTTTTAACTTCGGCGCGGCTATTCTGCGGAGTATGGGTGATACACGCCGTCCACTGTATATCCTGGTTATGGCCGGCGTTGTCAATACCTTGCTTAATTTGTTGTTTGTCATCTGTTTCCGTATGGGCGTGGCTGGCGTGGCTGTAGCTACAGGTATCGCCAATGCGGTGAGTGCAACTTTAATCATACGGCTTTTACGTAAGGAGAAAGAACCGTTCCGGCTGCATTTCGAGAAGTTGAAAATCCACACCGGAGAATTGAGCCGTATGTTACGCATCGGAGTTCCTGCCGGTGTGCAGGGGATGATATTTTCCATCTCCAATGTCGTGGTACAGTCGTCCATCAACAGCTACGGAGCCGATGCGATAGCCGGTTCATCGGCGGCGCTCAACTTCGAGTATTATTGTTATTTCATTATCCAAGGTTTTAACGGGGCCGCTATCAGTTTCATCGCCCAGAACTATGGAGCCGGGAAAATGGATAGAGTTCATCGTATTTTCTGGATTTGCATGGGATCCTGTGTCGCTTTCTGTGCGGCTTTCAACTGGCTTTTTGCCTGGCAGGATGATTTCTTTCTGAACTTTTTCTCCAGTGTACCGATGGTACATCATTACGGAGCTATCCGTATGCACATTGTTCTGGCATTGCAGTTCATTGCCAGCAGTTACGAGATTGCCGGTTCTTCGTTGCGTGGCATGGGTAAATCGCTGACTCCTGCCGTCCTTACGGTTTTCGGTACCTGTCTGCTGCGTATCGTGTGGGTGTACGGAGTGTCACCGGTGTGGCGGGGATATGATATCCTGATGATGGTCTATCCGGTATCGTGGGTACTGACAGGTTTGCTGGTGCTTACGGCCTATTGGCTGACGGTTCATAAAAGAGGTGTGAAAGTAAGGCAGTAGTCCTGGAAGAGTCTCTGAATTGGTTAAAGAATTCCAAAATTGAATCATTCTGTTGATTAAGTCGGCTTTCTTTTATTTCTTTGGATATCTCTTTATGAGTGCACTGTTCAGCTAACCGATGGTGCACTTTCCAATTGGTACTTACAAAGAACAAGTTACTATGATTAAAAAATACAAGCCTAATTCTCTGCAGGAACTGAAGGAACTGGTGAGCGACAAGAGCGTTCACCTCGGCGACATCGACACTTCGCTGATAACGGACATGACGGAGCTTTTTAAAGACTCAACGCGCAAAAACTTCGATGGACTTGAAACGTGGGACACATCGAACGTGACTACGATGGAACGGATGTTTCACAGGGCGAAGTATTTCAACCATCCTATAGGGAATTGGGACGTCTCGTCTGTACGAACATGGAGTGCATATTTTGTGGCTGCAGCAACTTTAATCAGCCGTTAGGGGATTGGGATGTCTCGTCCGTAACGAATATGGAGTCGATGTTCGGCACCTGCGGCAAGTTCAATCAGCCGCTGAACGATTGGGACGTCTCAAAGGTCCGGAAAATTTCGTGTATGTTCTGCGAAGCTGAAAGCTTCAACCAGCCGCTCGACCGGTGGAATACCTCTGAAGTCCGTGAAATGTCGTGGACGTTCGCCGGATGCACCAAGTTCAACCAAGATATCAGCTCGTGGGATACGTCGAATGCCACGGTGATGGAAGGAGTTTTTGAGAGGGCGGCGCGCTTCAACCAGCCTCTGAACACCTGGAACGTCTCCAACGTGCGGGATATGTTCCGTATGTTCGAAGGGGCGCACAGATTCAATAAGCCGCTTGAAGCCTGAAATGTGAGCAGCGTAACAGAAATGAACTATATGTTCTCCAACGCAGAGCGCTTCAACCAGCCGCTCGACGGCTGGAACGTCTCAAGCGTCAGGAACATGCGGTGCATGTTCTACTATGCCCTCTCCTTCAATCAGGATCTAAACTCGTGGAATGTCTCGAACGTTACAGACATGGGCGATATGTTCCGCTTCGCCTCGAGTTTCAACCAGAATATAGCGTCGTGGGACGTCTCAAGCGTTACCGACATGGACGGTATGTTCTACCTAGCGGAGCGTTTCAACCAGCCTATCGGCGCATGGAATGTTTCCGCTGTCACGAATATGAGACAGATGTTCTGGAGGGCCGCGGCGTTTAACCAGTCGCTTGAAAAGTGGAATGTCTCGAACGTGCAAAACATGCGCGAGATGTTCTGCGAAGCGTCGAGCTTCAACAAGCCTTTGAGCAATTGGAATGTCTCGAACGTGCAGAATATGTACTGTATGTTCAACGAGGCGAAAAGCTTCAATCAGCCACTCGACCGCTGGGATGTCTCAAATGCTAAGGATATGGCCTATATGTTCTGCAAAGCGACCTCGTTCCGGCAGCCGATAACGGCGTGGCGGCTGTGCGGCCAGTCTACGAAAGGGATGTTCCTCAGATTGCCGGACTACCGTGACATGGAGTCGCGCGTCATGTGTCTCACCCCTCATGACGAGGAAGCGATGAGATATGACTTGGAAGATATGATAGGAATATTCGGTGAGGAGGCGGTTCAGGACGCGCTACGGCTTTACGGCCCGAAATACGGTCTTAAGGAAGATTAGGTTTTGCTCCGATGTTATTTACCTGCTGATAAATAACATTCTGTAATGCTGTGTCACCCATTTTAGGGTGACACGATTTCAAAATATGCTCATGCGAAAGAAATATATCCATTGGGCAGTGTCAGTATTCAGTATCGTTCCCTATTCTGGAAACGTTGTCGTATATTTGTTTGCGTATGAAATTCCGTATTTCAATAGTCTTCCATTGTCATTCCATTCTCCGTAGAGAAGCCCTTTTCGGGTATTTTCTATGAATTTGTTCAGACGGCTTTCAAAAAGTTCGGGCTGATTTCTCTTGATTTGGATGGTATCAATCCTGATTCGCTTATATAAATCAGGGAACTGACAGAAGTTGTCCCACACTACCGGGTCGGATTGTAACCTTTGCAATATGTCTTTATCTATGGTAAAACCATTAGGTGACATATCCGGCAGAACGGCTCTTCCGGCATCGGTCATCAGTCCTAACCGTTCCATTCTGCGGCATCTCTCTTTGTTGAGTTCGGACCAATTGCTTCGTGGCTTTCGTGGACAAAGTTTCTGGGCTGTTACATCATCCGTTATTTTCTTAGTAGTACTGTCTATCCAGCCAAAACATAGGGCTTCTTCTACAGCGTCAATATACCAGAAAGTATTGTCATCTGTAGGTTTTCCACGTTTCACCACTACCCAGCATTCTTTCTCTGTTTTATGGTTCTGTATTAGCCATTCACGCAATTCGGCTCTTGATTTGACATCCAGTAAATTATGAATTTCCATTATCAGTTGTTTCAATTTGCATTTTACAATGTTAGCCTCCCCGTAAGATAGATTCGCAGATTGTTACCTGAAAAGCCTTCTCTTTCCATTTCCATTACATGTAAGAAGTCAAGATTCTTGTATAGAATGCTTGTCCGGATATCTATAAAATCGCCCCAACTCGAAACCAAG
>OKTC01000380.1_pt1 | contig 20550 bp, 16 predicted proteins | sample 1606181 | NCBI WGS metagenome assembly OKTC01 (sample SAMEA3879529, study PRJEB24766) | human gut metagenome | biome: human-associated habitat; feature: feces | place: USA | collected 1985/1987 | reverse complement strand
ACCCTAAGGGAGCTCTATTAAAGTTACCCTTTTTTACCACCGATATGAAAAAGAATTTTTTTGCTAATTTATGGTTGACTTTTCATAGCTGGTCTCCGTTACTTATATCACTATATTCGCAAGCTATCACGCAATCCAAAACATCATCTCCTTTTCAACGCTCCAACCAGCATTTGTCTGTGTTTATAAAACCAAATTAAAATCAGAATTATCAACATATATCGTAATATAAAATTAAATACCATAAACCCATCCGTCAGAAGAACCACAAATCCCAAAATAAGTACAAGTGCAGTGCGATTTAATAAAAACTTGAAACTGTACAGCTCGCTTACCCCGTATTTGTTTGCAATAAACCAATGGAATAGGAATAACATCCCATAAGAAAGGAATGTTGTGTATGCTGCGACCTGATATCCAAACAGGATAATTCCAAAATAGTTAAGCACAGCATTTAAGCCAGCAGCAAGTATCGTGCCAAGTGAAATAAACCCTGTTTTCTTATGGTAATACTCTATATTTACGGGCAAGCCATACATAAAAACGAAAAAGTTACCAAAGGTCAACGGGATAATCAAACTTATGCCGCCCCAATAATTACTTCCCGCCATTATCTTTGTCACTTCTGGCATCACACAAAAGAAGCCGATCGTTAACAATGCAAACACCATAACATAATCTTTTCCAGCTCGTTCAATACGCTTTTTATCTCCGCTATCTAATGTGTAAAATACCCATGGTGACCATGCGTTCTCCATAGAATTTCCTACGATATATAGAATTGTACAAATTGTGTAAATATAGCTATATATTCCCGCTTCCGAGCTGCCCACCATATCTTTTATCATAATTCGGTCAACTTGCGAAAGTAACGACTGCGAGATAACGTGCGGAAGAAGAGGAAGTCCTATCGCCAGTCCATATTTCCAATATGCTTTATTGTAAAGTGTTCTTCCGTTTCTCCATATTAAGAAGCACAATGCTACTCCGATGCCAATGAGTGGAATCGCCGAGCCAAGTATTCTTCCAAGATATCTTTCATTCGGGAAAACGAACAAAATAAGAATTATTGATAAAACTGTGTTGCCGAGGACGTTGATGCTCGACATGATCAAAAATGATCGGTAACGAAATTCAGCATTAAGTTTAACGCCATATAGATAAAGCATATACGCGCCAAAACTCTGAAACAGCAAGCAGTTTGTCACAAACCGTGAAAAATCAAGTTCATTACAATATATTGGATATGCAACATTAGCAGCAGCAGTAATGAAAATGAAAATCAAAACACTCAGGAATACAATAGAGGATAGATATTTTTTAAAGTTCTCCTTAAAATCCAATTTTGCGTTTTTTATTGTTCCGTAAAACCCCACTCCTAAGATTGCAGTAAAAATCTGCTCGTACGCAATGTAGGCATTATATACACCAAAATCACTTGTAGATAAAAGCCGCGTAAAAACCGGAAGTGTCAGAAACGCGCATCCCTTTAAAGCTATATTTCCTATCGTGTACCAAAGCCCAGCCTTAACAGCGGACTTTCCCATTTCCTCTTTCTTAATACTGTCCATCTGCCAGTCTCCTTCTATTAAAACTTTTCGTGCTTCTATACGGAAGCATTATCAAGCATTTATACACTATTGTATATAACAGCACTGTCACACTGACGTTAGCTATACCTCCGGAAACACAATGTGCAAACTGCCAGACATAAAAAACAGCAAGAAAACTCTCCTTATGTCTCTTGAAGTACCTATTCAGATAAACGCTAAACACACCTAAAATGAACAATCCAATAAATATAAATGCCTCACCAAAATTGATATAAAACTCACCAATAATAGTTGGTGTCAAGCCACCCCCGGAAAAAGTAATCCCCACCTGTTCTTTAAGCCATAAAGTAAAATCCAAATCCGGCCCAGGCAACAACATCAGAAAGTTTATAAGGTAGGTATATCCATATTGAAAATCCACTTTTCCGGGAAATGTATTATACATATAATTTATGTTAATATTCCCCACATAGAGCGAAGTAAAAAAGGATGTCAATGTGCTACTAACACCTCCAGACATCGTTGTGCGAATTGCCCCAAGTACCGATACACCTATAATGCACAACAGTCCATAAAAGACGATTCTACCCATAGGCATTTTCTTTTTTCCAGCATACATCACAATCATACAAATGAATAGTGTGCCAACAGGTGCACGAAAGCCAGACACAATCAAAGTGGCAGAAGATACTACAGTCACAAAAATCATAGTAAATTTGCTTATTAGTGGCCGTAGATCTTTTCTTGTTTCTATGTATATGTCAAAAAGCATACAGACCAGTAAAATTGATACCTGAGCCGTGTATAGTAAAGCGCCGCTACCCGATATGGCTGCCACTCTTCCATTTTCTACATCGCCAAGCAAATACGATCTGTTTTTTATAAAATAATATAGCGCTGCAGACCATGAAACAGCCAAAAGGAAATAAAGTGTTTTAATTCTCGAAAACGAAAATCGAATTTTAGGTTTATCCTCCTTTTCATGAACTGGTCTTTTTTTCGCGATTAAACAAATGCCATTTCCAATCGCAAACGCCAGCAAACCGCCCAAAATTATTTTTGTATACCCATAGCTATAGAATCTTCCCATATTCATCAACCCAATTGGTCCTAAGGCTATGGAGTAAAGAAAATATGCTGTAAAAAGCACTGCTGGAGAAATCAACTCAAAATCATTGTTCAATAGCAAGGCAAAAGTTAAACACGCAAGTAACAGTGTGTATTCAAATATACTGTCTTGCCCTGAAGCTAATGCAAAAACATACACAATGGCACTCACGGAAAGAAGTAATAACCCTATCATTTTTCGTCTATTTATTCGTAGCATTATAAGTTTACTCTCCTCTATCTATAATAAGATTTCTTGATTCTATAGCTTTCGACTCCATCTTGCTTTTAATACTTTACCTGGTACAATACAAACAAAAGTCAACAACTTATTTTTGCTGTTTCTAAGAAGTTCCGTAATTGTATAATCAGCGCACAAGCCATATATAATGTATTGAAGTCCGCCTTTGATCCTATATTTAGGGTTTATATCTTTCTTCATAAATTCTTCCGCTCTGTGCATACAGCCAACAGGAGATTTTATGTTATTTGCTCTTCTATTTTTCGTAAGTCCGTCTGACTGATAATCGCCGACATATCGCCTCGTTAATGTGAATCATATTGTACTTACGTGCCATTCGAATCCAAACAATGTCCTCACCAAGGAATTTTTCACCTGAATACTCAGGAAACGGAAATTCCTTTAGGCAATGGGTGTAAAATACCTCGGCTTTATCAGCCATCGTGTCATCCGAATTAATTCTTGCTTCTATGTACGAAGCAACCCATTCATTAGGTTCAAACTCTTTACCGTTGATCTTTCCATCTGGAAATACTCTGAGAAATGAGTATCCACACAATCCGTTTCTATCCCAAAACTTTCCATAATATCGCAGCACAGTTTCAATCGCATTTGGCTTTAACCAGTCGTCCGAATCAACAATAAAAGTCAAGTCTGACTCTATATTTTTTATGCCTTCATTTAGTGCCGTATGCTTCCCGCCGTTTTCCTTATAGATATAGCGGATTCTAAAATCAGCTGATTTTTGAACTTTCCTTACAACCTGTGCCGTATCATCTAAGCTGCCATCATCTACAATTAGCCATTCAAAATCTTTTATGGACTGATTATCCAGAGAGGTATATAATTTTTGTATACTCCCTCCCCGATTATAAGTAGGAGTTAGCACTGTAATTCTCATCTGATTTACCCTTTCATTTGCTGAGCAATATCCGCATCCACAATTTCCTCACCGGTCTTATGCTTCAGCTGCTCTTTGCTTGCTTCACTCAGACCATTGTTGATCACACAGTTCATATCGCAGGTGCTGCACTTATCCAGATCCTCTTTGGTGACTTTCCCATCACGGTAGTCACGGCAAATCTTCAGCTCATACATACTGTACGGATGTTTGGTGAACAGAGCCTTAAATTTGTGAACCAGAACCCAAGTCGCAGGCTTCCAGATGTACTTGTGCATAGCAGGACTTACACTGCCAATCATCCAGCAGTCACGGTCGCAGCAACGAACCTTTGCACGAACCTTCTCTGCTTCCGGGCTGTTCCACAGCTCATCCCAGGTCTGATTGTTCAGGTTGCCCATAACTTCCTTGTCCTTTGTACCATTGCAAGGCATAACATCGCCATACGGATCGATGAAGAAAGTGTCAAAACTCATATCGCAAGGCAGCAGACGCTTCTGGCCGTAGATGTAGTTGATCAGACCATGATTAAAGTATGCACGAAACCACTTCTTCGGGCTGTTGCTGCGGAGCAGTTCATTGACCAGATTCTCGAAGTTCTTAGCAACCATCGGACGATCATGGATGATGTTCTTAGCCTCAACGAAGTAGAAGCTGTTGTGCAAAGAGGCAGTTGCGAACTCCATGTCCATTTCATCGGAGATTTTGTACAGCGGAACCAGGTCAGGAGCATTCTTGTCCTGAACGGTCATGCCGAAGCCAACGTCCTTCATGCCCATTTCACGAAGAATCTTTAGTGTGCCATACCCCTTTGCATATCCGTCTTGAAGACCACGAATCTCATTATTGGTCTGCTCCAGGCCCTCGATAGAAATACGGATACCAATCTGCGGGAACTCCTTGCACAGGTCAACGATACGATCTGTGAAGAAACCGTTGGTGGAAATAACGATACGATCAGACTTCTTATACAGTTCACGCACGATATCCTTCAGGTCGGTGCGGATGAACGGCTCGCCGCCGGTGATGTTCGTGAAGTACATCTTCGGCAGTTTCTTGATGGTTTCGATGCTGATTTCCTCTTCCGGCTTGGAAGGTGCTTTATAACGGTTACACATGGAGCAACGAGCGTTGCAGCGATAAGTGACGATGACCGTACCATTTAACTTCTTTTCTTCAGACATGATTAACTCCTATTAACAATCAAAGTTTCAATTTTATTTAAGAACCACTTGGCACATACCGAGAACACAACCGCGCCGCAAATAACTGCGACCGCTGTGAAGATATATGCAAGTAAGCCATTACCAAACAGATGGACAAGGTGAAATTTTTCAAGCACACGATAAATTACCATGTGGCACAGGTAAATCTCGAAGCAGATTCCACCGAGGAATTTGGCGACTGGATTGACCAGCCCCCCCTCCCGATTACACCCGAGGGTATAGACCAAAGCCGCTACACAGAAGAACAACATTGTAAGCGTATTGCCACCTACTGCAAAATAAGCAACTGTGGCAATTGGCAGAATTGTTCCGGCGATAACCTTGGATTTTACTGCAAATTCAGCAAGCTCTTTCCGGTAAAGGAAGATTAGACCTCCTGCAATAAAATAAATTGCATCATAAACGATATTGGTTCTACCGGCATTGAAATAACTTCCACACAGGTAATTGAACACTAAGGCCACAGCTGTCACTCCCCATGCCCTCTTCTTATTTCCAATCAGGAAGCAGAAAAACGGGAACAGCATATAAAACACAAAAATGACAGCCAGCGTCCAGCTCACACCGATAACCGAAATATCGGCATTTGGCAACAATCCCTGGCATAAGGTCAAGTTTGCAAAAACTTCATACAGCGAATTCTTGCTCGGCGAAATCACAAAATCCAGCGCGCAGAGCAATGCGAAGTACGACCAAATCTTGATGTATCTTTTGCTGTAAAACTCCTCCACGCTGATCTTACGGTCTATGATTTTCTGGTAGTAGCCACAACACATACCAAAACCACTGACCATCATAAAAAGGAAAACGAGGTTTGTGAAAGCCGGTATCATCCTATCAAACACAAAGCCTCCTAATCCATATTCTCCATTTGCGAGAACGTGCATCAGTGCAATGCCAATAATGGCATACGCCTTCAATCCATCTAATCCATCATATCGATCCGCTTTCGTAGCCACAAGTTTCCTCCTCACGTATCAGTTTTACTGATACACCTTCATAATTTTTTCGTAATACTCATCGATAGTATCAAAGCTAATGTCCTTGCAGTTCTTGCTATACTCATCGCACAGCTTCTTATCATCCCAGAACTTCCGGATCTTGCTCTTCAACTCGTTGCCATCTCCGCTCTTAAATAGCTCACCAGTCTTACCGACCTGAATCAATTCCGGGATGCCACCGATATCAGCACCCAGCACCGGTGTGCCGTACATCTGGGATTCCATCACAGAGAACGGGCAGTTCTCATACCACTCAGACGGATAGATGGAGAACCTTGCTTCCCGGATCAACTTTTCCAGTGCCTCACCTTTCTGGAAGCCAACATTCTTGATGTTGCTTACACCCTTGATACTCTCTTCCAGCGGCCCAGTGCCAGCGAAGATAAACTGCACATCCGGCAGCTCCTTACAGACCTTGATGAGTGTGTCGATGCCCTTCTCCTCAGAGAAGCGGCCGAAGTAGAGGACGTAATCCTTCTTTTCTGTCTCTTTCCACTCCACCTTATCGATGAAATTATGCATTGCCACGGTCTTCGTCGCAAACAGCGGATTGCTGTCCATCTTGCTCTTCATGAACTCAGAGCAGCAGATCATGGTATCAATGTACTTGTAAGTCCCTTTCCACTTCCAGAACTCGGCCTCCATCATGCCGATGGCAGACTTCGCCGTGGAGCCGTGGATGCACTTGCCTTTCATGCAGTTCACGAAATGGCCGCCGAGGCACTTCTCACAGTTTTGGTGGATGTTCGGATTGTTCAGCATGTGGTTAGGACAAACCAGCTGGTAGTCATGTGCAGTGAAAACGATCTTACAATCCCTTACAGTCTCCTTACGCCACTTGACGATTTCCAAAATGATGGAAGGTGTCAGCTGGTAGTTAAAGTTGTTCAGGTGACATACATCGGGCTTGAAGTCGTCCAGAACTTTTCTCAGCTGTACTCTTGCTTCCTTGCTGTAAATCGTCTTGATCGGGTAAGTCAGCTTGCTCAGTTTGCTGCCGCCGTGGAAATCCATATCGGATGTATAAGCATTGACCCGGTTGCCCACGCAGCGGCCTTCATGCTCCATACCGAAGTACTGAACCTCATGTCCATGCTGCTCCAGTGCCTCACCCAATTTAAATATGTACGTCTCTGATCCGCCGTTTCGGTGCAGAAATTTATTTATTATCAATACTCTCATCTATTATTTTCTCCTGTACAGCTTCATGGTTTCTTTCACAACTTCATCCCAGTTGTACTTTTTACAGATGAAATTCGCGGCCTGCTTTTTGTGTGCATCCACCTTTTCAGAATGGTCACAGGCGTCCTGCAACTTCGATTGTAGATCCTTTACATCAGCCTTTTTGAAAATCAGAGCTTTATCTTCCACAACCTCTGCACACTCCGGAATATCAGAAACCAGACAGCAGTTGCCGTAGCTCATTGCTTCTAACAGGCTTAACGGCATTCCCTCTAAGTCAGATGGGAGTGCATACACATATGCATTGCTATACAACTCCTCTAATTCTTGCCCTTGAACAAATCCTGTAAATAAAATTCGTTTATCTTCTTTAGCAATTTCTTTCATTTCATTTTCAAATTCACTTGTATCCGAACTGCCACCAGCAATAACCAATTTTTTTTCTGTATCAACCTGTTTAAATGCTTCTATTAAATATTTGATTCCTTTTTCCGGAACTAATCGTCCAAGGAACAAAATATATTCATCTTTATCTAATCCAAATTTATTTTTAATAATCTGTGGTTTTCTTTCTATATGATTACTTACGCCATTTGGAATAAACACAGTTTTTCTGCCATATATTTTTTCAAAATAATCCTGAACACCTTTACTAAGTACAATAATTTCATCAGCATACTTTACGGCATTTTTTTCTCCCTGATGAATGAACTTTGAACCAAATCCACTTTTCCATTTTTCACGCTGCCAATCCAACCCATGAATTGTTACAATCACTTTTTTACCAAATAATTTTGGCAACCATGCAAAAAAAGCAGGTCCCTCAGCATGAATATGTACAACGTCATATTTGCCAAAAGCACAGCATAATGCTGCAAAAAATGAAGATGAAACAGCCGCAAGACCTTTCTTTTCTATTGTTGGAACTGTCTTAAGCTTTATTCCTTTATATTCTTTAAGTCGTTTTGAATCATACTCTGAACCACTTACATGATGACCACCTCTGTTGTAGCAGGTCACATTATGCCCTTGGGCAACCATCCTTGTGCAAAGTTCCTCAACAACTATCTCAACTCCGCCTTCTCTTGAAGGAATCCTTTTTTGTCCAAACATTGCAATACTAAGCTTTTCCTTACATTGCTCCATCATTTCTTAATACTCCCACAGCAGTCTGCCAAATAATTTTAATATCCCCCTTTACACTCCACTCCCCAATATACTGGGTATCCAGCTTCACCACTTCCTCGAAGTCCGTGATATTGCTTCTGCCACTCACCTGCCACAGTCCGGTCAGTCCCGGTCTGAATGACATTCTGGCTCTGTGATGTGGTTCATACTTCTCCCACTCATCGAGTGTCGGTGGTCTTGTGCCCACAAGGCTCATATCTCCCACTAGTATATTGAAGAATTGTGGGAATTCATCCAGGCTTGTTTTCCTGATAAACTGCCCAATTCCGGTTTTCTTCTTTCCGTTTGGCAGCACCTTATTGCCTATGATTCTCGGGTCGAAGTCCATCTTGAACATCATTCCGTCACCCACTTTATTCTGTGCCGCAAGCTCCTTCTTTCGCTCCTCGGCATCCATATACATGCTGCGGAATTTGTACATCTTGAATTTTCTTCCGTTTCTGCCGACTCTCTCCTGCGCGAAAAATATAGGTCCAGGCGATGCTATGTATATCATAGGACCCACAAATATCATTATGATAAGTGTGAACAGGCAGCCCACCAGTCCTCCGACTATATCCATTCCTCTCTTTACCAGAAGTGCGCTGGGATTTGCATAGTTCTCGCTTGATGTAACTACTGTGTAGTCGCCTATCTTTTCTATCTGCTTGTAGCCTCCCTGGGCTGTGCCATTTTTGGTTATTCCTGTATGTACCGCTATTCCCATCTCAAGGAATATATCTGCCATCCGCTCTGGATATTCATCCTCGCTACAAGGCGGGATGAGCACCTCATCCACCCACTCATCACACGCATAGTCCACTATACCATCGTGGTTTGCAACTATAGGTATGCCACATATAGTCATACCCTTCATGTCTGTATCCAGTGAAGCTGCTACTATCTTTGTATAGCCTATACAGCTTTTCTCCACTGTGCACAGTGTATCACGAAGCATGGCATCAGGTGCTATGACAAACAGCGATTTTCTTGATGCTCCAAAGCCCTTTTTCTTAAGGAAGCTCTTGAGCGCTAGTCTTGCTACATATGTTATTGTCACATAGATTGGAAACATGATATAAAATGATAATCGCGAGTATATATCAGCCATCTGTGTGGTGAACAGAAATAGCGCTGTCACCAGAAATACAAGCACTGCGTGCTTGCAGGTCGATATGAATTCATCCAGATATCCGCGTTTTAGGACGTTCTTGAATGAATCTGCCATTATCTCCACAAAGAAATCTATCAGAAGAAATGCTACACCCAGTATACGGTAGTCCTTGTCCACATATGGGTTATTAAAGCCGAAGCGTATCACATATGAAATAAAAAATGCTATAACAATGCATGCGATATCTATAAGCATAAAATCTATATGCTTTGTCCATCCTCTGCCTTTCTTTCTGTACATTCTTTCCAAATTCTCCTTGTGGTATCTTTTATTTTCCTTTATACCTGTTCTAGGGGAGGTACCTTTGTACCCCCCCTCGAATTATTTTAGCCTATTCTGTTTTACGTATGTTTTATTCGGTTATTTGTATCTTTTTCTGTATCTAATCAGGGTTTTCAATAATATATTTTAACCCATTTTTAATTCTTTGTCAATGAATATTAGGTTTTCTTTACAATTTTCGACACATTCGCTAATCGCTATGGTATTGTAGCGCGCATTATTATACATTATTATATGCCATACTGCTTATTTTTCCTCAAACAGCCTCTGCTTCCTCTCTATCATCTCATCAATCCTTGCGATATACTGCCCTACATCCTTGACATTCTCGCATCTGTCGATGCGGTGTGTGCCATCCGGATTCGGTACGGGCCAGACACGCTTGGTGCTTGCTCCAGCTCCGCAGGCTACAATAGTCTGTTTTTCCTCCATGATCAGTATATTGTATACACCGGCCTTGCCCTTTGCCGCATAGCCTACGTTTTCCATGTTGCCTGCCATGCCCTTCTGCCTGTAGAGGTAATATGGCTCAAGCCCCATCTGCTTACAGTAGGCTGCGCAGAGATCCATATGCTCCTGAGTGTTGACCATCTGCATATCACTGTAGCGGTCCTTGAAGATGGTGAGTCGTGCAGCTCGCTTTACTGCGAGTGAATGGATGGTGACGTTGTCAGGCGCCAGTTCCTTCACCAGCTCCATTGTGTGCCTTACATCATCGAGTGTCTCCTCGGGAAGTCCCATGATGAGGTCCATATTTATGTTGTCAAAGCCCAGCTCACGTGCAAGCTTGAAGCTTTGTATCGTATCGTCTACCGTGTGGTGTCTTCCTATTATATCAAGTGTCTGCTGCTTCATAGTCTGCGGATTTACTGATATACGGCTGATGCCGTTTTTCTTTAGTGCCAGGAGCTTTTCTCTCGTGATGGAGTCCGGTCTGCCTGCCTCCACTGTAAATTCCAGACAGTCCTTTAAATCAAAGCTGCATTTGATTTTTCTGATAAGCCTGTCAAGTTGCGCAGGGCTTAGTGTGGTCGGTGTGCCGCCTCCTATGTAGATGGAGTTTAGCTTTTTGTGGTAGAATTTCTGCGCCGTATAGTCTATCTCCTTCTCGAGTGCGTCGAGATAATCATCCACGCGGTTTTTCCACACACCCAGTGGATATGATGTAAACGAACAGTATGCACAGGTGCTTGGGCAGAATGGTATACCTATGTACAGGCTGTAGCCGTTGTCATAGTCCACTTTGTCAAGCAGTGCCTTCTCGCGCTTTGCTATGCCTATTGAAAGGTCGATTTTCTCATCGCTTGCAAGATAGGTTTCCTTCAGATAGTCATAGGTTTCCTTATCGCTCATGCCGTCCTCTATGCATTTCATGGCTATCTTGGTCGGTCTGATGCCTGAGAGTGTGCCCCACGGAAGGCTTTTTCCTGTGCCCTTTTCTATCATGGAATAAAGAGCGAGCTTGAGGCGGTTTTTGGTTTCCTTGCGGTCTGTGCCGTCCACGGATATTTTTGTGCAGATACTTTCTCCGGCTGTTTTAATATCATTTTCGTCATCCTGCTGCATCTCACCTGTCATGGAATTATTTCCACCGGCTCTATTCAACGTCCACTCCACTGCAATTTCATCGCCCACATAGTCTATCTTAAATACCTGTGAGGCATCCGCAAATTCTTTTACGCCATCGTCTGTCATCTCGTGGTGTGTGCAGGCTAAGTTTTTCCCCTCCACCTCATCAGGTGAGCAGCTATAGTACATCTGCACATCCTCCTGAGGGAAGAACTCCTTGAGCAGTGAGTGCACATCATATTCAAAATCCGGTTTATTAAATACTACTACTATCATAAGTAAGGGTTATACATCCTCTCGTTTTCTATGGTTGTTGTGTCGTTGTGGCCCGGGTACACCTCTGTATGCTCAGGCAGTGTCATGATTTTTTCCTTCACTGTGCGCACGAGGTCTGACATGCTGCCGCCCTTGAAATCCGTACGTCCGATTGAGCCGCAAAACAGCGAATCTCCTGTAAAGATTACGTCCTCATACGGGAAATAATAGCAGCAGCCGCCCGGTGTATGCCCCGGTGTGTGAAGCACTACTATGTGAAAGCCTGCGATGTCAAGTTCCTGCTTATCCTTCAAAAATACATCTGCATAAAAAGTCTTTGACTGCCCCATCATGTAGCTGACATTGAGCTGCGGATCATCAAGCGTAGCTTTGTCTGCCTCATGGATATATATCTTGATGCCGTAGCGGTCTGCGAGCGGCTTTGCATCAGTGGCATGGTCAAAGTGTCCGTGTGTAAGCAGTATTGCTACTGGCTTTGCGCCCGATTCGTCCACCTTTTTGGCGAGCTGATTAGCACACGCGCCCGGGTCTATTATTATCATTTCCTTTGTCTTTATATTGGTGACAAAATAGCAGTTGGTCTGCACCGGTCCCACTACGAAGTGGTCTATCTTCATATTTACCATATGAGTGTACTCCTTGTCTGTTATATGTTATGCTTCACGCAAGAACCACCGGGATTTAGCCGGTGGTCCTCTCTACGTCTATTACACTTTCTATCTGTCTGAGCTTCTCCACGAGAACCTTTATCTGGTCCCTGCCTCTGATATTGAAAAATACCTCGATTGTAGCGATGCCCTGCTTGCTGGTCTTGGACTGGATACCACTGATATTGATTTCCTTCTCGGTAAATATCTTTGTGATATCTACGAGCAGTCCCGGCCTGTCATGACAGAATATCTTTAGGTCTGCCTGATACTCGGCACCGTTGTCCATGAGGGCTGTATCCTGCCACTCTGCTTCTATGAGCCTGTCCTTTTCCATCTTGGACAGATTGATGATATTCACACAGTCTGTCCTGTGGATGGAGATGCCTCGGCCTCTTGTGACAAAGCCCACGATTTCATCTCCCGGAACAGGATTGCAGCACTTCGAGAAGTGCACAGCCACGTCATAGAGTCCGTGTACCACAATGCCGCTCTTTGACTTGTGCTCGGGCTGTGTGCCTGCTGCCGCCTGCTGCTTTTCTGCAATGCTGCCAAGCACATCTGCATCTGTCACCGGCACCACATGATCCTTCTTGTACTCGTCGTACATCCTGTTGACTATCTGGCTCTCCTTGAGTCCGCCGTGGCCGACGGTTGCAAGGCATGAGTTCCAGTCGTGGAAGCCGTATTTGCGGCGTATTTTCTCCTGATACTCAGGCTTGTTTATTTCAGCAAAGTTGATGCCCTTTGCCTTGGCATAGGCTGCTATCAGATCCTTGCCGTGCTGTATATTCTCCTCCTTGAGCTCACTTCTGAACCACTGGTTGATCTTGTTCTTGGCCTGTGTGCTCTTTACGACCTTGAGCCAGTCACGGCTTGGTCCCTTGGAGTTCTGTGAGGTGATTATCTCTATCTGGTCACCGTTTTTGATGACATAGTCTATCGGCACCAGCTTGCCGTTTACCTTGGCACCGACCATCTTGTTGCCGACCGCAGAGTGTATGCTGTAGGCAAAGTCTATAGGTGTGGATCCCTTTGGCAGGTTCTTTACATCGCCGGACGGTGTGAATGCAAATACATTGTCGGAGAATAAATTTAAATCACTCTTTAATAAAGTCATAAACTCCTTATTATCCGACATATCCTGCTGCCACTCGAGTATCTGGCGCAGCCAGCTGAGCTTCTCCTCCTCTGTGACAGTGGTGGTAGTGGCATTGCCGTTGTTTGCTTCCTTGTACTTCCAGTGCGCTGCGATACCGTACTCAGCTGTACGATGCATCTCATAGGTACGTATCTGTATCTCAAACGGCTGTCCGCTCGGGCCTATGAGTGTCGTGTGAAGCGACTGGTACATGTTCTGCTTCGGCATGGCAATATAGTCCTTGAAACGGCCCGGTATAGGCTTATACTTCTCATGTATGATACCCAGCACTGCGTAGCAGTCCGGTATGGTATCCACCAGAATCCTGATGGCAAAGAGGTCATATATCTGGTCTATAGTCTTGTCCTGATTGACCATCTTCTTATATATACTGAAGAAATGCTTTGCCCTGCCGTATATCTCAGCCTTGATGCCGGCATCTGTAACATACTTCTTGACATCGTTTACCAGGCCCTGTATGTAAGTGTCGCGCTCTGTCTTTCTTAGTGCTACCTTCTCTACCAGATCGTAGTAGGCATCCGGATAGAGGTACTTCATACAAAGGTCCTCGAGCTCTATCTTTATCTTGCTGATACCAAGTCGCTGTGCGATAGGGCAGTAGATATCCTGTGTCTCTCTGGCGATACGCTGCTGTGCCTCCTTGGACTGGTACTTGAGTGTACGCATATTGTGCAGTCTGTCTGCCAGCTTTATGAGGATGACTCTGATATCCTTTGCCATGGCGAGAAACATCTTGCGCAGATTCTCAGCCTGCATCTCAAGCCTGTCCGCATTCTTGTCCTTCGGATCCTTGGTGCTGTCTGTCAGATGCAGGTGCTTTAACTTCGTGACACCATCCACCAGATGTGCGACATCGTCTCCAAACTCCGCACGCATCTCATCCATGGTCATGATGGTGTCCTCCAGCACATCATGGAGCAGTCCTGCTGCAATTGTTTCCTTATCCAGCTCGAGCTCGGCGAGTACTATGGCAACACACAGCGGATGTATGATATAAGGCTCTCCTGACTTACGCGCCTGCCCCTTATGGGCATCATAAGCTACCCTGTAGGCTTTGTCCACAAGGCTCGTGTCATCCGACGGATGGTACTTTTTGATTTCCTTTTTCAGCTCATCGTAAAGCTCCTCTGGGCTCGTAAAATCCTTTGTTCCCCTTATACCGCTGGTATCTGAGCGAAATTTGTCCGCTATTTTTTCTAATTCTTCTGTTGAGTAATCTGCCAATAGTCTCACCTCGATTGTAGTGTATCTTTAGTAGCCATTATATTTTATTTCTTTAAAAATTGCAATCTTATGTTGTTAGCCGATAACCATCTTTACCCCGCCATACATGCCGGCTGAGTTGCCGAGTGTGGCAAGCTTGATCTCTGTCTCACGGCTTGCATGGAAAGCATACTCTTTATAGTACTTTGCTGCTGTATCGATGATGATGCTGCCCGCCTTTGAGAGGCCTCCGCCTACAACAAATACCTCAGGGTCCATAACGCATGCTACTGCTGCCATTGCCTTGCCGAGAAGCTTCATAGACTGCTCTACTGCTGCAATGCCTGCTGCATCGCCAGCCTTTGCCGCATCGCATACATCCTTGGCTGTGAAGCCTGCATTTAAATCAAGCTTTGTTGCCACATCCCTGTGTGCTGCAATGTATCTCTCTGCCACTCTTACGAGACCGTTTGCTGATGCATACTGCTCTAAGCAGCCCTTCTTGCCGCAGCCGCAGCACTCTGACTCATCATCTACCATAGGCATATGTCCAATCTCTCCGCCTGCTCCGTTTACTCCGGCTACGATTCTGCCATCGCGGATGATTCCTCCGCCTACGCCTGTGCCGAGTGTGATCATGACTACATCCTGATGACCCTTTCCGCCACCCTGCCACATCTCACCGAGTGCAGCTACGTTGGCATCGTTTCCGGCCTTTACCTTGATGCCGCCGCACAGTACTGAGAGTGACTGTGCCACGTTGAACACGCCCCAGCCGAGGTTGACACACTTCAATACTGTTCCGTCATCCTTTACAGGTCCCGGCACTCCCATACCTACGCCCTCGATGTCACCCATCTCGATACCATGCTTCTCGTTATTCTCCTTGATGGATGCTGCGATATCAGGCAGAATGAGCTCGCCGGAATTCTCTGTGCGTGTAGGAATCTCCCATGTATCGACAAGCTTTCCTGTGGTCTCAAAAAAGCCTATCTTTACAGTTGTTCCACCTATATCTACTCCGTATGCATATTTCTTCATTTTTTCGTCCTCCAAATCGTTAAACTATGTTTATATTTTATTGCCTAATTGCATATTTTTCAATGTTTTTCATTGTTTTTTATGTTTTTTCTATATATAGAAGCGTTTATATCATCATCCATATGCCCGCTATTTGTAAATCCAAGCTTTTTGGCAAGGCGCACCGATGCCGTATTTTTCTCGTCTATCCGACAGTAAAGCTCTTCAAAGTCTGTGTTTTCGCGCGCGTAGTCTATGATGAAGCGGCACACCTCCGTGGCATAGCCTTGGTTCCATAATTCCGGCGCTATCATATAGCCCATTTCATCGTGCTCAAGCCCTGCCCGTCCTATCAGCTTCCCTGTTTCCTTGGAAAATACAAGCCACATGCCATACTCGTAAAAGCCATACATGTTCTCTATATATGCTTTCTGGTATTCAAGCTCTGTCTCATAGTCGTAAAGCGGCTCCACAAATTCTGTCATGCCGGGCTTGTCATAGAGCTCATAGAGCGCAGGAAGGTCTGACAGGGACAGCTCACGTATCAGACACCTATCTGTCTCGCCGATGTCCCATGGGATATGATTATACCGCCTGCGCACCCGCTCCAGATACTCAATATCTAATTCTGCAAGGCTCTCCACTGCATAGCGCGTGCCGCACTGCGGTTCTCCTACTGACGCTATGCCGAATGAGTCGGCTATTTGCTTCTGCTGCCGGTTTGATACTATCCAGATGTAGTCGGTGGGAGCTTTCGGTATTCTTAGATTTCCCGTATTAGCTTTCGCGGTGTTATCTGCAGATTCTGTATATCCTGAATTATTTTCTATTTCATACACACACAAATTATTCTGCTGCTCATCTGGCAGTTTCTTCTGCAACTCATCCAGCAATTTTCCCAGTAGTGCACCATACAGTTTTTCTTGCAGCTCTTCTGACATAGATGCCTTGCCTACCACATTTCTCCACTGCAGCTTGAATATCTCGTCATGATAGTAAAAAGAGGCAAGTTTTGCGCTTGCCTCATCGATAATTATTATCATTAAACTGTCTCCGGCTCCGGATAGTCCACTCCGAAGGTCTCAACTGTAACTGTCTTCATGACCTGAGCCTCAAGTGGTTTGTCCATGTAGTCTGTGCGCACCTCTGCGATCTTGTTTACCACATCCATGCCCTCTATTACCTTGCCGAATGCCGCATACTCACCATCGAGATGTGGTGCATCCTGATGCATGATGAAGAACTGGCTGCCTGCTGAATCAGGTATCATGGTACGTGCCATTGAAAGTACACCGGCTGTGTGCTTTAAGTCATTTTTGAAGCCGTTGTGTGTGAACTCGCCCTTGATTTCATAGCCCGGGCCGCCTGTACCGTTTCCGTCAGGATCTCCTCCCTGAAGCATGAAGCCCTTGATTACACGGTGGAAGCATACTCCGTCATAGAAGTTGTGATTGATTAAGCTGATAAAGTTGTTTACTGTGTTTGGTGCGATTTCCGGATAAAGCTCCGCCTTGATTACATCGCCGTTTTCCATTGTGATTGTTACGATTGGATTCTGTGCCATTATTTTTCTCTCTTTCTTTTATAATATTATGAGGCTTGGAGAATATCCATTCCTCGCAATTATTAAATATAGAATTAATTTCTACCCGATTGATTTTACCTGATTTTACTCACTCAAAGCCTCGACTACCTTCGGAAACTCCATGAAGTGTGATGCCTTCACCAGTATGGTGTCGCCCTCCTTCACATATGAAAGAAGCTCCTGTGTCATAGTCTCCCTATCCTCGAAATAGTGGATGTCTACATCGGATGATTTCTCCGCTGCTCCGGCTGCATATTCCTTTGCCAGCTCTCCTGCGGCAAAAAGTGTATGGATATGATTCTCCCCAACCGCTTCGCCTACTTCATGATGCAGCTTTTTCTCATCGCTTCCAAGCTCGCCCATGTCGCCAAGCACTGCTATTGTCCTGCCCTTTGCATGTGAAAGCACCTCGATAGAGGATTTCATGGATACAGGGTTTGCATTGTAGCAGTCATCTATCACTGTCATGCCGTGTGTTTTGATGAAATTGGTACGGCCTGCGATTGTCTCTGCTTTCTCGATTCCTGACTTTATCTCAGCTATTGTGAGGCCAAGCTGCAATCCGACAGCTGCTGCCGCCATGGCATTGTATACATTGTGCTCACCCGGGATGTGGATGTGTGCATCGAACTCACCCTCCGGAGTGACAAAATGGGCCTTCATGCCGTCAAAGCCCAGGTTTTCAATATTTGTGGTATATACTGATTTATGAACGTCCGAAGCCGATTCCTTGCCATAGTATATGGCAGGCTTTCCATTTACAGTCTGCACTGTGGCCAGCTTGTCGTCATCTGCATTCAGCACTGCGACCGCATCCGGCATCATATGCTCAAAGCACTCTGTCTTGGCTTTAAGCACACCATCCCTGTCGCCCAAAAACTCCAGATGGCAGTAGCCGATATTAGTGATGACCATGACATCCGGGCAAGACATAGTAGAAAGTCTGTGCATCTCGCCAAAATCAGATATGCCCATCTCAAGCACCGCTACCTGATGGCTTTCCCTGATTCCGAAAATGGTGAGTGGCAGGCCTATCTCGTTGTTGAAATTGCCTGCGGTCTTGTGGACGCTGTATTTCTGCTCAAGAACTGACGATATCATCTCCTTGGTGCTGGTCTTGCCGACACTTCCGGTGATACCCACCACCTTGATATCAAGGCTTTTTCTGTAAAATGCCGCGAGCTTTTTCATGGCATCGGTGGTTGATTCAACAAGCACATATGGGCCTGCCGGATCCGTCAGCTCATGCTCAGAGAGCACAATTGCCGCCCCCTGCTCAAACACAGTCGGAATGAATTTGTGTCCGTCCACCCTTTCTCCCTTTATCGGGATAAAAAGATAGCCCTCCTTCACCTGTCTGCTGTCTATGACGGCGCCGGTGATTGTCGTATCAAGCAGTGTCTCATCGCCTATGTATGTGCCATCGCAAGCCTTTGCGATATTTGCAAATGTAAGATTCTTCATGTACTTATCCGACATGCTACACCTCATATTTTTTCAAAGATATGTCAATCAGATGCTCACAGAGCTGATTAAAGCTCATACCGATAACCGCGGCCTCCTGTGGAAGAAGACTGGTAGGAGTCATGCCCGGTAGTGTGTTTGCCTCGAGGCAGAACATCTCATTTTTGTCATTGAGCAAAAAGTCTGAGCGTGAATATGTGTCAAGCCCGATAACACGCGCAACCTCCTCGGCATAGTGCTGCATATCCTTTGTCACCTGCTCAGGAAGCTCGGCCGGACATGTCTCTACTGTACTGCCCGCCTTGTATTTATTCTTATAATCGTAGAAGCCCTCCTTCGGTGCGATCTCTATAATAGGAAGAGCCTTGCCCTCGATAACGCCGACAGAGAACTCCCTGCCCTGTACAAATTCCTCGATAACCAGCTCATTTTCCCACTTGAAGGCATCGTCAAGTGCCGCCTTGAACTCGGCCGCATCCCTAACGATGGTGACACCGATGCTTGAACCGCCGCAGCATGGCTTTACCACGCATGGAAGTGTCAGGTCAAGCTTTGTGATATCGTCCTGTCTGGTCGCTCTTGTCATGGAAATGCCCTTTGGAGTAGGGATACCGTTTGCAAGGAAGAACTGCTTTGATGTCTCCTTGTTCATGGCGATGGCTGAGCTTAAATAATCGCTGCCTGTATATTTGACACCGAAGAGGTCAAATGCTGCCTGAATCTTTCCGTTCTCTCCGTTTTCTCCGTGGAGAGCCATGAAAACAATGTCCGCCATCTGACACATTTTGATGACATTTGGTCCGAAGAAGCAAGGTGACTGATCCTTTCTGGAAGCCTTTACCTTTGCGAGGTCAGGTGCCTCTGTCGGAATATCGCTGACCTGCACGCTTATCTCGTCCGCGCGGTCAAATATACCTGTCAGGTCCTCCTCCCTGTCACTATATCCCATAAATACATCCAATAATATAACTTTGTGGCCGTTCTCTTTGAGCGCCTTAGCTACCATGCTTCCTGTCTTGAAGGAAACATCTCTCTCTGTGCTGAGCCCTCCGGCAAGTACTACGATGTTCATTTTTGTCCTCTTTTCTTTGATTGAATTATCATGCTTTGGCTTAATTAAACACAATGCAATGCTTCTTTTTTAAAGCTATGAGTAATCAACATAATTTTTCCAAAATTATAACACCATTTGTGCAAAAAAGAAAGACCGGTTGCCCGGTCAAAAAAGAAATTCTCATCTTATTTTAAACTGTGTTAACTTCCAGCAGCTGTATCATTCTCATAAATACCATCCGCCCGTGCAAATCATCCTGTGAAAGTGATTCTCCGTACTTCAATACTAATAATCGGCACTGATAAAAATTCAGCTCAGGATTGCCAAAAAGCAAAATCCGCAAGGCTGCATTTTCCAGGTAATTGTGTATATTTCCCACCTCAATAAATATATCTACGATATCATCGAGGTTAATAAGTCCTTTCTGTTCATAATAAATTCTTCCCAAATATTTCATCCCTCCATCGATTATATTTTTCGTAGAACTTCTTTTTTTGTCTTTCTTTTGAAATTTTGTCGCTTTTGCGAAATTTCACTCTTTGTTGGTGGATTCATTTTTCCATATAATATATCAATATTCTAGGCGCGTTACGCGCTTGTATTTTGAAGATTTCTATTAGAATCTTCAATATTGATTGGCGACTAGCAGTTTTCGACAAAATATGACATGGTTTTAGGTTTAATTTAGTTTGTTTTTGTTTAATATTGCTCTTTTTATATCAGAATTTTTGTAATG
>OKTC01000373.1_pt1 | contig 20723 bp, 15 predicted proteins | sample 1606181 | NCBI WGS metagenome assembly OKTC01 (sample SAMEA3879529, study PRJEB24766) | human gut metagenome | biome: human-associated habitat; feature: feces | place: USA | collected 1985/1987 | reverse complement strand
CTACTTCTTGTACTACATCTCTGTTTGTTTATCTAAAGCTTTTCAAAGAACTTGCTTCCGTTTTTGTTGTCGGTTGCGTCTGCAAAGTTAAGGAGGATTTCCGGAACCACCAAATTTTTCAGAAAGTTTTTTTTGAAAAATTTTCAGCGGCGGTCCGGGTTGTCGCATTTCCATCCAAGCTTATCCTTTCTCGCTCCCTTGCAGCATGCAAGGTAAGATACTCGGTGCAGCTCACTCACGGAATGCTCCGGCTTACACTTTGTCATCAGAATTTCATTTCTTTAACGCGTTTCCCTCTCGAAAGCGGATGCAAAGGTACAGACTTTTGCAGAACCGACAAGCATTCCTCGAAACTTTTTTGAAACTTTTTCTGTAATTAATTCATAAATATCTGATAACCAGTCGAATAAAACCGCACAAATCACAGTATTCAGCATCAAAAGGTCAAAATCGAACTCCATATATAATTCGCGCACGCGCGAATACTTCCGAGAAACAGAAAACGAACGCACGTTTCCACCCAAACGAACGCACGTTTTATTGAAAACGAACGGACATCTTTATCGAAACAAACGGACGTTTTCTTGCAATAAAAGTCAAACGGTGAAACTGGTCGTTTTTTCATCGAAAAAAATGGCTTTTCAGGCATTAATTTGTACTTTTGTCAAATCAAACCACGCTCAACCATCAAAACATGAAGAACAACATCCTATATTACCTGACGATTCTCCTTTGTGTATATCCTTTCCAAAAGCATTTCGCTGCTACAGGGTGGAACAATTTCATTTTAAACTTCGATAAAGGGACCTACGGAAGAGGAAGTCAGACGTGGCAAATAGCCCCTTACGACAGCAAATGGATATACTTTGCGAATAAAAACGGCATTTTACAGTTTGACGGTAATGCCTGACTGTATGAGCCTGGATTGGGATATAGCCGCGACCGAAACACAGGCGGTATTGCAAAAGCTGTCTCAGCTGCCTCAAGAGCTGATGCCGTATTGGTATTTGTAGGCGAAGAAGCCATTCTTTCCGGTGAAGCACACTGCCTGGCAGATCTCAACCTGCAAGGAGCACAATCCGAACTGATTGAAGCCATAGCCCGAGCCGGTAAGCCACTGATAACCGTTGTCATGGCCGGCAGACCACTGACCATCGGAAAAGAAGTGGAACTTTCTGATGCCGTCCTGTACATGTTCCATCCGGGCACTATGGGAGGACCAGCCGTAGCAGACCTGCTGTGGGGAAAAGCTGTTCCGAGCGGAAAGACTCCGGTTACCTTCCCGAAGATGGTAGGACAGATTCCTGTATACTATGCACATAACAATACCGGACGCCCGGCTACCAAGAAAGAAACACTGTTGGACGACATCCAGATAGAAGCCGGACAGACATCATTGGGATGTACTTCATTCTACATGGATGCCGGGTTCGACCCGCTGTTCCCATTCGGTTACGGGTTATCTTATACTACTTTTGCCTACTCCAACATCAAACTGTCAGCAACAGATTTGAAAAAAGATGATGTACTGACCAACACATTCGACCTGGAAAATACCGGCAGTTATGAAGGAACAGAGGTAGCCCAACTCTATGTACAAGATAAGGTCGGTTCCGTTACCCGTCCGGTCAAAGAATTGAAACGCTTTGCCCGCATTACTCTGAAACCGGGTGAAAAGAAAAATGTATCGTTCGAACTTCCGATAAGCGAACTGGCTTTCTGGAACATCGACATGCAACACACGGTGGAAGCCGGTGACTTCAATCTATGGGTAGCCCCTGACAGCCAAAGTGGAACTCCGATTACCTTCAAGGTAACAGACTAATAACTGATAAACATGCTGACAATAAAAAATCCGGCTCTTGGAAAGCAATCCAACGAGACCGGATTTTTTATATTTCCGACTGCATCAGGAATGATACAGGCCAATGTCCAAATCGGCCACACAGAGGGAATCAAAGAGAACGACCTTTGAACACACGGCTCTGTGACAACGGAAGAATTCTTCCTTCGAGAGTAATACGGTTAGAATTCAAATTAGGCAGAATATTGACAGTCGCCTTGTTACTGCCCTCATAAAGCGTGATATCCACTGTTGCCGAGATACCTGTTCCCATCACAGCCATAGAAAGTACGATATCGCCTCTCTTGGTCTTCTTGACATCATATTTTGAGAATCCGCCTTCTACTGTCACTCCGCCCACACCGTTCGGACCGGCAGAAGGAATATTAAAGGCAACCTGAACCACCGCCTTATCGTTTTCTACAGAGACAAAGTTGGTATTTGAATTTACATAAGCATTTTCTCCCCGCTTGAATACCACCCTGTCGGCCTCCAGGACAAATGCTTTTTCATTGATAGCCTGCTCTGCCGAAACAAATTGAAGACTATCTACCCGCGCAGCCAAAGCTTTTTTCTCTTTCTTTGTCAGTTTTCTCTCTGTATCCTGTGCAGAGACGGTACCTGCCAACATCAATGCCAGCAAGGTTAACATACACACTAAAGTTCTCATTGTTTTCTGTTTTTTTATGTTTGCTATATTCAGTCAATTGCTCCATTGGCAATTCGCAAAAGTACACATATTCTTGAAAGAAGCAATCTTTTTAATCGAAAAAAGGGATGACAACAGCCACAACGTCTGTTCGTTTATCAATAGCGATATCAGAGACCTGTATCATACACAGACAAAAGATTGACGAAAAGTAAAAGAGAATCAGTCAGAAACAGGCTTTCCAAAACAAACACTAGCAGTTTTCTAGAAGATTCATACAATTTCTAAATCTTTCATAACAAAAATAAAGAAGATTGTTCTATATTTGTGACTGACAAGATTCAGGAAAGCTGTTCCGATTCCACCGAAAACAAAGCATCCTAATCGAGCAAACCATACATAACCCAAAAATCTTAACTATGGAAGAAACAGCACTACTTGCCCCACTGTTGCTGACCATTGCCGGCCTGACAGTTGGAGCCATCTTCAAATCATTATTCCAACGGACACGCATTCCCTACACCGTCGGATTATTTGCCATCGGACTAGCTGCCGGTATCATGAACCGCATGGGAGTATTTCATGGGATGCCTCAATTCAGTGCGGCACTTGACAGCGTGGCAAACATCAATCCGGACCTGATTCTCTACATCTTTTTACCGATTCTTATCTTCGATGCAGCCTATGAACTGAATCTACACATTTTCAAGAAGACTTTGACTAACGCTACCCTGCTGGCAGCACCAGGACTGATTATCTGTATGATATTAACAGCCGGTGTACTGATGGCTATCAGCTTCTTCGTTCCAGGCTACGAGAAATGGACCTGGGCATCGGCCTTGATGTTCGGAGCCTTAATCAGTGCAACAGACCCGGTAGCTGTTGTCGCCCTACTCCATGAACTGAAGACCAGTAAACGGTTCTCCACATTGGTAGACGCAGAATCACTGTTGAACGACGGTACCGGTATCGTCTGCTTCATGCTTTTCTATGGCATCACCGTCTGGGGACGGAACGACGAGCTTACTCCAATCCTCGAATTCTGTCAGGTAGTGGCAGGGGGAGCTATCCTGGGGTTTATCGCCGCGCGCCTGGTTATCTGGTTCATAACCCGGGTGAATTCAGAAGAAATGATACAGAACAGTGTCATCATACTATCCGCCTACCTGGTATTTATTCTGGCCCAACTTTACCTGGGAATCTCAGGCGTCATCGCACTGGTAGCTTTCGGCTTGACCATCGCCTACGTAGGGAAACCCCGACTCAAACCTCAGGTAAACATCTTTATGGGAAGCTTTTGGGAGTTACTCACTTACATAGCCAATACGCTTATCTTCATCATTGTAGGCATAGTGATAGCCGAAAAAGTGGACTTTTCGTGGTCACATTGCGCAATACTGCTACTGGTGTACATAGCCTTGAACATCATCCGATACATCACTATCATGATGCTCTACCCCATCATGAAACGTTCTGGGTATGGACTGAACAAGAAAGAATCCATTATCCTTACCTGGGGCGGCCTGCGTGGCGCACTGGGCATGACACTGGCACTGATGGTTTCATACACCCCAGCCATCCCTGAAGAAATACGGAGCCAGGTGTTGTTCTTCACGGCAGGTACAGTTACCCTCACCCTCTGTATCAATGCTACCACCATGCGATGGCTGCTCAACAAGTTAGGACTGATATACATACCGACCGCCCGTACCATGATGGAGAACAAGATTCAAAACCTGTTGCACGAGAATTCGGAACAATATTTCGAACGGTTGAAAACACGGGAAGCGCTGAACGGTGCGAACTGGGAAAAGGTAAGTCAATATGTTACCGCTTCGCCGAGTGCCCAGGAAGCTACGCCTATGGCCAACGATGTCATGAACGAAATCAGACTACGCGTACTGGATAAAGAAAAGATGTTCCTGCACCAGATATACGATGAAGGTATCATCTCAAAGACATCATTCATGTTGCTCAGTAACTCACTGGATGAACTTTATGACCACGACGGAAGCTATGCATTAGACAACCGTCCGTCAATCTTCAACTTCTGCAACCGTACCTTCATTCTGGACGGCATGCAGAAAATTCCTAAAATAGGTTCGTGGATAAGTTTTTATTTCAAGGAACGTATCGGAATTGTGTACGACCTGGGACGAGGATTCATCATCCTACAGAAAGAGGACTTGAAACTGTTGGACGAATTGGAAAATTCAAAAGTATTGAACGACGAACAGAAAGTGGTCTTGAACACATTAAAAGAAGAAACCCAACATAACGTCGAAGCCATGAACAGCATACTGAATAAACTGGCCAATGACTTCCCGAAAGCCTACAAACATGCTCTGACTCAGAAGGCCACACGCATGTTACTCTGCAACGAGCGTAGAAATATCCGACAACTACAGACCGACGGTATGCTGTCCGACAAAGATGCCGAACAACTGTATGAACGTGTGGATGAACGTAGCGAAAAGCTCAATTCACTGAGCCATACCATCCCTGCCTCGTTTGTACGCTGGCTGATGTTCAAGAAGAAAAAGGCATAGAAACCTGAAGCAGAAGTATATCGAATTTCCGATTTCCACCGGGCGACCTGTCAATTCCACCTCGTCCGGTGGATTATTTTTCCTCTTTCCCATACGGAAAAGACTTACCCCAATTCATCATATCGCTGTTGGTTTTCTTCTCAGGACTTTTGGCTCTGCAGAAGGATACATACTTAAACATATAAAGATATTTACAATATTCAAGGTATTTTCCAATAGTAGCTCTAACGATATAAAAAGCAAGGGACAAAAAACCGTATCTCTGACAATGGCAAGTTCGCATTACCCCTATTTTAAACTAAGTTGATAACAAGTGCGAAATATGCTTGATGATTATTCTCAAGGGATAATCCATATTAGTTTTTGGGAAAAGTATAAAAAAAATCCTTTCAAATTCTATTGAAAGGATTTTAATCTGTCAGATTCTCTTAGAGAAAGAGAATCTGACAGATATAATTAAAAGTACAGACTCAATTAATAATTAGGATTCTGGACCAATTTATCGGCTGACAAATCGATTTCATCTTGCGGAATCGGAAGCACAGTACGATAATCATCATAATTGATTGTACCTACATAGTAGTTATTGACAGACATCTTGTTTCTCCAGTAATCGAATGAAACACTATTCTCTGCAAACAATTCAATACGACGTTCCATCAGAATATCTTCCAATGACACAGAAGCAACATCCGTATAATTCTCTATACGCTGTTTTCTAAGCGCATTAATATAACCTGCAGCCTCGCTCGGTTGAACATGAAGCGCAGCTTCTGCCGCTATTAAATAAACTTCTGACAAACGGATAATCTTCGGATTATTGACGTACAGACTATTTTCACGACCAGGATATTTAGCAGGATATTTAGCAGGATAAGTATTCTCCTCACCGCTCTGATCCTTAATCATCTTAGAACGAATATCTTCTGGATGTGTAGATAAATACTGATAAAGAGGTGCAGATTCTACGAACGCACATTCAGCATATCCTTCGCTATCACAATAATAACCGACAGCATTTCGCTGTGCATTATAATTAGTAGTGATACTCAACTCAAAGATGGATTCATCAGTGTATGTCTTCGACCAAGACTCTACATAATTATCTCTCGTATAAAGTTTATACAAAGACGAAGCCATAACTTCTTTTGCGTCAGCCAATGCCAAATCATACTGACCATTGTACAAATAAACACGTGATCTAAGTGCCAAAGCTGCCCAATAATTGATATAACCGTTATTCTTATCTTTCTTAAGCAATGGCAATGCAGTATCGAAATCTGCAAGAATCTGGTCATAAGTTTCTTTCAAAGTAGAACGAGAACCTACATAATCCGTGTCATACACTTCTGTAGAAAGGACAAGACCCGTATTGGCAGCATTCACATCAGCAGCCGCTGTCGGAATAGCACAGAACATACGAGCCAAATCAAAATGTAACATGGCTCTCCAAGCGTAAAGCTGTCCCTTCAAATCGTTGTAGGTAGCTTGTTCAGCTTCACTATACGGAATATTGTCAATCGTTGATAATACCTTGTTTACATTGGCAATTGCCCGATAAAAATAGGTATATGCATAATACGGCTCCTGGTCATATTTTGTCATTGTATAACGTGCAATAGGACCAGCCTGATTATTGTTACTCAATGCATAGAAATCTTCACCACGCAAATCCGCAAAAATAGCGAAATCAGCGCTATAAGTCATTCTATCCTCTGACATCAAATATCCGATACCATTTACTGAATTCTGTAAATCGGTCATTGTCGTAATAGCTTCTTCTACCGGCAATGAAGTTGATGGCATTTTATCCAGGAAATCACTACAAGATGCAAATGACATTCCTAATAACAAGCCTGCTATATATATTTTTTTCATAAACTCTTTTTCTAAAAAATTATAATTCAAAATTCAAACCAAACATGAATGATTTAGTCGGCGGAGTATCTGTCTGGCGATAACCATTAATATCTACATCCGGGTCAATATTATCACTTGCGCAATAAATCATGAACGGATTGCTAGTCTTGAAGAAAACACGCAAATTACTGATATATTTTTTAGAAATAGGAATTCTATAACCGACAGTAATATCGCGCATACGCACATTATCAGTAGACTTAATAGTTCTTGAAGAGAAACGGTCTGAACGATACGGGTTATTATAAATAGGTTTCGGATGGTCAACTATATCGCCTGGTTCTCTCCAATAGTTACCTGCAACTTCCTGAGAAACGTTAAAACTACCCAAACGTACACCATCTGAATAAGTCAAGAAATAACCCGGATAATCGAACAGTGAAGCACCAGTCTGGAATGAGATCATGAAAGACAAATCAAAGTTCTTATAAGTAAAGGTATTGGTCATACCACCCATCCAATCCGGTACAGCTTTACCGACAATTGCTTTTCCGGCTTCATCATAATAATTGGTTACACCTTTAGAATGATCAGCTGGGTCAATCCAAAACTCACCAAGACCTGTTTCTGGATTCACTCCTATCCATTCTGGCAAATAGAATGAATGCATAGATTCATTTTCACGCAAGATATACATGTTACCATCACCGTACATCACATCGTTATGGTTAGGCAATTCTCCAATCTTAACACTCTGACGAGTTACATTGAAACTTGTATTCCAAGTAAAATCCTTAGTAGAAATATTGGTTGAATTAATAGTCAACTCTATACCTTTATTATTTATTTTACCCAGATTTTGCCAGTTAGAAGAGAAACCGGTCACAATACTAGTTGGAACCTGGAACAACAGATCTGTAGTAACCTTACTGTAGTATTCCAATGACATGCTCACCCGATTCAGGAATCCCCAGTCAACTCCGATATTGAAGTTAGCTGATTTTTCCCAACCAAGTTTTGAGTTTCCAGGATTACCCCAGTAAATAGCACTTTGATCACCATAACCGCCACCAAAAGAATATGTGGCCAAATTTGCATAATAATCTCCCGGCAAGTTACCGTTAGTACCATAAGAAACTCTCAACTTCAAATCATTTGCCCATTTATTGTCTTGCAAGAAGTGTTCACCAGCAATTCTCCAGGCACCAGATACAGACCAGAAATTTGCCCAACGATTGTCCTTTCCCAAACGAGAAGAACCATCACGACGGAAACTAGCTGATACATAATATCTGTTATCGAAATTATAGTTGATATTGCCTAAATAAGACATGATAGCAGCTTCATAAAAAGCACTGTAAGTACTATACGGCTGTCCATTTGCCAATTCTGGCAACTTATTAGTAGAATAAGACTTCGCACTCAACGACTGAGACAACAAATAGCGATCTTCTACTTCGTAACCCAACAATCCATTGATATTGTGTGAGCCAAAAGTATTGCTATAATTCAAAGTAGTAGAAGAAGTAAGAGTCTTGTTCGTATAAACATAACGAGCTCCCAATCCACCTAATGCCTGACCGTTTACACTTTCAGGAGCCCAAAATTCACGTTCTTTATTGTCCATGTAATCATAGCCAAAAATAGTACGTGCAGAGAATCCCAATGGCAAAGTTACTGTAGCCTCAACATTTGTCAAGCTACGCATCATGTCAGAATTTACTGTTTCAGCGTTTGGACCGTCTGTTTGACCCAACATCAAATTCGGGTTAGAAATCTGTGCACTGAAAGCTGCATTTGGATTATACGAGCCATCTTCCAATGTAACGGGAGCTGTCGGGTCCATTGAATAAAGAATAGACAACGGAGAAGAAGTACCCAATCCTTGTGCTTGATCATTCTGGTCACGGAAACCAGCTGTATTGGTAAATGACAACATCTGACGGAAACTTAACTTCAACCAGCTATAAGCTTGATGGTCAACATTCAAGCGTCCACTATAACGTTCAAATTCACTACCCTTTACCAGACCTTTAGTCTTATTATAGCCAAAGCCTGCATAGAATTTTGTTTTTTCAGTACCGCCACTTACAGCCACCTGATGGTCAGTAATCATCCCTTTACCATAAACTTCCTTCTTCCAATTGGTATCAATATCAGAACCCGGATTCCAGAAGAATAAAGGAGAAAGTTCATTGGCGAATGAAGCTGCATCAGCCATTGGATGTCCCAAATTCGTATTAGACATATTATTGGCACCCGTAGGGTTAATCTCTGCATAATTTCTCAATGCATCATTATAATATTGCTGAATCTGAGCTGCATTCATAACATTATACTGACTTCCTACAGCCATATCCGTCCAACCGGTTTCCATGTTATAGGTAACCTTAGTCTTACCTTCCTTACCCTGTTTAGTAGTAATAATAACAACACCATTCGCAGCACGAGAACCATACAAAGAAGCGGCAGCAGCATCTTTCAGAATAGTCATGCTTTCAATATCATCAGGATTGATAGATGATAAGATAGACTGAGATTTCAATCCAGAAGTCATATCATCATTAACAACAGCTACACCATCAATAACATACAAAGGTTGTGTAGAACCACTAATAGAACCAATACCACGAATTAAGATTTTTTGATCTGATCCCGGGTCACCTGTTGAAGCACCGACACGTACGCCGGCAACCTTTCCATCCAAAGATTTAACCAATGACTGCTTTTGTGTGCTAATATCAGAAGCCTTCATAACTGAAGCAGATCCTGTAAAAGATGATTTCTTGGCAGTACCGTAAGCTACGACCATTACTTCATCCAACACTTCAGCGTCACTTTTCAAAACAACATTTACATTTGATTTGACATCCACTTTCTGAGTCTGGAAGCCGATGAACGAAATAACCAAAGTTTTCGCCGAACTTGGCACGTTTATTATCATTGATTCTTTGAACTTTGTGTTATTGTGAATGAAGCGTTTTTGAAACCTAATCAAAAGGAATTTGACAGATTGTTTTCAGAATAAAATAGCATATATACCCTGATTCTTCTTTCCATATCTACGGATTTACCGTTTACACCTTTTCAAATCATTTATAATGGTAGAAGGAAATACATTACTGTAACCCTCTGTTGTTTTGATACTTTGATGTCCCAGCAATTTTTGTACAGTTGTGATAGGCACCCCCTCATAAATCAATAAAGACGCATTGGTATGTCGGGCCGTATGAAACGAAAAATGCTTTTGGATTTGAGCAAGTTCCCCTATCTTTTTCAGTTCCTTATTGACACTGGAGTTTGGCTTTAAGCTAAAAAGGAGATTGGGATTCCGGGAATACTTATGAAGTATAGCCATCGCTTTCCCTTGAAACAATAAATATAAGGGTATCTGTATTTCTATATTCGTCTTGATGGACTTGAAGACAATCCATAAATTGTGCTTATCCAGTTTAATCAGATTATTTACTGAAAGTTGTGTGAAGTCTGAATATCTCAATCCTGTATAACAGCAAAAAAGAAAAGCATCAAGTGTATGTTGCAGATGATTATGACGTTTGGGTAAAGAGAGATTTTCTAGTTTCTGTAATTCCTCCGGTAGCAAAAAGGTATGTTTACTTGCAATGGTTCGAATCTGGTATTTCCGGAAGGGATTGGCTTCTGGTGTAATCAAGTCTTGCCTGACTGCTTCATTGACAAGTGTTCTCAAATGCCTCAAATGCTTGGCTATAGTATTGATAGCATGTCCTTTTTTGATTAGAAAAGATTCAAAATCCTTTAAATAAGTGTATGAAATCTCAGAAAAACTCACATCCGGACTGAATTCTTGTAACAGCGAAAGAGTAGAGTAAAGATTGTTTTTAGTACTTTCTTTCCGGTTGGATTGTTCTACCCAATTTCTACTTATTTGAACAAATAGATTTTCTCCGCCATTTCGCTGGCGTTGAGAAGGCTGTTTTAACAACTCCAAAGATATAACTTTCCCCTGCTTCCAACATTCCAATTCCTTCCATTGCAGACTTAATATGAATTCGTCTAACATGCGATTGAGAACTTCACTATGTGGATGGCATATTATTAACTGCTGCTTCTTATCCCATTGTTCAGGAGTTACATAGATATGTGTAGAGAAATATATCTTTCTCTTTTTGTAATAGGCCTCTACTTGAATAAGAGCCATTCCTTTGTCATTCAAACTGTTCTTACGGTTGTAAACCAAACGGTAACTAATCTTTTCCATATTATTATCCATTGATTGGTGTTTTTGATAATCTGTTGGCTCTATTTGTTGGGCAATTCTTTTATATAAGGTCCAAATATTTTAGGAAATTTTAGAATGAGGATAGCTTTTTTAAAGAAAAACTCCTTCCATTAAGCACATTTCTACAGAGAGTCTTGAACATTTTGCATATTTATAGGTTCTGGTTTGAGAAATTTGTCACAAAAGTGTTAAAAAACGGATTTTTTTATTGAGATTCATGCAGGTATATGTAATCTTTAAGAAATTATTGCTAAATTTGCGCCCCGTTAGAGTATATAAATTTTATTAATGTAAAGTTAAACTTTAAGAGAGATTTTTATGAAAAGAACATTGATGCTGTTAATGGCCTTCCTAGTGATAGGAATCGGTCTGGTAAACGCTCAGATCTCTAAGGTGACAGGTCATGTCACTTCGGATGAAGACGGTTTGCCTGTAGTAGGTGCATCTGTATTGGTAGAAGGTACTACTGTAGGTACCGTTACTGATATCGATGGTAATTTTACGTTGACAAACGTGCCAAGTTCGGCGAAAACTTTGGTTATTTCGTTCATCGGCTTCCAGACTCAGAAAGTGGATGTCAAATCAAATGTAAATGTTGTTTTGAAAAGTGATGCAGAAGTCTTGGACGAAGTAATGGTTGTTGCTTACGGTACAGCAAAAAAATCTGCATTCACAGGTTCTGCCGCAACTATTAAAAATGAAAAAATCACTAGCCGCCAAACTTCTAACGTAACTAATGCATTAGCTGGTCAGGTAGCCGGTGTACAAACTACAAGTAGCACAGGACAACCAGGAAAAGACGCAACAGTACGTATTCGTGGTATCGGTTCTATCTCTGCCAGCAATACTCCGTTGTACGTAGTAGACGGTGTCCCTTACGATGGTGAAATCTCTGCCATCAGTACGTCAGATATCGAATCTATGACTGTATTGAAGGATGCGGCTTCTAATGCATTGTATGGTGCCCGTGGTGCCAACGGTGTCATTTTGATTACTACCAAACGTGGTAAGACGGGAGATGCACGTGTGACATTCGATGCAAAATGGGGTGTCAACAAGCGTGGAGTTCCTTCTTATGAGACCGTGCAGGATCCGGGCAAGTTCTATGAAATGGCTTATTCTGCCATTTACAATGGTGACCTGAAAGGATATGCGGCTGCGGGTGATTTGGTAGCGGCCAATAAATATGCTAACCAAGCTATGTTGTCTTCATCTTATTTAGGATATCAGGTTTTCACCGTACCTAACGGAGAACAGTTGATTGGCATGGATGGCAAATTGAATCCAAATGCGACTTTGGGTTATTCTGACGGTACGTATTATTATAGACCGGATAACTGGAGTGATGAATTGTTTGAAAACAACATGCGTCAGGAATACAATCTGAGTGTCAGTGGGGCTACTGAAAAAATGAACTATTACATGTCTGCCGGTTACCTGGATGATCAGGGTATCGTTCCGAACTCAGGTTTCCAGCGTTATTCTGCCCGCTTGAAAGCAGATTATCAGGTGAAGCCTTGGTTGAAGATGGGTGGTAATGTATCGTTTACGCACTACGACAGCCGTGAGCAGGATACTGAAGGCGGTTCTTCGAATGCGAATGCTTTCTATGCTGCCAATATCATGGGTGCCATTTATCCGATGTATGTTCGTGATGCAGCTGGTAACATCATGGTTGATAATCGTGGTTTCCAACGTTATGATTATGGATCAGATACAAACTTTAAGCGTAACAATGTAATCCCGAATGCTAACCCGTTGGCAAGCTATATGTTGGATAAGATGAAATATTCAGGTGATGTAGTCAGTGGTAAATGGTTTGCTGATATTGATATTTGGGGTGGTATCAAGGCAAAGATCAATATTGGTGTGGATGCCAATAATGTACGTTATACCAATATGACAAACCCATTCTATGGTCAGTATTCTGAAACTAGTGGCGTGGGTGGTTCGATTTCTGTGGCAACAGAGCGTTCATTTAGTACCAACCAACAGTATTTGTTGACTTACAACAAGACATTCAATGATGTACATAATTTGGATGTATTGGCAGGTCATGAAAACTACAATTACAAATACCAGTACTTATATGGTTCACGTGAAAAGATCTACAATCCGGATGTCCCTGAATTGAATAATGGTATCTTGAACCAGAACAATGAATCTTATTCAAAAAACTATGCAACTGAAGGTTGGTTGTTCCGTGTACAGTACGATTATGATGGCAAGTACTTCGGTTCTGCTTCTTATCGTCGTGATGCTTCTTCTGCCTTTCATCCGGATAACCGTTGGGGTAACTTCTGGTCTGTTGGTGCAGGTTGGTTAATGAATAAGGAAGCCTTTCTGGAGAACCAGAACTGGATTGATATGTTGAAGTTCAAAATCAGCTACGGTTTACAAGGTAACGATAATCTGATGTACGAAGGAGGATTGTATCGCAACTACTATCCATATATGGACCAATACACATTGGCCAACAGTAACAGTAACTTTGCTACTTCTTTGTATTATAAAGGTAATCCGGAAATCACATGGGAAACTTCTCATAGTTTCAATACCGGTTTTGACTTTACTTTCTGGGGTGGCAAATTGAGCGGTACGGTAGAGTACTTCTCACGTAAGACGACTGACATGCTTTACTTTAAGCCGGTGTCTCCGTCTATGGGATATTCTCGTTTCCCGGAAAATGTAGGTTCTATGATTAATCGTGGTGTTGAATTGGATTTGAACTCAAACATCGTCAATACCAAAGACTTTACTTGGGATATCAATTTCAACTTGACTCATTTCAAGAACGAAGTATTGGAACTGGCTCCTGAATTGAACGGTCAGTTGATTGACGGTGGCCGTATCTATCGTGAAGGTGAATCTATGTATCAGTTATATTTACCGAAATATGTAGGTGTTAATCCAGAAACAGGTGAAAGCCAGTGGGCACTGACAGAACCGAATGAGGCTGGTGAAACAGTTACAACTTCTTATTCTGAAGCATCTTCCAACCGTTTTGCAACGGGCGATATCCTGCCAAAGGTATATGGTGGTTTTGGAACCAGCTTGACATTCCATGGATTTGATTTCTCAATTGCATTTGCATATCAATTAGGTGGACGTATTTTGGATTATACCTACCAGTCTTTGATGAGCACAGATGCACAAGGTTCTGCATGGCATGTAGACATGCTGAATGCATGGACACCTGAGAACACGAATACAAATGTTCCACGTATGAACGTAAAAGACTTATATACGAGCAATCTGTCAGACCGTTGGTTGACAAGTTCTGATTACTTGAGTTTACAGAACATCACTTTCGGTTATACATTACCGAAATCATGGACACGTAAACTGCAGATTGATGGTATTCGTTTGTACTTCGTTGCAGACAATGTAGCCTTGTGGACAGCCCGCAAAGGTCTGGACCCACGTCAGGGTTATGTAGCCGCTGATAACGTATATTCACCGATTCGCACAATCTCAGGCGGTATCTCACTGAATTTCTAACCGTTAATTCTATTTTGAGTATATGAAAATAACAAATAAATATTTAATATTCGCAAGTGCCACCTTGATGCTGGCCTCTTGTGATCTGGACAAATTTCCTGAAGGTCAATATGTAAGCGGAGACCAAAAGGAGGACATCATCGAACAGCGTCCAAATCTGATTGAAGCCGAAGTAAATGCTATGGCTGCTAAATTGAATGTGTTCGGAACCATCTCGGATGATGCAAATACGTATCATAACGACTTTGGTGTAGCTGCAGTCAGCCAGTTCCTAGAACAGGGCGGACAAGATATGCCATGTTCCACCTCCGGTTACAACTGGTTTGCTACAGCACAGAATTACTCAGACCGTCTGTACACAAGTACTGGTGACGAATTGATCTGGAAAACATTCTACAATCATCTGAAAGCTGCCAACAATGTGTTGACTCTGACCGAAGGTAGTGAAGATGAATCAATGAAACGTTATCGTGGACAAGCTTTGGCAGCCCGCGCATACGATTATCTGAATCTGGCTCAGATTTATCAGTTTACATACGCAGGACATGAAAATGAACTCTGTGTTCCGATTGTAACTGAGACTATGACAGAAGAAGAAATGCAAACCAATCCGCGTGCTACGGTTCAGGCAGTATACGATCAGATTATGAGTGACTTGAATCAGTCCATCGAATTGCTGACTGGATTTGATAATGGTTCAGATAAGAAGAATCAGATTGATGAAGCAGTTGCTTATGGCTTACGTGCACGTGCTAATCTGTTGATGCAGAAATGGGCTGATGCGGCCAGCGATGCAACAAAGGCTATTGCCGGTGGAACTCCTCAGTCATTGGAAGAAGTGTCAAAACCGACATTTAATTCTGCTTCTGCCAGTTCATGGTTGTGGGGTGTCATCATTACTCCTGACAACGATGTAGTAACAACTGGTATCATCAACTGGCCGTCTCATCTGTGTTCATTGACTGGTAATGGTTATACAACACTGACAGGAACTTTCCGTTACGTAAGTTCTGCTCTGTATGATCAGATTCCTGACACTGATATCCGTAAACAATGGTTCATTTCTCCAGAAGGAACTTCGACACTGGTCGATAATGCAACTGTAGACGGAACACCAGTCATCGAATACTTCGGCTTGACTCCTTATACAAATGTGAAATTCGGTGCTTATCAGGATGTAATGGGTAATACTACCAATTCACAGGATTGGCCGTTAATGCGTGTTGAAGAAATGTATCTGATCAAGGCTGAAGGTGAAGCTATGTCGGGTAACCTGACTAAGGCTAAACAGACACTGGAAGACTTCGTGAAGACTAATCGTAACCCGTCATACGCTTGTACTGCTTCTTCTGCTCAGGAAATGCAGGATGAAATCTGGTTGCAACGCCGTATGGAACTTTGGGGCGAAGGTTTTGCATTGTTTGATATCCTGCGTCTGAAGAAGCCTATCATTCGTAAAGGGACAAACTATGAAGCCATAGTTCAGTTCAACATTGATCCGGAATCACAAATTATGATTTACCGTATTCCGCAGTGTGAAATGGAGACCAATAAAGGTATCAAGGAAGAAGACAACAATCCTGCAGCTCCACAACCAACTGTATAATCAAACAAGGAATAAACATATTAAGCCCACGTTGCTCATCGCATCGTGGGCTTTCCTTTTTATCCATAAACGTCACAACACCTTCTTAATCTCTTTCCAATCCCTCAACAGGAAAGTGGGCTGAAAGTCAAGCACAGATGGTTCAGCATCCGGACAGTAATATCCCTGACCCATTCCTACTTCCCGGGCACCGACAATGTCATTCTTCCAGTTATCACCAATCATGAGTGAAGTACGGAACTCCGATTGTGTAGCCGACATCGCAAAATTGAAAATAGCCGGAAAAGGCTTATGTACACCGATATCTTCGGACAATACAATCTTGCGGAAATAATGCAGGATACCTGCCGAACGCATCTTCTGTTCCTGCAATTCACGGAATCCGTTGGAAAGAATATAAAGCCGGTATTTACCGGAAAGATACTCCAATGCTTCCATAGCATGAGGCATAAGCTTCTGCTTGTAAGGAATTTCAGCAAAAAAGTTGTCCGAATATGTCTTCACCAGTAACGGATCGTCTACCCCAACCTGAAGCAAAGGATACGCAAACCTACGTGCATTCAGTTCATCCTTGCTGATTTCATGACGACCGTACAAATCCCATAACTCCAGATTTTTCGGCACATAAAGTTCCATGAAATGGTCGAACGATTGAAAATAACGCTCAAACCGATATTGGTGATACATATCCTCGAAGGTATCACGTGCGTTCTCCGTAAACGCCCACAGCGTGTCGTCCAAATCGATAAAAATGCTCTTATACTTCATCGGTACTCAAAAAAGGCGCGCCTGGAAACCAAGCACGCCTCGTTCTATTATCATTTATGTAATCAGACATCGTTTCTTAACGTACCTGGATAACCAGATAGCGAGATACACTCCAGAATTCTTTCGGATTGGTAATCTTCAGCGTCAACTGTCCTTTATCATCTTTAACCAGTTCATACGACCCGCTCGGATGATTGGTCAAGAGTTCCGCACGCTTGGAATAGAGCTTGATTTCCTTGTCTACACGAATATCGATTTTAGTAAAGTAGTCCTTGTTAAAATCCTGATTTTTCAGCACATCGCCTTTTTCCAGAATCTTCTGATCTTTCAGTTCCGACTTCGTACCGAACACGTACCATGCTGTGTTCAGTGCCTGGTCTTGAGCCTCAACAGTCTTGGTCTTGGCTTCATTTTCAGCACTCAGTTCATCCACATTCTTATTCAAGTCTACTACAGCTTCATCCAATTCGGCAATACGGATATTCTTTGCAGCCAATTCAGCCTGCAAGGTTTCAATCTGCTGCTGTTTGGCAGCCAATTCATCTGTCAGGTTCTTGATAGCCTTCTTCAGCTGAGCCGACTGATAACTGCTGTTCTTCAACTGCTTCTCCAGTTTGGCAATCTGTTCACGGTTCGATTTCAGTTTTTCGCTGATGAAACGGATATCTTCCTTTATCTTATCCGATACAGACTGACTCTCAATCGCTCCTCCCTGCAAGTCAACACGGTTTTCTGCTTCGTTGATTTCGCGGAAGCCTTCCTGAATTTCATTGAACGAGCCCATGATTTCATCCAGTTCTGCATCGCGGTTAGAAAGTTCCAGCATTAATGAATCATTCTGAGCCTGCAAGGCATCTTTGTTAGTCTGAGAGGTTTGGTTACATGACGCCATGAATGCAGCGGCACATAATGAAAATAACACAACTTTCTTCATAACATTTACAGTTTAGATTTATAATTTAGTTTTCTATTCCACCTAATACAATGACAATTTCTCCACGCGGTTCGGTTTCGGTAAAATGGGCCACAACTTCCTGTAGCGTTCCCCGCACACTTTCCTCATGTACTTTTGAGATTTCCCGACATACGGACACCTGACGGTCCGGTCCGAAATATTCGATGAACTGCGTCAAGGTCTTGACCAGCCGATAAGGAGATTCATAGAAAATCATGGTACGTGTTTCCTCTTTCAATGCGTTCAGGCGGGTCATCCGGCCTTTCTTCTGGGGCAGGAATCCCTCGAAACAGAAACGTTCATCGGGTAACCCAGAAGCGACCAATGCCGGGACAAATGCCGTAGCCCCAGGCAGACACTGTACTTCGATACCGTTTCTCACACACTCGCGTACCACCAGAAAACCCGGATCGGAAATACCCGGTGTGCCTGCATCCGAAATCAAGGCTACGGTTTCGCCGGCCTTGATGCGCTCCACCACCTTCTCCACCGTCTGATGCTCATTGAACTTGTGGTGGGACTGCATGGCGTTCTTGATTTCAAAATGTTTCAGCAGAATACCGGAAGTACGTGTATCCTCCGCCAGAATCAGGTCGGCTTCTTTCAGGATACGGATGGCACGGAATGTCATGTCTTCCAAATTTCCTACCGGAGTAGGCACTACATATAGTTTTCCCATGGCTTTTTATTGTCTTTACAAGCAAAGGTAGAAAGATTTTGCATCCGTCCATGAAATAGCGTTAATATTTAACAGATGTTTCACCTTTCTATCTCTTTTTCTCATCTGATAGAAAATCAAGCAGTCAAGATGGTGACAATTGAAACACATGTTGTAATTTTGCAGCCAATAATAACTAACCACACTCATTATAGCAAAACGAATACACCTATGGTTGTTTTCTCAGAAGACCACAAGGCAGAAACCTGCCGAAGAGGAAGAATTGAAGTCATCTGCGGTTCGATGTTCTCCGGAAAAACCGAAGAACTGATCCGCCGGTTGAAACGGGCTACATTTGCCAAGCAACAGGTAGAGATTTTCAAACCCACTGTAGATACCCGATACTCCGAAGAAGAAGTCGTATCGCACGACAACAATTCCATCCCGTCTACCCCTGTAGCTACGTCACAAGAAATCCTGCAACTGATAACCGAAATCGATGTTGTAGGCATCGATGAAGCCCAATTCTTCGATGAAGGACTGATACAGGTCTGCAACAAACTGGCCAACAACGGGATACGGGTCATCATAGCCGGACTGGACATGGACTTCAAGGGACTACCCTTCGGACCGATGCCTGCCTTATGCGCCATAGCCGACGAAGTAACCAAGGTACATGCCGTCTGCGTGAAATGTGGCGACCTGGCCTACATCTCCCATCGGACAGTCCCCGGAGAAAAACAAGTACTTTTAGGGGAAAAACAGGAATACGAACCCCTCTGCCGCTGCTGCTACCAAAAAGCGCTGAAAGACGAAAAAAAATAATACAGACATGTTCACACAAAAGAAAATTACATTCGACAGCCTCATCCGGGGAATCATCAGCGTTATTATCATTATCGCTGTGCTGTTCCTGCTGGACCGCCTCAGCGGGGTACTGCTGCCATTCTTCATTTCCTGGCTGATAGCTTACCTGATGTATCCGATGGTAATCTTCTATCAGAACAAACTACGTATGAAAAGCCGGGTAGTTTCCATCCTAGCCGTCATGCTTACACTGGCCATCATTATCACAGGTGCCTGTCTGGTGTTCGTTCCCCCCATAATAGAGGAATGCAGCCGACTCAGGGTTCTGATAGAAACCTATTTCACCGAAGGAAGCAGACATTCCGCCATTCCTCAGGTTATCAATAATTTCCTACAGCAGCATATCAATACGGACTGGCTGGAAAAAAATCTGAATACAGAAAACATCATCAAGGCTGTACAAGGACTTGCGCCAAAAGTGTGGACGCTCATTTCCACTTCATACAATGTCGTAGTAGGTATTTTCACCTTCTTCATCATGATTCTGTACATCTTCTTCATCCTGCTTGATTATGAACAGATAGCCGAAGGATGGGTTACACTGGTTCCTGTACGCTACCGTAAAAGTACGGTCCGACTCATGAACGATGTAAAAGTAAGTATGAACCAATATTTCCGTGGCCAGTCACTGGTAGCTTTCTGTGTAGGAATCCTGTTCTGCATCGGCTTTCTGATTATTGACTTTCCGTTGGCAATTCCACTAGGACTATTCATTGGACTGCTGAACATGGTTCCTTATCTTCAGATAGTGGGCTTTATTCCTACCATCCTGCTGGCTATCCTGAAAGCCGCCGATACCGGCGAAAGTTTCTGGTGGATTTTCTGCATGGCGCTACTGGTATTCGCCATCGTACAGATGATTCAGGACGGTTTCCTGGTACCTAAAATCATGGGAAGAATAACCGGGCTGAATCCGGCCATTATCCTGCTTTCCCTATCCATTTGGGGATCACTGATGGGAATGCTGGGAATGATTATCGCACTTCCTCTGACAACCCTGCTACTTTCCTACTATCAACGCTACATACACAGGAAAGACCGGGATTTTCTCTTACAAGATAATTCCACTGAATATCAATAGAATAAAGAAGAATCAAAGAAAATAGATAAAAAAAGTTAGCCTAAAATTTGGCTGATATAGAAAAAAGGCATACCTTTGCACTCGCAATCAGGAAATGACTGCAACACAGGTTTGATTCGCTAGCT
>OKTC01000369.1_pt1 | contig 20884 bp, 14 predicted proteins | sample 1606181 | NCBI WGS metagenome assembly OKTC01 (sample SAMEA3879529, study PRJEB24766) | human gut metagenome | biome: human-associated habitat; feature: feces | place: USA | collected 1985/1987 | reverse complement strand
AAAGCGGAACGTTTCCAGACCGTCAAGGCCCCCTCCCCGAGGGGGCTGGCACGGCGTGAGCCGTGACGGAGGGATTTTTTGCATTCTCCGGGATTGATAAAATCCCACAGCTGCGGTATACTTAAAATCACTTTATTTCAAAAAAGCAAGGAGGAACCGCAGATGCAGCTGGGGCAGAGCAGGACCCTGCCGGTGGAAAAACCGGAGCTGATCGACCTTGCGCAGGCAGCGCGGTATTTCGGCGCGCGCGGGGAGGCGGACACCGCCACCATGGCCCTGCTGCAGCGCTGCGCCGTACCGTTGCTGGCCGCTGCGACGCCCCGCGCCGTCTGGCTGCGGGCGGAGGTGAAGGCGCTGGCCGAAGCCGGCATCCTGCGGGGCAGCGACGTGATGCGGCATCTGGAGGGCTGCGGGCAGGCCATTCTGCTGGCGGTGACGCTGGGTCCCGGGGTGGATGCCCAGATCCGCCGGGCGGGCGTGGGCGATATCGCCGCCGGGGTAGCCTCCGATGCCTTGGGCAGCGCACTGGCCGAGCAGGCCGCCGATGCCGCCGAGGCACAGCTGCGCCAGTGGGCGGCCACGGAGGGAAAGTATCTGACCGGGCGCTTTTCGCCCGGCTACGGCGATTGGGACATCGCGGTGCAGCCGCTGGTGGCAGCAGCGCTGGACACCGTGCGCAAGGCCGGGCTGTGCGTCACCGACACCAACCTGATGACCCCGCGCAAAAGCGTGACTGCCCTGCTGGGGGTCAGCGACCACCCGGTAAAGGGACAACTGGCCGGGTGCGGCCATTGCGTGCTGCGCACCCGCTGCGAATACAGAAAGAGGGGAAAGACCTGTGCAAGTGAATGAACTTTTCAGACAGAGCAATACCATCCTGCTGGACGGCGGCATGGGCACCATGCTGCAGGCTGCCGGGCTCAAGCTGGGCGCACGCCCGGAAGAGCTGAACATCACCGACCCGGCGCTCATCGAGGGCATCCATGGGCAGTACGCTGCGGCTGGCAGCCGCATCGTCAACGCCAACACCTTCGGTGCTTCTGCCCACAAGCTGGCAGGCAGTGCTTACACGCTGGAGCAGGTCATCACCGCAGGCATTGAAAACTGCAAGCGCGCCTGTGCGCCCTACGGTGCGCTGACCGCGCTGGACGTAGGCCCGCTGGGCGAGCTGCTGGAACCCAGCGGAACGCTGGCCTTTGAGGATGCTGTGGCTGAGTATACCCGCATCGTCAAGGCAGGCGAAGCCGCCGGGGCGGACCTGATCTTTTTTGAGACCTACACCGACCTGTACGAGTTGAAGGCCGCCCTGCTGGCTGCCAAGGAGAACACCCACCTGCCCATTCTGGCCAGCATGAGCTTTGAAGCAGGCGGGCGCACCTTTACCGGCTGCACAGTGGAAAGCTTTGCCGCCACCGCCCGGGGCTTGGGGGCAGACGCCGTGGGCATCAACTGTTCGCTGGGACCCAAAGAGATCTTTCCTATGGCAAAGCGGCTGGCCGAGGCTGTACCCGGCAACTTCCCAGTGTTCGTCAAGCCCAACGCCGGTCTGCCCCGGGCGGACGGCAGCGGCTACGATATCACCCCGCAGCTGTTTGCTTTGCAGATGAAGCCCTACCGGGAGCTGCACCTGTTTGCCGCCGGCGGCTGCTGCGGCACCACCCCGGAGTTCATCAAGCTGCTCAACGGCACCTTTGCAGGCTGCACCCCGGGGCGTCCTGCGCACCGGATGCCCTCGGTGCTGTGCACCCCGGTGGACACGGTCACGGTGGACGGCATCACGGTGGTGGGCGAGCGCATCAACCCCACCGGCAAAAAGCGCTTCCAGCAGGCATTGCGGGAAGGCGACATGAACTATGTGCTGGAACAGGCCGTCAGTCAGGCAGAGGCCGGTGCGCAGATCCTGGACGTGAACGTGGGCGCACCCGGCGTGGACGAGCCGGTGCTGATGGAGCAGGTGGTCAAGGCGCTGCAAAGCGTGACCAGCCTGCCCCTGCAGCTGGACTCCTCCAATGTGGAGGCGCTGGCGCGGGGTCTGCGGGTGTACAACGGCAAGCCCATCGTCAACTCCACCAACGGCGAGCCGGAAAAGCTTGCCGCCATCCTGCCGCTGTGCAAGAAGTACGGTGCCGCCATCGTGGGTCTGGCCATCGACGAAAAAGGCATCCAGCCCAAAGCTGCAGACCGTGTGGCCATTGCCCGCCGCATCACCGAGGCAGCACTGGCAGCGGGCATTCCCCGGGAGGATATCTACATTGACTGCCTTACCCTGACCGCCAGCGCCCAGCAGGAGGATGTGCTGGCCACGGTGGAGGCGCTGGCCCGCTGCAAGAAGGAGCTGGGCGTCCGCACCATCCTCGGTGTGTCCAACATCAGCTTCGGCCTGCCCTGCCGCCCCTATCTGAACACCACCTTCCTCACCATGGCCATGTACGCCGGGCTGGACCTTGCCATCATGAACCCTTCCAGCGAGGAGATGATGGCGGCGGTGTACGCCTACAACGTGCTGACCAACCGGGACAAGCAGAGCACAAAGTACATCGAGCGTTTTGCCGACCGCGTGCCCGCCAGCACTGCGCTGGCGCAGGCTGCAAAAGCCGTGCCTGCCGCCAGTGCCGCCGAAGCAGAACTTACCGGTCCCTACGCCGCCCTGATGAAAGCGGTGGAAAAGGGCTTGAAGGGTGACGCCGCCGCCCATACCCGCGCCCTGCTGGCAGAAAAGCAGCCGCTGGAAGTGGTGGACGAAGCCTTGATCCCCGCTTTGGACATCGTGGGTGCCAAATACGAAAAAGGCACCCTGTTCCTGCCGCAGCTGCTGCAGGCTGCCAGCGCCGCCCAGAGCGCCTTTGAGGAGATCAAGACTGCCATTGCCCAAAAGGGCGAGGGCAGCGCCAGCAAGGGACGCATCGTCCTTGCCACCGTCAAGGGCGATGTACACGACATCGGCAAGAACATCGTCCGGGTCATTCTGGAAAACTACGGTTTTGAGGTACTGGATCTTGGCCGGGACGTACCGGTGGAGACGGTGGTGGACACCGTGCGGGAAAAGGACGTGCATCTGGTAGGCCTTTCGGCGCTGATGACCACCACCCTGAAAAGCATGGAGGAGACCATCGCCGCCCTGCACGCCGCTAAGCTGGACTGCAAGATCATGGTGGGCGGTGCCGTGCTGACCCCGGAATACGCTGAAAAGATCGGCGCGGACTGGTACGCCAAGGACGCCAAGCGCAGCGCCGACATCGCCAAGGAGTTCTTTGGAGTGTAACGCGGAAAAATTACAGATTCGGACTGCTGAGAAGCGCGGACTTTTCAGCAGTCTTTTTTATGGGCAGGGCGTTTATCGCAATTTACAAAAACAGTGCCTGTCAAAACGGCATATTTGCGATATGCAGTTTGCGGATGTTGCTCGGACATTATAAACGCAAACTGCAATATTTGCAAACTGTTCAAATTTACCACAAAGAATTGCCACGATTGTCTGGCATAATAAGGGTGCATTCAGGGAGAACGGAACGGACATCCCCCATAACCTCCGAAAGGTTCTCCCCGCAAAGCCCATGCAGGCACATTTCCCTGCGGGTGCGGCCGCAGCAGCGGCGCACAGCAGGCCCATAAAAAACTGTCTCCCGTTTCTATGCGAGGCAATAGCCAGAACGGCGGACAGACTACCAAATCCCTCCTGATCAAGCCGCAATGTTCAGGGGTTCCTATACAGCAGGCAGTGTCGCTTTCCTCCTCCTTTCCACGACACTGCCTGCTTTTTGTTTGCGCTGTTTCAAATCGGCTACCGGGCTAACCTTACCACAAGCCACATGATACTGTTCCGGGGCGTGCAGTACGATATTGTCCACATCGACCCGTTCGAGAGCTACAAGGCAGACTTGAAGCTGTATTGCAAGCGAAAAAACAAATGAAATGGCGGCAAACTCCAAAAGTCTGCCGCCGTTTTTGTTATTTTATAAACTCATATTCAAAAAGCACTGGGACGATTTCAGAATTGTAATAGTCTTTGACAAGCGTTTTCAAGCCCGCAAGAGCAGTATGCAATTCCACGTTATCCCAAATTGTATTGCCCGTCGTTTCGTCAACGTGCGATGTATCCAGTTCAGCGTAAATCTGATATACACCATATGTCAAAGAAGGGCTATAGTTTTCTGCTTTCTTTGCCCATTGCAGAACCGTTTCCCATTGATTCAAAATAGCCTTTTCCCTATCACCGGGGATAAGCCCCTTTATATCGCGCAGGGCGATTGTTTTTCCGTTCGTACCGTCAAGGCAAAGTTCATCGCGATAAAACCGCCCATCGCTCCCCGTGAATGTGCGCATATGGTTCTGCATTTCTGTACAGGTGAAAAGCAGGCATTTCAAGAGGAATTGCGCAAGTTTACCACTTGCAACGTCCGCATTGTATCTGTCCGCGCCGTCCGCCGACTTCATAATGCGGGCACGTTCCGTCCATGCTCTGTTATATGTAATATAGCGTGAAGCGCAAAACATAGGAAGTTTTTCAAGATAGTTATCTTTACGCAGGAAAAAGCCGTTTCCATCATAGCGAGCCGCTATCAAAAGGCTAGAATCCAAGTCTGGATTATCAAATCCCGAACTGTGTGCGACCATATATCCCATTATATCGGGTGCGGTTGCGGGCTTGTTTCGTTGTTTGCCGCCTACCTTTTCAAGACCATTTAACCCTGCAAGAATACCCGTCCGCTGCTCATCTGGTATAGGGCGTTTGTCATAGTATATTTTGCTGTATGTTGTAAAGACCTGTTTTACAGGGAGCAGTCCACACGAAACCAACGTGCCTGTGTTATCGTCTATATCATAAGCCGCTATTTCAATTTCCTTTCTGCTGTCAGCTATATTTTGCCAATATGCGCACATAATGCAAGCGTCAATATTAGTGTGAAAATGGCGGCGATTGTATGCAAATCCTTTGACAAATTTCCTGTCAATTAAATGTTGCGCTTTCCAATACTTGACAGGAGAATACACTATATAGCTATCTGTTGGTTGCCGCAAATAATATTTAAAACCAGACCAAATGAAAACGTTTCCTAAATCGTTGGACGCTGTTCCTTTGACTTCTTTTTTCATTTCAGTTACTACATAGCTTTGTTTCCAAGTAGATGATTTTTTGCTTTGCCCCTGTCGTTGGTGTTCGGCAGAAGTTGTTTCTGCATACGGTGGATTTTCAAACAATATAATCGTGCATTGTGGGTTGGCAATGTATTGCTTTATGACCGGATTTTCTATATATTCTTTGCTTAAAGCGTCTGCGCCCGAAACTAGCCCGGCGTTAAATGTGTCTGTCATTTCAATAGGCGGGATAATGTGCCGAACCTTTGCCCCTAACAATTCTTGAAGTACCTTGTACTCATAATATTCTACTGTTGAAACAACACAATGTGAAAGTTCCTCGTCTGTCAAACCTGCTTCAAGGTTTCCTGTTCCGGCGCACCTGTCAAGAATGATATAGTCATTTCCGGTGGGAACACAGGCGATTGCAGCCCGCACCAATTCAAGGGACTTTTCGGCATACAGCTTGTGCGTGTAAAATGCCCCCAAGTTCTTTTTCTGAAGCGTGTCATTTAGCTTATCCATCAAATAATTAAATTTGACATTTGTTTGCCCGGTATAAGGGTAAATGTACCGTTCAAAATGAACGGGTTTTCTAATTTCCCCGATTGTTTTGTGCTTGCCTGTATCATCACCAAGGAAATCTTCTTTCCGCGCCATTGGTACTGCTTTGTAAAAGGACATAGCCCACCCAACAATGCAATTTTCATCAATGTGTATCTTTGTATAGTTGCATTCTTTGAGCAGGGTAACAATGCTTTCCACGTCAAGCGGTTTATCAAAGTGCAACACTGTTTCAGCGTTGCAACCGATAAATCCACTATTGTCCTTTGATGCGCCGCCGAAATACAGCTTTTCAATATCCGACAAATACGGCGCGGAGCGGTACAGCCAAAGCGTGGCGGCGTTTACATCGATAATCAAAATATTCGCCGGAACGGGCTTGCCTTTGACGCGCAAGGCAGACAGGTATTTAATACATTGGAAAAGAACGGCGTTCAAATCGGTAACGTGCAACTTGAATTCAAGCAAGTTTCCGTTGATAACCCCATCGTTATTGTCTGCAAGTATTTCATCAATATCTAAAGCGGGATTGACACGGGGCAAAAAGACCTTATAAAAGTCTAACTGTCCATCCCGTTCCAAAATGTACTTGTCCATAGCCTGACCTTACCTTTCAGGTACAATAATACAAATAATAGTATAGCATACACCCGCCGTTTTTCAACAGGCAATCTTCTAATTTCTTCTGCTATTTTTCAGTGTCTTATTGCAGATTTAAGCGACAAATAAGCGACAAGCCACAAGGTACGGTGTCAAGATATTCGAAGAAAGTACAAAATATAGTATTAAAATCAAAGAAACAGCCCTGTATTTGGTATCGAAATCAAATACAGGGCTGTTGAGATATACTCTTTTTCAGAAGTTCGATGTACACGGAACCCGTCTTGCTCCCGAATTGATCGACCAGTTCGTTGAAGTGGTTATCCCCATTGCCGATTACTCCTACCGCTGGAAGCTGAACACCGGCTGTAAGAAGTCCAAAGGGAAGAAATCTCCTCCCAGCAGACAGAACCCATCTACATTCTCCCCTGTCCTGTGCAGCAACAGCCTTCTGGATTGCAGGGTGAGCAGCTGTGCCGGGTTATCCGGGCAGCAAATTTCTGTCCGTTCCGCGCTCTTTGGTGCTTCCAGTTCCCAACAGGGCTTGCTTTCGCCCCAGCATTCCCGGCCGTCGCGCAGCAGCGTCAGGTTCAGCATCAGGGTCTCGTACAGATTATCACCCTGTGCCTGAATAAAACCGATCTTGCCCAGCCACCCGGCTCCTACGGACGGAAGTCCCTTTCCTTTTGGCTTTGCGGAGGTGTCATCATAGCCGTTCACGCACAGCAGCCACCGCGCCGCCTGCGGATAGCTCAGCTGCTCCTTGCTCTGCCCCGCATACAGCGGAAAGAGCCGGAGTTTATTGCTGCTTTCCGACATTTCACCGTTGAGTTTGGCCGCGCCGTATTCCGTGCCGATCTTTGCCTGCGGCACCTGCCAGAAGGGGTGTGTCGGGTGGAACAGCCAGAAGCGGTCCTTCCACTGCTCCAGATAGTCCCGGACAGGCTCTGCCGGGAAATGCCCCAGCTGCCACAGCGCACTCCAACGCTCCAGTGCATCATCGCTCTGCATCAGTGGGCGGGGCTCGCCCTGCGCCCCGCCGGGAATTTCCCGCTCCCAGCCGTAGACCCGCTGCACCAGCGGAGAGATCTCCTCCGGCAGCCGGATGCTCCGGGGCAGAAACTTCCGGGTGCGCCAGAGCAGCCACTGTCCATATACCGCCTCGCTGCCCGCGTCAAAGGCATCTTCCCCGGTGTCCAGCACCGCGCAGCAGGCCTGCTGCAACGGAGCGGGGCGGCTGCGGTGGTGGCGGTGCAGCCGTCCAATGCGCTGCAGCAGCAGATCCATGGGGCAAAGCTCTGTGACAAGAACGTCCAGATCAATGTCCAGCGACTGCTCCATCACCTGCGTACCCACCACGATCAGGTCGTTCCGGCACTCCGGTGCAGAGCCCTTGCCGATGCGTGCCATCAGCTGGTTTTCCCGCGCTGCGCGGTCCGGCATCAGGAACTGCGCATGGAACAGCTGCACCTCTTTGTCCGGCAGGCTTTCCCGCAGCAGCTGCGCGATCTTCTGCACTTTTTTGACCGTGTTTACGATCACCCCTGCACAGCCGCCCTCTGCCAGCTTCCGGCGCAGCAGCGCGGGCAGCTCCGGCTCTGTGAGCGTGGTCAGCTGCACCGTTTGACCGGGTGCATCCGATGGGACGGCCGTCTGCTTTACCTCTGCGCCATCCGTCCATGTCAGCAGCGGATAGCCGCAGCTGGTTTTCCACGGAGCGTCCGGGGCGGCCTTTTTCTGCCGGTAGGCCTCGACCAGCTCTGTGCGCCGCCGGGCGGGCAGGGTGGCCGAAAGCAGAATGACCGGCACCTTATACCAGCCCAGCCATTCCAGTGTCCGGTCCAGATAGCAGTTCATGTAGGTATCGTAGGCGTGGCACTCATCAATAATGACCACCTTGCCCGCAAGTCCCAGATGCCGCAGCATAACGTGCTTCTGGGCAAGTGCCGCCAGCAGCAGCTGATCAACTGTGCCAATCACGAAGTTTGCCAGCAGTGCCTGTTTGTTTCCCCGAAACCACTGGTGTACCTGTACCCGATGCTCTTCCTGCGCGTCCTCCTCCAGCTGCACCCCGCGCCCCTGTAACCGCAAATAGTTCTCGTTCAGTTCTGCCATGCCGTGCGCCAGCTTTATAGCCTGCGGCAGCGTCTCCTCAGACTGCGTGTCTGCCCAGCCAAGCAGCCGGGGAAAGATGCCGTTGGCCGTGGCCTGTGTGGGCAGCCCGAAAAAGACACCGCCCAGCCCGAACCGGCTGGCCATGATCTCCGCAGCGGCCAGCGCCGCCTCGGTTTTGCCCACGCCCATCTGTGCTTCCAAGATCAGAATGCCCGGTTCCGCTGCGGTATCTGCAGCCTTCAGAACAGCCCTCTGCACCGCATTGGGCGCAAAGCCGAACCGCACCGCAAACTCCTGCAGGTCTGCGATGCCCGGCTGTGCCTCCCACGGGAAGGGCAGCGCCAGCTTTTCCCACGCCCTATCCACCCGTGCCGGGTAATCTTCCATGCTGCCCAGCTCCTCCACCGGGATCAGGGGGAAGTACTCCGTGTTGCTGGCGATCCAGTCTGCCATGATTAGAAGTCCGGTCAGAAGCACTTCCTCCTGCGGGTCCAGGTCGTACAGTTCCGCCGTATCATCAAAGCCGCAGTCCTGCAAAACAGTCATGAGCAGTTCTGTCCAGAAGCCCTGCCAGACCTTTTCCTGTCCCTTGGGGTAGTAGTTGCTCTCCCAGCACTCCAACTGGTCATCGACCGCCGCACAGTTTTGGGGTTTGCCGTGGTGCGCCCCCACAATGGAGGCTATCCCGCCGGGACAATCATCCCACAGCAGAATTGCCTCGCCCGCCCGGGCATGCGGCGACTCCCGGCGGTTCTGTTCAGGACAGTCCAGCGGCGTCAACATTTCCAGCCGCTGCCGCGCCTCCGGCAGAGTGCGCAGGATATTTGCCTGAAAGGCTACCGTAGCCTTGCCTATATCATGGATTCCGCCCAGAAACCGGGCATGCGCGAGCAACGCTTCCTCGCGCTCAAAGCCCATGGCCCGTTTTGCACTTTCCGGGAGCCACTGCCGGACCAGCCGCTCCATGATGCCCGCCGTATCCCACAGGTGCATCCAGAGCGGCAGCCACAGGCTGGTATTCTCCGGGTCCGTTTTACCGGCCAAAAGCCTTGTTTTATTCAACGTCCAGCGCATTTTTGCTCCTTTTCCGGTGTGTGCTTTCCGTGTACCGAGCATAGCAGATAATGTGTACTATAATCCGTACTTTTTGCATTTTATCTCCGCAAATGAAAAAAGCGGCACACCGGGGCGTGCCTCATCAAAACGAAAGTGTCCTTGCAAGGTAAAGAAAACTGCTATTTATGGCCCTGTTCCGCCTTCTGTTCCAAAGATACGCTTCTGCCCTTCTGCTGTCAACGGCTCCGCGCCAATTCATCAAAGCTACAAAAAAACGATTTCTTTTTGTATAAAAAACCGCCCCGGCTTCCATTGCGGAAACCGGGGCGGTTCATTCTGTTTATTGGTGTTCTTTCAGACACTCAATGCCTACCAACTGGCATTCAGTTTTTGAAGTTTTAGTCATATCTGTATTTAGAGGACTTTCCGTACACTTTTCGGAGCGATTTTTTCAGACTGACCACCGTTTCTTTGATGATCTTTGCCTCATCGGCGGAGCAATCTGCAAGCTGTTCGGTCATCCAGCTGTCGAACACCGGCTTTGCTTTTTTGATCTCGATACACAGCAGCTCGTCCGCCGAACAGTCCAGCGCGTTGATGATGTCGATCAGCGTTTTCAGGCTGGGCACGGAGTTGCCTGTTTCGATATGGCTGATGTGCGTGACCACCACGCCGACCTCATTGGCCAGCTGCTCCTGCGTCATGCCCTTTGCAAGGCGGCAGGCACGGATGCGTTTTCCGATGTCGGCGTAGTCCACCATAGTACAAGTACCCTCCGTTTTGTGAAGTGATACTTGTATTGTATGTGCAATCGACCGGGATTGTAATAACTTGAAAGTGCAGTGGACTTATAAATACTAATCGTTCAGAAATACTTTAACTTCCTGCTTTCCGTCAATCGTTGTCACAGCAGTAATGGCATCCGGGCGGAAGGAGTCTCCCGGATAATGCATTTCCAATTTCAGATTGACTTTTTTCCCAGCTTCCACTTCCTGTGCCAGTTTATTCTCAAAATTTTTGAATTCGTTCCGATTTAGTCCAGAATCCTGCGGAATGAGATTTTCCAAATCGTTTGCCCCATCAAAGCGATCTGCAATTGCATGACCTCGATCATCGGTACTTTTTTCATATCCTTTTCCAATGTCATGGATGCTGTCTTTAATTTGCAGACGACCATCATGCTCTTTCAGATGCAGGTCTCCTTCGGCTGTAAACAGCCTTCCAAGGTGATCGGTAGTGTACTCATATCCGTTTCTTTTATACTCTGCATCCGACAAAAGATCCTGCTCCATACGGTACGGCATTCCATCATCGTTATTTTTGTATTCCAGCTCTTTTTCTAGCTCTGCAAATGACTTTTCCGTAGCAGCATCCAGTTTTTCTTCTGCCTTTTCTATCACGCCTTTCTGTAGACGCTCAAATGACCGTTTGACGACATCATCCAACCCAATGTGCGTTTTTGCTTCCATCGGTTTCGCTTCTGAGATTTCTCGCCTCACAGCACACGACCTCCCTGCTGTTCAAAATTCGTCCTTAGATTATCTACAGTCTTTGCATCCGGGTTCAGGCTCATGCCCATGCTTATCACGCTATTTAGCACCCAGTCTGCAGCAGCAGCTTTCAGGCCGTACTGTCCCTGCAGCTGTTCCAGAAATTCTTTACGGGGTGTGAGCGACTTTTTAGCTGCGACACAGTAATCAACGACTGTACCGATCCCACCAAAGAAATCGAACACAGCTTTCCGGGTCTTTACCTCGTCCAGCACACCGCCTGCAAAGACCCGTTCCAGGTAGCGGCTGTCCTCCGGCTTCAGCACAGTCTCATGGCGTTTCAGCCAGAGCTTCAGCTGCTCCATCTCCGAACTGCTCAGCGGTTCCAACTCTTTGCCCACTGCCAGTTGTCCGAATACAAACTCTGCGTTGATTTCATGCGGCATTTTTGAAGGCTTGTGGTAAACAGCATTTTCCGGCATGGGATACGCCTCAATCTTGCAGAGCACCGCCTCCGGCCACTCGTTCTGGTAAACGGCAGCCACACCCAGCGGCAGCTTGGACAATTCATCGATCTGTGCCTCCTTCAGGGCGGCAGACTTGCCTACCAGCTTGCGATCCTCTTCGTCCGGCAGGCGCAGAATAATTTTGGTGTTCGTGTTGCGGATGACCGACATATCCAGCAGTCCGGGTGCCTGGTCTGCAATGATAAACCCCTCACCATAAGTACGCATTTCCGCAATGGCATTTGCCAGCATTTCCACCGACTTGCCCTGCAAATTTGCACCTTCCTGTGATTGCTCTGCCGAGGTCTTGCGCAGCAGGTTGTGTGCTTCTTCCAGCACTGTGACATGGCGAAGCCTGCTGTTCATCCCGCTGCTGCACATCCGGTATTCCTGTAACTTCATCACCAAGATGCCCATCAGCAGCGATTTCGTTTCCATAGAGCCCACACGGCTCAAATCTACGATCACATTCTGATCGAACATTTCAGCATCGCTCAGCGCATCTTCTGCGCAAAGCACACTTCCATAAATACCGTTTGTCAACGACTTTACGCGGGTGCACAATGCGCCCACATAATCGCTTTGGGTATCCTTGGAATAATGCGACTCTTCAATGACGCCCGGCAGAATATCCAGCAGGTCAAAGAAGGTTGGGAAAACTCCCTTCTCGCTCTCAGAATTGCGCAGATCCCAGCCTACTTTCTGATAGCTGCGCTCAATAGCATCCTTCAGCACCGCTGGCATGGCTGCATACATCGGCCAGCAGGCGTTGAATATCTCCACCAGACGGTCAATATGTTCCAGAATATGGATATTCTCAGGGAATGCAAAGGGGTTCATGCGCAGCAGCGGCGTTTCTCTGGGGTTTGTACCAAACACCTGCACATCTGTACAATTGCCGAACACGTTCTTGTATTCGCCCTTGGCCGGTTCCACCACAAGAAACGTCGTTTGTCCGTTCTTTGTGATCTCATCCAGCAGATGGTAGACCGCATTGGATTTGCCTGTGCCGGTCGAGCCAGTGATGAACGTGTGGGAAGCCATTGCCTGCCGATTCAGGATCAGTTCTGCACTTTCCAACTTACCCATGTGGTAAATCTTGCCCAGATTCATCTTGTCCTCATCCGGCATCGCCTCATCCGGCACATTGCGGCCAAACTCCGCGTGCTCAATAATCGGCAAACCATGCACTGAGCGGGTGGGCAAGCCAAGGTGCATCGGCAGTTCCCGCCCGCTGACCAGCGTTGCAGGTGTATAAAGCAGACTATCCGGCGCATTCTCCCATAGTGGGCGAGCAAAGACCGGTTGCATGAACCGCTTGAGATATTCCCGCAGCTGTGCCACTTCTGCCTCATTGCTCTTCCACACATTGACGGCACCGCTCTCCACCGAGGAGCCCTCGCCTACCATCAATGCGCGGTAAGTGTTGGCCGCCAAAAGTGCTGTGGATTGAGTAGACGAAAGGAAATACGCTGCACAGTTATAGCAGCCATAATCTTCACTTTCCTTTACACGCTTGAGCTGGTTTTCAATGCGTTCCAGCAGTTCCTCCACCGATTTATTGCACAGTTCCACCTGCTGAGTACGGCCCGTGCCGCGGGTGTCCGTTGTGCCGTGGCTCTCCTGCTGGCTGGTGCTGTCTGAAATGCCATGGGACGTTCCATCGGAGGTGCTGTGCGAAGTGCCGGTCTGCTCGGTGGTAGAGTGGCTGGTACCCCACGAGGCGTTTACGCCCATGGAGCCTCCGATGTTCCGGGCGATGCTGTTGAAAACCGTTCTGGCTGGCGTCATGCCTCCTATGGCCCTGCCCGCCGTGCCAAGCAGCGGGCCGATGACGGCCCCCGCGCCCGGAATCAGGGCCGAAGCTGCCAAGCCGCCCAGACCCAGAATGCCTGCAATGCCGCCAGCCACCGGCGAGATTTTTGTGACCGAGGTGCCGAAGCTGCTGCCGACACCGCCGTTGATACCGCCGCTGACCCCTTTCGTTTTCTGTGTGCCGTCCGTCACCGAAGAGGACTGGTTCGTACCGTCTGTTGTAGTCGTGCTGACAGTATCGCTGATGGTATGGGAAGTTCCACTGCACAGGCTCTCCATCACAGCAGTACTCTGGTTCTCGGTATAAGACCATGTACTCTTGCGGAAGGGCGAAAGAGTGCTGTACAGATTTTCATACCCGCTGCGGATAGCCGCCTGCGTTTCATTGGAAACAGGTTCTGCCAAAAACAGCGCAGTATACTTTTCTCCTTCCATCGCATCCATAAAGCGCTCAATGCCCTGCACAAAGGCTTTATCTTCCGTTTTGGACTTATCGCGCAGAGCTGCCACACAGGACACTGAGGCCACCGCCTCCTGCTCTTCGCCAAAGGCTTCATCCAGCAGTTCTTTTTCATCTTTCTGAGAAATGCCTTTTATATCGGAACCGGGGAAGTTGGAGAGCAGCACTTTCTGCAACGCCTTGCTGGAAATTTCCAGCTTGCGGCTCTTCATGCTCTGTTTCAGGGGATCCTCGCGAACGCCCAGATAGATATTGGCACCGGCATTTCCTTCCGGCACATCGATCATCACCGCCAGACTACAGCCTTGTGCCATGCTGGAATAGTACACCGTGGAAAGCTTCTGGAACATATCTTCGCCCTTTTTCAGGGTCAGTTTCTTCAGCTGGAACATTCGGATACACTGAGTGGGATCCTGCACCTCCAGCATCTTCTGAGAAAGCTCCACCATGCCATAGTTCTGCAGTTCCGTCAGATATTTTTTATACACCAGATGGTCTGCAAGGGTCAGCTGGTCCGTCAGGTCATTCAGCGACCGCTGCGCGGAAAGCTGCTGTTTTTCAAGCACCTCAAGCTCGTCTGCCATGATTTATTTTCCTTTCTGCTGTTAACCCCTCAAAATTTTCCACAACAGACCTACAGTGGCCGCCGCGGCGCCGGCTGCCACTGCCGCACCCATACCGCTGCTCTGCATCCTGTCAATAGCGTTCTTTGCGCTTTCATTGCCCTGCTCAGCCGCTTTCTTGTACCACTGCATGGCCTGTGCTTCATCTTTTATCACGCCGTATCCATTTTCATAGAACACGCCAAGTTTATACTGTGCATCAGCATCGCCCTGGTCCGCAGCTTTCCGGTACCACTCTGCCGCAGTTGCTTTCGATAACGTTACACCTGTACCATATTCGTAACACAACCCAAGATTGTACTGTGCAAATGCATTACCATTCTCCGCAGATTTACGATACCATTCAACTGCTTTCGCGCTGTTCTTTTCCACGCCTTCTCCATTGGCATAGCAATAGCCAAGATTACATTGCGCCCTTGCATAGCCTTGTTCTGCAGATTTGCGGTACCACTCCACTGCCCTGACAGGGTCTTTTGTTACACCTTCTCCTGTCCTGTAGCAATTGCCAAGATTACATTGCGCCCTACAATTGCCTTGCTCCGCAGATTTTTGATACCATTCTGTCGCCTTAATGACGTCTTTTTCTACGCCAATGCCGTTTTCATAGCAGTATCCAAGATTGCACTGCGCATCCGCATCACCCTGGTCTGCGGCTTTCCGATACCATTTCGCCGCTTCTTCTTTGTTCTGTGCCACGCCATATCCCTTGTCATAGAACAGACCAATCTTAAATTGAGCTCTTGCGTATCCATGCTCTGCAGATTCGTCGTACCATACTGCTGCTTCGGCCAGGTCTTTTTTTATTCCTTTTCCATACTCATAGCAAAGGCCAAAATTACACTGTGCAACTTCATTGCCATTTTCTGCTGATTCGCGATACCACTTTGCTGCTTTGGCCAAGTCTTCTGTTACACCTTCTCCCACTTCATAGCAATAGCCAAGACTGTTCTGAGCGTCCGCGTTGCCCCCTTCTGCTGCTTTCTCGTACCATTTTACTGCTTCAGCAAGGTCTTTTCTTTTGCCTGTACCATTTCTATAACAGCGTCCCAGACTGTACTGTGCCTTCGTATTGCCCTGATTCGCTGCTTTCTCATACCATTTTGCGGACTCCTCATTGTTTGGCTCTACGCCATAGCCATAACAATAGCAATCACCAAGCAGATTCTGTGCGTCCGCATTGCCTTGCTCTGCCGCTTTCTGAATCCACCTTGCGGCTGTTTCATAGTTCACTTCGGTGCCATTTCCATAATAATAACACTTACCCAGCGCAAACTGTGCATCTGTATCGCCTTGTTCTGCGGCCTTTTGATACCACTTTACCGCTTCTGCTTTGTTTTCTGCCACGCCCCAGCCATAGTAGTAGCAATTACCAAGATCATGCTGTGCCTCCACATGGTTCTGCTCTGCTGCTTTCTTATACCATTTTACCGCCTCCGTTTCATTTTCATCTACACCCAAGCCGTAGCAATAGCAGTAGCCAAGCATATATTGTGCTTCCGCAAATCCCTGCTCTGCGGCTTTCTCGTACCACATCGCAGCCTTTTTCGGGTCTTTTTCTACGCCTTCTCCGTTCCTGTAGAAATAGCCAAGATTATACTGTGCCGCCGCAAATCCCTGCTCTGCGGCTCTCGCAGACCATTCAGCGGCCTGCACAGGGTCTTTCGTTACGCCACCGCCAATCGCATAACAAACGCCCAGATTGTACTGCGCTTTCACATTGCCCTGTTTTGCCGCCTTGCGGTAGCATTCAAACGCCTGCTCCAAATCTTTTGCGACACCTGTGCCATTACTATAGCAAGCGCCCAACTCGTTCTGCGCCTCCGCATAGCCCTGCACTGCCGCCTTGCGGTACAGTTCTGCGGCTTTTGCCTCGTCCTTGCCGACGCCGTCGCCGGCCTCATAGCACGCGCCGCTTTGGTGTACCACTTCACAGCCGCCACATTGTACGAGAGTGCCTCATACAGCCGCCCGGTCATATACTGGGCCGTCACATTTCCCTGAGTCGCCGCCGCTTCGTACCACTTGCGGGCCTCTTTGTCGTCTTTTTCAACGCCCAGAGTCTGATAATAGAAGCATCCGCCCAGAACGCACTGCGCCTCGGCATTGCCCTGCTCTGCGGCCTTTTTGTACCACACGACCGCATTTTCTTCGCTTTTTTCCACACCCGTGCCGTTCTGATAGCACCGTGCCACCTCAAACTGTGCCTCAGGGCTTCCGTAATCTCTGGCCGCGACCATGTACTGCTGGAACGCCATTTCCACATTGCCTGCCTGCTGATAATTTTGGGCATTATGCAGGTAGTCCTGCTCGGTTTCCTCCTGCGTTTCCTGCTGCGCTTCCTCACCCAGGCAAAAGTTCTCCACGAAGCCCATGAATTCTCGCTTTTTATCTTCCGGGCCAATAAACAGGAAGCTGTACACAGCATTTTTCTCATTGCTGAAACCCATAGCCTTGATTTCAGCCCCCAGACCATCCCAATTCACACGGCCAGCCGCCGGTTCAAACCATTCTTCAACAGATTTTGTCTTGATGGCATTCGGGATTTCCATCTCCTGCCCACCCACACGGATAGACTTCAGTTTATCCGTAAAACGTACTTTCACCTGAATTTTGCTCATGATGATAGTCTCCCTATGTATTTACAATTTTTATATAGTCTCCCTGACTTCTCACCCACATTTGAATACCCGTGCCAAACACCTCGGCTTCCACGATCCAGCCTTTTTCCGTCACCTGCAAAACCTTTGCAGTGGGCAGTCGGTCGAGAACGGATTCCAGACTTGGCCCGGTATACTCGAACCGGATGGTCTGCAACTCGCCGCCGTACATGAACTGGATGCGCTTGCGCATCTCGCCCTCCTGAAAGCGGTCGGTGTACCGCTGTGCAAAGTGCCGGTCGAGGGTCTTATAGTTCTGGATGCGGTCAATACGATAAATCGTCGGGGAGTTATCCTGCGGGTTCCGGAAGTGCTTGTCCTTGTCGATGCCCTCGATGAACGCTGCCAGATAGAAATAATACTCACTGAACAGGATGCCAACCGGCTCAATGGTGCGCACACGGGTCTCGCCGTCGTGGGTGCGGCAGTAGGTAATTTCCATAACATTGTGATTTTCTACTGCCGTACCGATTTCCCATAGGCTTTCAATAAATTTCCGGCCATGCTGCGGCTCGACATAGTGAAAGCGTTCGTTGCTGATGAGGTCTTTCACCTGATTCAACCGATCCAGCGGGGTGCACACCTGCACCAGCTTGTCCAGAATGGGGAACATTTCCTCCTTGACCATGGAGCGGCTTTCCAGCAAAATCTTGCATACCGCCAGAATCTCGCTGCTGGTGAGGAAGCGGGAAAGCGTGTCATCCAGCAGATAGCCGCCCTTTGCGGAGTTGTATAAGATCTCCCGGCGCGGCTCGCTGTCTGCAAAATAGCTGCGCAGGGTATCAAGATCGCGCTGGATGGTTTTTTCACTGACGCCAAAGTGGTCCGCCGTTTGCTGTTTGTTCAGCACACCGCCCTGTACCAGAATCTGCTGAATATAGAGTATACGGTCTAATCTACTATTACGCACAGTTCATTCTCCTTCTCTGTTCATTGTAACACAGTGCAACAACAGCCGCAATTCTTTGTGTGAAATTTTGTTGTTTTGTGAAACAGCCACAAAATTTTTGTCTCTTTTGCACAACCCCAGTATACAAAAAAAGATGGACAGCTTGTCTGTCCATCCTCCAAAAAGCCAAGTGCTTTTCTCACAAATTCCATCTGCGGTTCAGCCGGTAGATCACATCCCATACATCATCCTTAAAAGTGTACATTACCTGACGCGGTGATGCACTTCTGCTTGCCATGCAGACAACCAGAAACAGTTCGGCGGCAAATGCCGCGCCCAGCAGAAACATCCATATTTTTTTCATTGTGCACTCTCCTTCGATGGCGTTTATGCCCTTTTGTCTGTCTATTATAACGATCCTGTTGGACAGTTTGCTTGTCCTTTCTGTAAAAGATATTTTCTGCTTTTCCTGTACGTTGCAACACAAAAACCGCCCCGGCTTCCTGTTACGGAAACCGGGGCGGTTCGTTTGTTTTATTTGTGCTTTTTCAAGCGCTCACGCAATTACTTGCGGGGGTTCTTGATAGCAGCCTGAGCAGCAGCCAAAATTACAGGGCGTTTGGAATAACGACACATCGCGGTTTTCAATTTTTCAGTTGATTCCAAGCTCTTTCATCAACTCTGCACGGCTCTTTTCATCTTCGGAAGCCCTCTTTACATCGTCAATGCGATTCTGGTCAAGGAGCTTCTTTACCAGTAAAGCCATTTTGTTTTCTCCGCGGCTCTCGCCTTTCACGATGCCTTTTTCAATGCCTCTGCTTTCCACTTTATCAAGCACATCACACATATTGCGTGGGCCTCCTTTCTGGCCATCGGTATTTGTATTGTACGCTTCCTCAAACCGATTATCATTCGTCATAATACTCAGCAGTTGAAGCGTTTCCTGCACATGGGTCAAATCCTGTGAACTCGGAATATAGTCGCCGCTTTCCCGTTTCTGTACGAAATAGTCTGCCACGACCTTGAAATCGCTCTGGAAAAGTTCTACCTGCTCATGGGTCAGATAGGCAATCTGGAACAGGTTGATTTTATACTCGTTGACGTATGGCTCAAACTCTTTTGGAACGTTCAGCCGTTCTTTCAGAGACAGCGGCCCACTCCACGGTTTTTCATGACCAAAATAGAGAACCAACGTCACGACTGGGTAACGGCTTCCTGTATCATTATCTCCCAGAAGCTGTGCCCGATACTCTGCACCATCATAACCTATCACTCGGAGCGGCATATCCGGGTCAGAGGCTGTTTGGTTCTCAAACCCGATACACGCCACCCTGATATTACCATTCTTCCATCGTTTGGCAACATCACGTTCAATTTCATGGAGCCTGCCATCTGCTTTATAATAGGTGCGCGGAGCCTGATCTTCCAATTCATCTGCACCTAAAACTTGCTTTCCGTTGAATAACAGCACGTTTACGATATCAGAGAATACATCATTGTAGGATTCCAGAATCTTTTCAGATGCGTCTTTTTCTGCCACAGACTCACCGCCTTTCTTTTTTCTTATATTACCACAACGCACAGATTGAATCAATCATACCCATGTGAACTTTTCACTCTACCACTTGCTAAATCCAGAAATCCACAGCTCCACACCATATCATCCTTCCGCCATCTTATTTAACTCCGAGTTCTTGAACATCCGAATCACATTTTAGATGAGGCAGTTTGACACTCAATTCGTCCACAGTCATTGTGCTTCCCTTCCTCGACTGTCAAAACCCATTAGTAGTGTTAGTAGTATTTGTTTCTTTAGCCTGAGACGAACTTCTTCCTTCTGCGTAGCAGGAATCATTCTTGTATTCTAAGGCGAATAAGAAATATTACGAACCCGATATTGATTATCCCTCGGAAAGTGCTATAACGGTTTATACTTGTACTTCAAATTTGGCAAAAGTAATGGTTAGCAGAGGAGTAGCTTTACCAGATAACAATAAGCATTATGTTGAAAAAGATGATTATAATGCGTTTATCTACCATCAACGCGAACTGGATGCAAATGAAAGAACCATTGTTGTAATGCACGATGCTGAAAAACTACTGGAGCTCTGCGAAGGAGATTTCGACGATACTAGCGAATATCAATTATTGATACGCTTGCTCAAAGAACAGACTATTTTTAATGATGATGGAACTCGCAGATTGCGCGAGAAAAAGGAAAAAGAAGATCCATCAAAAGTATTGTTAAATCCGTCTGATCCAGAAGCCACATTTCGAAGAAAAGCTGGGGGCAAATATTTAGGATACGTAGCTAATCTTGTAGAAACTGTAGGGGAAAATAAAAGCTTAATTACCGATTATGCATACGAACAAAACATATACGGTGACAGTCAATTTATGAAAGACCATTTATCTAAGGAACCGATATATGAACAAGAAGTTCTAATGGTTGCCGATGGAGCCTATGGAAGTGAGCTTAATGTTGCTGAAGCTGCTAAACATGGAATACGGCTTATCACTACAAATTTTACCGGAGTAAAACCTGCTGATATTTTTGCAGAGTTCATTTTTAGCAAAGATGGACACGAACTGTTGGAGTGTATTAATCACAAAAGTCCATATACATTCCGCTATGATGAGCATAATGATCGCTGCGCTGCAATATTTAAAAAAAGTGACTGTATAGAGTGCCCGTACCTGGCAGAATGTAAACCACGTTTACGCCAAAACAGTGCATTAAAAGAATTATCCTGGAAAGCAGTAAATCGAGCAAAACAGCTGCGATTTATGAAAACAGAAGAATTCAAACAACATGCACATTTTCGAAATGGAGTAGAAGCATTACCATCACTGCTTCGCAGAAAGTATCATGTGGACAAAATTCCAACACGTGGAAAAAAACAAACTCGCTTACATTTCGGATTTAAAATTGCAGCTCTGAATTTTAAAAAGCTATTGGATTATGAAAATAGCTTGATTCATTATGCCCCCAAAAAAGAGATAGCATAATTATTATAAAAAATATCAAGTTCG
>OKTC01000364.1_pt1 | contig 21033 bp, 11 predicted proteins | sample 1606181 | NCBI WGS metagenome assembly OKTC01 (sample SAMEA3879529, study PRJEB24766) | human gut metagenome | biome: human-associated habitat; feature: feces | place: USA | collected 1985/1987 | reverse complement strand
CAAAGCTACAACCAAACCTCAAAGTGTAAAAGGTGCATTTCTTCGAATGCTTACCGCAGTTTAGCGGTAAGGTCTATGTGCCGGAAGATTTGGAGGAAATTTTACTACGTAGTAATGAATGAATTACTACGTAGTAGTCGGTCTGTTACTACGAGGTAACGGAGGAACTACTACGTAGTAGTTTAAAGGGTATTTGAAGAGGTTTTAAATGAAATAAGAAAGCCGTTCCGATTGTGTTGTCGGAACGCCTTTCTTTATGAAAAGATATATTTTCTCTTACTTCATTACCTTGACAAAATAGGTGAGGGTCGGTAAGTGGTCGCTGAATCCATTCTGGAATGTAGTACCCGAGAATGTACGAAGTGGATACCCTTTGTATTTCCCTTCCTTTTGAAGCAGGAATGGACGGTTGAATACTTCGCTCTTCCAGAATTTCAATGTACTGCGGTCTTTGCCAATCAGGTTACCTGATATAATCTGCTGGTCGAACAAATTCCATTGGTTCTGGTAGCAGAGAGAACCGATACCCTGATCGTACAATTTCCAGGTAGCATTGTAATATCCGTCAGGTTTTACCTCCTTGATGTTCTTTTTAGCGCCCAGTACCTCGCTACAGCTCTTGTTGAACGGGTCATCATTCAAGTCACCCACAATGAGCACTTTTGCTTCCGGGTTCTGTGCATGGATAGAATCGCCAATGTGTTTCACGATGCTGGCAGCAAATTCTCTCAGCGGAGAAGAAGCGGAGCCACCGTAGCGTGAAGGCCAGTGATTTACAATCAGGTGAAACGGTTCCCCGGCCAGTATACCACTAACCAGTAGAATGTCGCGGGTTTTATAGTGCGGCATATCCGGCTTGTTGAAAGGATAGGTTCTGGCATCAATCAGCTTGAACAGTTTCGGGTTGTACAAGGCTGCTACGTCAATACCTCTGTGGTCGGGCGATTCGAAATGTACGATTTCATATCCCGTTCCACTGATGGGAGCAGTTTTTGTCAGGTCTTCCAAAACTTTCCGGTTTTCCACTTCCGAGATACCGATGATAGCAGGGCCTGCCGGACAGTAATCTCTTCCCAATTGAGAGATTACCTTGGCAATATTCTGTAACTTTTGTTCATACTTGGTCTGGGTCCATTCGTACTTTCCTTCCGGAGTGAAATCATCATCCCCTTCGTTGTTAGGGTCGTCCACCGTATCCCAAAGGTTTTCTAAATTATAGAATGCGGCTGCATAAACACCCAGTCTGTCTTGTGCAAACAGACTGGTGGTATATACACAAGTAATGAACAAAGTGAAAATAAGCAATCGTTTATTCATAACTTTCATGGTTTGATGTGTGCATTAATTGCTTGGAGTGGGTTCAATGGTTGTAGCTCCGTCACCACTGGTGCTGCCACTTCCACTTCCTGGAACATAGAGTTTGACGCTGTATAAGCGTAAACCATAAGTGTTTTCTGAGGTTGTACAATAGAACTCTAAAGTTGTATTGTCGGATATTGTTACATTTTCAATCGTCATTTTGAAAGGAGTATTTCCTTGTTGAGCATCACCGGTAACTTCTTTGCTTGGAATACTTAATTCTTGTCCATTGCATTTTACTCTCAAGGTTTTTAAATCTTGTTTTTCTCCTGCTTTGTATACATTGGAGCCTACTTGATATTCTAAAGTAGCAGATGTATTACCTTGTGCATTGATATTTTTGATAGCAATTGCTACATCTTTTGTTCCAGGGAACCAGACATTCGTAAGATTACTTACAATACGTACAGATGCTTTTTCTTCAGATGTGTTCTCAAACATGCTGGCAGGATTATCAAATCCAGTATAATCACTGAAATATGGCCAGTAGGTTCCGCTCTTCTCTGGAGTTCCAAAAGATTCTTGGAATAAAACGGTTTCACCACTCGGGGTTTCTCCGCCTTCATTTCCACCTTCTTCTTCATTGCTTCCGGTAAAGTCGCTTACGTCATTAGCAGTACGTAAAGTAAGCTGCCAAGTACCTTTGAATCTTCCTAAGATACCTGTTACATTACCTTTCCCTTCCGGAAGCTTATTACCTGCAAAGCTGGCATAATTGCTGGTACGAATCATAATAGTATTTCCATGACTGTCGGTAATGTTTTCTTCACCATAACCATCTTCTGGAGCAAAGATACCCTTACCACCGTTCTGGAAAGTAACTCCGGTAAATTGCACTAATTTGAATTTATAGTTATCGGGAGCGGCGTTGATGGTACTGATGTCATCAATTACAACAGGCTTGGCATTTTCTGGATTAGCCCATCCGTCTTTGCTGACATGTTTTTCGAAATCTTCCCACGGTGTGCGGAATAAATATCCTTCTGGATGTCCTAGCTGTTGTTCGTCACCGTATACAGAAATACTCAATCCGTTCAGGTCTACATATACAGTCTGACCTACCGGATAATAGTTGTACACACTGCTTTGGTCTACTTCCATTTCAATGGCACCCGTTTCATCTTGCAGATAGATTTTCTTGAAGATGTTTCCTGATTCATCATTACCAGTGATAACGGCTTTGAGTACCTGGTCTTGCGTGATGATGATAGGAACGTCCTGAGTAGCTGCTGCATTTTGTGTACGCAATTCTGAAATCGTGATATTGGCTGCCGGACCTGTGTATTCAGGTTCTGTCAAGAGAGGAGCATCATAGTCTCGTTCACATGCAAAGAGAGCGAGTGAGGCAATGAGTGGCAGACTGATATTTCTTAAAAGTTTCATATATTCTGAGTTTTATGTAGGTTAATGATTAAAAACGGTAGCTCACATTCAGGAAGCAGTTGATGCCCTGCATGTAGTAGTATTTTCCTCCAAAGCGTTCCGGATGATCAAGGTCAAATCGTCCCTGTTCGTATCCTCCAGTACAAATATCTTTCTTGTTCAATACATTGTTCAGAGAAAGATTGAAGTTGATAGACTGTCTTCCAGGCAGATAGAAAATTTTTCCGATAGACAAGTCTAATGTATAGGCTGCCGGGAAACGTTCTTGTGTGGTCAACTGCTTGAAGGCATCGTAATACTGGTTATATGGAGTTACTTCTGTGTAGCTTGAAGCCAGACGGCGGAGGGGAGCAGCTTCGATGTAGTTGCGTGCAAATCCGTTCAGGTTGGCTCCCAGGAACCAGTATTTGATGAAGTAACGGATTCCGAATGTACCGGCAATCTGTGGAACTCCACCTACGTAAACATCCTTCATGTATACTTGTTCTCTTTCCACTATCTTTCCGTTTTCAGAGTTCTTGATACCGTCAGGGTTGTTGCTGTAATAATATTCACCTACGGTTCCTGCCAGGTCGAAGCTCCAATGGTCATCCAGTTTGTAGGTAGCTCCCAGCTCAATACCTCTGTGAATGCGGTTTACTCCATACAACACGTGGTTGATGAATGTTCCTTCAATGCCGTCATAGTAGCTGCTACGTTCCATCTGGTCATAGAAATTAGTCTGGAACACTCCGATACGTCCGGCCAGATGAGGAGTGGAGAAGATGTAGTTGATGTCGGCAGAGAGAACCCGTCCGCTCTTCATGTCATCAATGGTACGGTCTGTGATACGCGGTGATACGTATGCTTCGTTGGGCAACGGAGCTTCACTTCCATAACTGATGTTGGCGTTAATCATGTGACGTCCGTTGAACTTGTAGGTCAGTCCTCCTTTTACCATTAAGTCTGTGAACTGATGGCGCGCACCTTTGCCGAAAGAACTGTCCGGATAACGTCCGTTACGCATTTTACCATCACGCTGGAAGCTGGTGTAAGTCAGCTTCATTCCGTAATAGTAATCCCAATAACGTGAATGATACTGATTCACTACCCAGGCATTCAGTGAGTAAATGTTCAGGTTATAGTTGTAACCGAAAATTCCTTCTTCATATACTTTTCTCTGCGGGCGGTTCAAGTCGTTCTGAATTTTGTCCGGATCACCAGAGAAGTCTTGTTCTGCAAACTTATCAATATCCAGCACATATTCTGCTCCCAGCAGGTCGGCTACGGTCTTGAACTGGCGTGACTGAGTGTAGCGTGCACCGACTCCGGCTGTGATGTCGAAATGACGGCTCATGCGTGCGTTCAAAGTAGAGTTGAATGAAGTTTCCAACAGGTCACTGCGACGTTCTTCCAGCATGTAAACAGCTGCTCCGTTACCATTACGAATGTTGTTGGCATTAGCCAGGTAGAGGTCATCCCAGTTGATTTGTGTAAAGCTGGTCTGGTTAGTACGCCACAACTCTTTGTATCTTAGTTGTACCATTTCATCTTCAAAATACGAAGGAAGGTAGCGATAGTAATCCGGGCGAGGGTCAGGAGCATTGTACCAGTTCAGGGCCGTATTACCGTAGCGGGCATAATGTGCTCCCACACCTGTAGTCAGCGTCATATTATCGTTGATTTTCCAGATGTGCGAAATGATGGCAGTCGGGTCGAATGCTGTAACCACCTTTGCATTTCTTTTCTCTCCGTTCTGGTATCCCCAGTTCGGGTTGTAAAGGTAGTTTCCTGTCAGTTCATACACTTCGCGGTAAGAACTACCTTGCTGTCCACGCTGTACCGGTGATACGAAAGCTACCATTGACAGACTATGTTCTCCTCCTTTCCATTGCTTTTCAGCAGAGAAGGCGAAAGAAACGTTCTTGTAGAAAGTTCCGTCGATGTTACCTTCATTCGAATAGCGTCCACCAATAGAGGTAGTGAATGCCCATCCGTTGTCCTTCAGTCCGGTAGAGTAGGTAAACATGCCACGGAGATAATAGTTTCGGTTGGTATAGCTTAAGGTTAACTTTCCTCCAGGAGTATAGCTGCTGGCACGCATGTTGATGTTTTCCGTACCTCCCAACTCACCAAAAGTAAAGGACGAAGGAGCTGTGAAGTTGGTGACATCACCGTTACGTGTCATATCGTTTAGTGCGCCTACCGCTGCATAGTTGAATACACCTCTGTTCTGGTCGTTGAATTCCACGCCATTGATGTATTTAACCTCCTGCGTGCTGTTGTATCCACGTGGAGAAAAGCGTGCGGGTGAAAGCTGATAGGCAGCTTTATTCAGGAAAATATCATTTGACAGAATCACGGTAGAGCTGACGTCCTGCCCGGAGGTCTCTACGTCGTCATCCACCATGCCGGCATCGATGATGCCAATCATAGACACGTCTTCGTTTGCGTTAAGTTCAGTTACTCGGATAGGTTTTAGTTCAGTTACGCCTAAGTTTTCTACTTCAATGGAGACACTCTTGGGCGTAATCATTACGGAGTTAAGCTGTATGACGTAAGTTCCCGGCTGAATATTTCGGATGGTGAAGTTTCCGTCCGCGTCGGTTGTGACTTGGCGGTTCAGTTCTGTCACCGTCACAATTACACCTGGAATAGGGTCATTGCTTACTGCTCCGATCACACTTCCTTTCACGCTTACATTTCCTTGTGCAAAGACAAGGCAAGGAAGGAAGAATGCCATGAAGAACAGTAATTTGTGTTTCATAAAAAATTAATTGTTAGTTTAGTGTTATTTATAAGGGTTGAAAGAGAACATGAAAAAGTTTTATAGAGCTTTTCCATGTTCTCTTTATTCGTTTTAACTTTGGATATTAGTTATTTTTTTGTTCCTGTTAATTTGATGTTATCCACTCTGAATCCCATAGTATTATTTGCATCTGAAACAAATTCGATGTAAGTAATATTGTCAGGTAAACTTACATTTACAGTTTCGTATTTATTCGTTGCTGTAAATTCTTTGCTTTCAATAGCTACATCTCCTTTATCAGTTCTTACTTTAATTATATTTTGATTTGCTGGAGTTTTGTTAGTCGCAATACCATATTCCAATGATAAATTAGTGTAATTTGCAACATTGAATCCTGAAATTTTAAGACCAGATAGCTTTTCTGTAGTAGAAGTAGAGGCTGGAAACCATACATTGTTATCTAGGGTTGAGGTTGCTCTGACATCTGCGTTCTGGTATTGTCCTGCAAATTCGTCACTGAAGGTAAGTACCCCATTGTTATCCCATCCAGTGTACTCATTAATTTTATATTTCGTATCTCCAACGTTAGTTTGGCCACATGTTTCTAGGAATATAGTTTCTGTTGTTCCCGGTTCCGGTTCTGGATCCGGTGCCACTGTGCCACCACCTTCTCCGTTGGCAACTACTTTCACATCATAGATTTCCCATGTTGCTGCAGCTTCTGTGGTACTTACATATTTGAAGGCAAACTTGATTTTTTTACCAGCATAAGTAGATAAATCAATATTCCCTGAAGAAACTTCAGTCCAGTTGTTTCCGGCCGGATAGTTTGGAATTGTTACTTGTTGCCAGTTTTCAGCAGATGTTTCAGTCACCCATAAAGTCTGCTGGGTTTGCATGTCTCCTGCATGGTTAATGATATGCATGAAGGTTAAAGTTGCACTTGTAGCTGTAGATAAGTCTACTTCAGGAGATATCAGCCAGCTTTCTGATGCTTTTGCGGCTTTATTGATAAATGCGCTGGCTTTCATATAATAATATGGATTTCCTCCTTCAGGAGTCCCTGCATCGTGTTTCCAAACGAATGTTCCACCTTCAGGGAGTTGCTTGTTGTCTATTTCGAAGTTGCCCTGGCTGGTAGCGAATGATTCTTCAAAGACCACAGTTTCTCCACCTGGTTGAGTTCCACCGTCGAAATCAACATTAATATCTCCGCCTGGTTTTTCAGTCCAGTTGTTGATTGTTGCATTTCCTACTGTAACAACCGGTTTCCCATTGTTGATGGATAGTTTTGCATTAAAGCTTACATTTGTTCCTTTTTCAAAAATACTTGCGTCACTAATTGTATGAGTGAATGATTGGCCGTTGAGGTTAAAAGTCAGGTTGAGTGACGTCTGGTCAGTGCTTGCAGCTGTTGGTAGAATGATGGCTGTAGCCGTAGCTGTTGTACCTTGTGCATCTATGTACATCGCTACATCTTTGTTGTTGGTTCCTGCTGTAGCAGTCAGTGTTCCGTCAGCCAAGTTAAATTCACCTTCTGTACTGATACCTTTAATGTTTACACCCAATCCGTTAAGAGTTTCAATTGTTTCATCTTTGGTTACATTCAGGGTGACTTTAGTCAGTTGGTGTGTAAATCCCAGACTAATAGTGGTGGAAGTAGTTGCTGCTACTCCTTTAGTACCGTTTGAATAAATCAAGTCGATAGCAGCCGGATTGCTCTGGTCGGATACATTTACCGCAAGCTTATTGCCGCTTACACTTGTGGTATAAGGATAATATGCAATGAAGTCTACATTTCCGCTTTCAGGGAGATAAATGCCATTACCAGGAGCAGCAGTCAGTGTGCCGTTGGTCTGTGCAATGTACTTTTTGTTTTGTGCGGTTGCAGCCTCAATTCCACTACCTGCGTTCATCATGTAAATACCTACCTCGTCGTTTGCATTCCAAGTGTTACCTGAAACTCTTGACTGAATAGCTGTGGTAAATACGATGCCTTCACTTCCGTACCATTCGCTGTTGTCGTCATTGTTTGTACAACTCATTAGAGCTAGGGTTGATAATGCCCCCATGTACAGTAGATTCGAGATTTTCATACTAATTTATTTAGAAAGTTTGTAGATTCTGTATCTAGATGGATTTAATTCCATTGTGATGTATTTAGCGTCTTTTTTACCTCAGAAGGTAGCGATGGAAAGAAAGTGAACCCTGTCATATTCTCTAGTTCTGATACGCTGATTGCATATTTCATATATTGTGTATCACCATATGCCTTATGGTCAAGTTTAAAAGCGATTGTCTGATAGTTTCCACCTACTTTACGGGCCAATGCTTTGAAGTAATATTTGGGTATTGCTATATTCTTTCCATTATTGTCTTGGGCATATTGTATTTGCTTATCAGTTGCAGTAGTAGGCATCGCGCCTGTTACTACGTATAGTGTGTCTATTCCACTACTCCAGCCTCTGACAGCAGTTTCTAAATCTGCCCAAATAGATTGATTCATTTTTTGTCCTATCTGAGGAGTCATGTTAGTAAAATAATAAGTTTGTTCGTTAATTGTTCTTGAACATGTTCGATCTCCACTGGGAATCTGATGACCTCGGTCGTATCCGCTGATACCTCCAAATAAGTTCGGTTGTAGGGATTCTGTTAATTGAGGGTCGTAATTCCATTTATCAGTACGTCCGCTGCTTCCTATGTACCAGTCGCACAGAGGGTATGCCACCCAATATGCCATTTTTAAATCTGTATCATACAGCATGCTGTAATTGCGAATCGGAATATTTTTGAGCCGACTGTCTTGATAAACTTGATCTGTGTAGTGGGTAATGTACTTGATATTGGGTTTGGCTAGTTCTGATTCTGTAATCAATGGAGTTTCTGTCCATCGTGTATATTTAGCTTGAGGGTCGGTCGTAATTTCTCCTCCCTGGTAATTTACATTTACATTATATATATATTTATTACCTTGCTCAATGCTTCCAGCAATCTCAGTCTCAATTTCTTTGCTCTGTCCGTTCAGTTCCAGTTTGATTTTCAGTTTTCCGCTCAAGTCTTGAGGCAACAGAATGGCTTCTGCTTGTGTGGCTTCCTCATTTATAAATAAGGAAAAGGTTGTAGCTTCACCGGAAGGAGTAATGGTACCGTCAGAAAGATTAGCTGTTCCTTTTACTTGCAGTCCGCTGATAGAAGCTTTGATTCCTTTCAGGGAACTTCCAGAAGTAGATTTCAAATTCAGCACCAATTTAGCCAGCAGATGCTTGAATTGCAGATTACCTTGTGGAGACGTCAATTGACGGCCTGTCAGGTTTACTGCAGTCATCAAGTCGATGGCACTTTGTGCGGTCTGATTGCTTAAATCAATGGGATAGTTAGTATGGTTACTAATTGCTTTACTATAAGGATAATATGCAATGAAGTCGACCGCACCATCCGGATAGTATATGGGACTATTTTGGCTTACGAAATAGCCGTCTCCTTTAGAAGTTACATAAGGAATGTTTGTATCCAGTACATTTTTATCACTATTGGCTAGCATAAATACACCAATTACGTCATTGGCTTCCCACGACGTATCGTAAGCTCTGGAATTTTGTGCATCATCTATGATAGAAGAGAATGTGATGCCTTTGTTATTCACTTCATTCTGGATAATGTTTGTTTCGTCATTCTGGCAAGATTGCAGAATACTTAGGGAAAGCATAATCCCTAATAGTGATTTCATTTTCATATTAAGAATAGTTTATTTTATGTTTTTAAATCATTCGGAATTATGTTTTGCTGATATTTTATTTGTTATTTGTATGTTGTGGAAATATTTGTTTTTGAAATTTGGCTTTAATTTAAACTGTTTTGGGCAAATAATAAAATATTTATGCGATTATTTTTCAAAAATATGGTAAACATAGAATGTTTGTGTGAAGTTTTTACAGTTGAATGAAATTCTTGTGAAAGATTAAGGTAAAAAAAGAGGTATCCATGGGAATGGATACCTCTTGGGGTAATAAAATTAGTTTGAGTAAGCTGTTTTTATTCTTTTTCTTTCAAGCTTTCATCAATGTCCTTGATTTTCTTCAGCACCAGTTCCATGTCTTTCTTCAGGCGCTCAATCTTGCGGGTGATGTCGGCCACCAGTGTATTTCCCTTCTTGGAAGAAGAATTCAGGAAGCCAAGGTTGTTTTCGTAGGTCTGGATGTCGTTTTTCAGTCCTTCGTAAGTGCGAACCAGGCGTTCACGGTCGCGGTAGAGATTTCCTTCCTTGTTTCCGTTGGTGCGTACACTGCTCAGGCGTTTTTCAGTAGCCGACAGGTGCAGGCGGTCGAACAGCTTGTCTACCAATGCATGGAATTCTTTATACAGACGGTCTTTTTCCTTGAAAGGAACGAAGCCGATGGCATTCCATTCCTTCATCAGGGCACGTACTTGTTCGGCAGTTGCATCGTCTGCAGTTCCGGCAGCTTCCAGCGCAGCCATACGCTTAATGACATCTTCTTTCTTTGCCAGGTTTTCCACTTCTTCCGAGCGTTGTGAAGAAGTCGCCTTGTTTTTCCGTTCAAAGAAATAGTCGCAAGCACCGATGAAGCGTTTCCATACGGCATCTGAATGCTTTTTGGCTACCGGACCGATGGTCTTCCATTCTTTCTGGAGCTTGGTCAGGATTTCAGCCGTTTCTTTCCAGTCGGTACTTTCTTTCAGGGCTTCAGCCTTTTCGCAGAACGCTTTTTTCTTTTCCAGGTTAGCTGCCATTGTTTCTTTCACAGATTTGAAGAAAGCAGCTTTCCGGCGGAAGAATTCATCGCAGGCAGCGCGGAAACGTTCGAAAATCTTGACGTTCATTTTTTGTGGAGCATAGCCGATGGTTTTCCATTTGGCCTGGAGGGCAAGGATTTCATTGGTCTTGTCTTCCCAGTCGGCAAAAGTAGTGAAGGTGTCATATTCCATACCTTCCACGATTTCGCAAATCACCGTCTTCTGGTCCAGGTTATTCTGTTCTTTTTCTTTCAGTTCTTCAAAATGCTGCTGGTGGCGTTTGTTGACAACCGTAGAGGCAGCCTTGAAACGGCTCCAGATTTCTTCGCGCAGGTCTTTGGCTACCGGACCGATGGAACGGAATTCCTGATGAAGTTTCTGCAGCTGGTGGAAAGCAGAAATTACGTCGGGCTCTTCAGCCAGTTTTTCTGCAGCTTCGCACAAACGGGTCTTCTGTTCCAGGTTTTTCTTGAAGTCATATTCGCGGAATTCGTTGTTCAGCTTCACCATGTCATAGAATTTCTCGGTGTAAAGCTGGTAAGTTTTCCACAGTTCATTTACTTTCGCTACCGGAATCTGGCCTATTTCATTCCATTCCTGCTGCAATTTCTTAAATTCGTCGTATATCTTGTTGGTATCTTCCTGCGATTCGGTCAGGAACTTCATTCTTTCCAGGATACCCAGTTTCTTGGTCAGGTTTTCTTCCTTTTCCTGCTCCTGTGCAGCCGCTAAGGCATTTCTCTTCTCCTTGATGGCGTTCATGACAGCTTTGAACTCTTCCTCTGCCGGTTCTGTTTCCGGAGTGAAGTCTTCTGCCTTTCCCCCTTCGTCGATGAAAGCTTTCCGTGCCGCTTCTGATTTGGCTTTTTGTAGTTTGTAGAACGTTTGTTTAAGTGAATCGATTTCCTGCTTGTTGGTCAGGTCGTTTTTCTCGTTGATTTCCTTGAGGCGTTGCACCACTTCTTCCAGTGTCTGTTTGGGAGCGGATGTTTCCTTTTCGGTGTCTTCAACAGTAGGAACCGGTGCTTCAATGGGTTGTTCCATCGGAGTTTCGGTTAATGGGCGGTTGGTTTCATTTACTTCCATCGTATATAGATTTTAAAGAGTATAATATCCTAGTTTTTTCTTTACCATTAGTAAAGGTTCTTACAAATTAAAGGAAAAAAATCTGATTTTCATACTTTTTCAGAAAAAACTGTAAGGAGAGAATCATTTTTAGAAATAAAAAGATGAGGAATGTGGCTCAGAAGGGTCTGTAGAGGGGGTGAAAAAAACGCCCTTGCGTTTGAAAGAAAACGCAAGGACGTTTTGATTAAAACGCAAGTGCGTTTGAAGTAAAATGTACTTGCGTTTTACCTCAAACGCACTTGCGTTTTTCTTTAACAAAAATTTAGGATAATAATACGGTGATTCCCATGTACATGAGCATACCGATAATGTCGTTGGTAATGGAGATAAACGGTCCGGTGGCAATGGCCGGATCGATTTTCAGTTTTTCCAGTGTCATGGGCACCAGGGTGCCGAAAATGGAGGCAAACATGACCACGGCAAACAGACTGATGGATACCGAATAACTGACCGTAGCCGTAGCTCCGAAACGGATGAAGTTGTAGATATACACCAGCATGGAAATGATGGTGGCGTTGATAAGGGCTACAACGGATTCTTTCAGCACCTGCTTGAAGGTGTTTTCGGCGTTCAGCGAGCTGTTGGCCAGACCTTGCACGACCAATGCGGAGGACTGGGTTCCTACGTTTCCTCCCGTTCCACCAATAAGGGGAATGTAAAGCGCCATTTCCGGATGAGCGGCAAAGGTAGAGTCAAAGTTGCCCAGAATCATGGAGTTACCGATTCCACCCAGCATACCGATGAGCAGCCACGGAAGGCGCGCGGTGGTCTGGCGGAACACGTTGTCGTCTGTTTCTACGTCCTGTGACAAACCGGATGCCAACTGGTAGTCGCGTTCGGCCTGTTCACGAACCTCGTCCATTACGTCGTCTACGGTGATTCGTCCTACCAGGCGGCCGATGCTGTCGACCACGGGAACGGCCACCAGGTCATACTTTTCAATGGTCTGCACCACCTCTTCAATGGGCGTATCTACATGGACGGAAATCGGGTCCTTTTTCATCACGTGTTTCACCTTGGAAACCGACGGACTGGTAATCATCTTTTTCAGCGGGAATACACCGCGCAGACGTTCATCGTCGTCTACCACATATACATAATATATCTCGTCCATTTCTTCTGCCTGCAGTCGCATTTCGCGCAGGCATTCGGGCATACTCCAGTTCTCATTCACAATCACCATTTCCGTACCCATCAAACCGCCGGCGGTGTCTTCGTCGTATTTCAGCAAGTCGACGATGTCGCCTGCCTGTTCGATGTCTTCAATGTGTGAAAGCACCTCTTCCTGCTTGTCCTCGTCCATTTCACGGATGATGTCTACGGCATCGTCCGAATCCATGTAGTCGACAAAGCGCTTGGCGATGGTTTCAGGGGGAAGTATTTCGAGGAATTTCTTTCGGGCATCCTCGTCCATTTCAATCAGTACGTCGGCTGCCGTTTCGTTGTCCAGCAGCAGGTAGATGAAGCGGGCATCTTCTGCGTCCAGCTCATTGCACAGCTCGGCGATGTCGGCCGGATGCAGGTCCTTGATGACTTCTTTTAACTGGTCGGAATCTTTCTTCTCAATCAGTTCGGTGACTAATTTAATATCTTCGCTATTCATCTTGTAAACTCCTGATGAGGGTTGTTATCGTAGTCTGTAAGTCTCGTGTGCAGGGTCACTCGGCCTTTGCGGCTGAGGAATTCAAGGCTTCTTCCACCCGGTTGGTCAGGTCGATGAAGTCTTGTACGGAAAGTTGTTCAGGTCGTTTGTTGAAGATAGGGTCGGCACTGAGCGGATTTCCTTTCTCCAAAATCGGAGATATGGAGTTGCGGAGCGTCTTGCGGCGCTGGTTGAATGTCGTCTTGACAATCTGCTTGAACAATTGCTCGTTGCATCCCAACTCCTTGGTCTCGTTGCGGGTCATGCGGATGACGGCGCTCTTCACCTTGGGAGGAGGATTGAACACATGTTCGTGTACGGTGAACAGGTACTCCACGCTGTACCAGGCTTGAATCAGTACGCTCAGAATGCCGTAGGTTTTGTTGCCCGGACGAGCCGCGATGCGTTCGGCCACTTCCTTCTGAATCATGCCCGTGCAGCAGGGAATCAAGTCCTTGTAGTCGAGCATCTTGAAGAATATCTGGCTGGAAATATTGTAGGGATAGTTGCCGGTCAGCACAAAAGGCTGTCCGTCGAAAAGTTGCCGGAGGTCCATTTTCAGGAAATCCTGCTCGATGATGTGGTCTCCTAATTGCGGAAAATTCTCACGCAGGTAAGCCACCGATTCAAAGTCCAGCTCCACCACCTTGAGCGGGCGGTCTTTTTTCAGCAGGTATTGGGTGAGAACTCCCATTCCGGGACCTACTTCGAGAACGGGAAGGGCCGGGCAGGCGTCTACCGTGTCGGCTATGTCTTGTGCCACTTGCAGGTCTTTCAGGAAGTGTTGTCCTAAAAACTTTTTAGGTTTAACTAATTTCATACCTCAGGTTTTAAATGTTCGTATTATCTTTGTGACTTGCAAAGTTAAACATAAATCTTTATATACAGGCTGATTTTGGAACGAACAGGTTTAAAAAAAGTACTAAATAAGGTCTTCCAGATAGCGCTTCCGTTGGTACTCGGAGCGGCTATTCTGCTTTGGACATACCACGATTTTGATTTCCGGCGTGTGTGGAGCGTGCTGGATGGCGGCATGAATTATGGCTGGATGGCCTTTTCGCTGGTGTTTGGTGTGCTGGGGCATCTGTTCCGCGGCTGGCGCTGGAATCTGACGTTAGCCCCGTTAGGTGAATATCCCAAGGTGTCGAACAGTGTGTATGCGGTTTTTGTGTCGTACGCGGCCAATCTCGTCGTGCCGCGTGTGGGGGAGGTTTCCCGCTGCGGTATCCTGTCGAAGTACGACGGGGTTTCTTTCTCCAAATCGCTGGGTACGGTGGTGACGGAGCGTCTTATCGATACCATCTGTGTGCTGCTGATTACCGTAGTGACGCTGTTGCTCCAGTCGCGTGTGTTTGCGGCATTCTTTGAAAAGACCGGTACGAACATGGGCTTCTTTACGGGCTTGTTTACTTCCACCAACTTTTATATCACCCTCGTCTGTCTGTTCGCATTGGGTGTGCTGGCGTTTTTCCTGGTCCGCAATTTGACGGTATTTGCGAAAGTGCGTGGCATATTGAATGATGTGTGGGCCGGATGTTTGTCGCTTCGGCATGTAAAACATCCGTGGTTGTTCGCTTTTTACACCGTGGGCATCTGGGCATGCTATTTCCTGCAATTCTATGTGAGTTTCTATTGCTTTGACTTTTCTGCCTCACTGGGCTGGATGCCCGGACTGGTGATGTTTGTGGTGGGCAGTATTGCAGTGGCCGTTCCTACTCCTAACGGAGCGGGCCCGTGGCACTTTGCGGTCATTACCATGATGATGATGTATGGGGTGGGAAAGGAAGATGCCGGAATATTTGCCCTGCTGGTGCACGGTATTCAAACCTTTTTATTAATTTTGCTAGGTGTTTACGGGCTTGTAGCCTTACCACTTGTAAATAAGAAACGGACCGGGAAGTGAAATTGCTTTTCCGGAATAAAATCAAAAAATATAATATGAACGAAATTCTTTCTTTGGCTCCGCAGAATGTGTGGAAGCATTTCTATTCGTTGACGCAAATTCCTCGTCCGTCTGGACATTTGGAAAAAATTCAGGCTTTCTTGCTGGAATTCGGCAAGCAGGTAGGTGTGGAATCATTTCAGGATGAGGCTGGAAACATAATCTATCGCAAACCGGCCACTCCGGGTATGGAAGACCGGAAGTCTGTCATCCTTCAGGCTCACATGGACATGGTTCCTCAGAAAGACAAACATACACAGCATGATTTTGAAAAAGATCCTATTCCGGTTTATGTAGACGGCGAATGGGTGAAGGCTAAAGGTACCACATTAGGCTCAGACAACGGTATGGGTGTGGCAGCCATCATGGCCATTATGGAAGACAAGACCCTGAAGCACGGTCCGCTGACTGCGCTGATTACTGCCGATGAAGAAACCGGTATGTATGGGGCGTTCGGCTTGAAACAGGGTACGGTGGAAGGAGAAATCCTGCTGAACCTGGATTCAGAAGAAGAAGGTGAACTTTATATTGGCTGTGCAGGTGGAGAAGACCTGACGGCTACTTTGGAATATAAGGAAGAAGAAACAGATCCGGAAGACGTGGCGCTGAAGGTGACACTGAAGGGATTGCGTGGTGGTCACTCTGGTATTCAGATTGGTTGGGGACATGCCAATGCCAACAAGTTGATGGCTCGCTTCATGAACCAGGTGATTGCTTACGATGAGGCTTGTCTGGTGTCGTGGGAAGGTGGAAACATGCGCAACGCCATTCCGCGTGAATGTGAAGTAGTGATTACCGTACCGGCTTCGGAGGTAGAAGATGTGCTGGCATTCGTGGGTGAATGCGAACAGGTATGGCGCGATGAATTCGCGACCATTGAAGACAATATCAGCTTTACGGCAGAACGTGTGGACTTGCCGAAGATGATGGTTCCGGAAGAAATCCGTGATAACCTGGTGGACGCGATTTATGCATGCCCGAATGGGGTGGAACGTTTCATCCCGACTATCCCGGATACAGTGGAAACTTCTTCTAACCTGGCTATCGTAGAAATCGGCAATGGAAAAGCCGCCATCAAGGTGCTGACTCGCAGTTCTCGTGAGTCAATGAAAGATTATCGCAATACAGCCATCGAAAGCTGCTTCTCAATGGCAGGTATGCAGGTAGTTCGTTCCGGCGGTTATTCTGGTTGGGAGCCGGATGTCAACTCTCCGATTCTTCATGCCATGAAAGAATCTTATAAGGCACAGTTCGGTGAAATTCCTTCTGTAAAAGTAATTCATGCCGGTTTGGAATGCGGTATCATTGGTGCGGTAGTTCCAGGTTTGGATATGATTTCTTTCGGACCGACACTTCAGTGTCCGCATACTCCGGAAGAACGCTGCCTGATCCCGTCTGTTACCAAGTTCTATGAATTTCTGATTGCAACATTGGAAAATACACCGTTGAAATAATTTTCTACGGAAAAACAGATACCCGGTTATTCTTTTTATTCCAGAGAGAATAACCGGGATTTTTTTATTAAGGGATGTAAAGGTTCTAAAAATATGTTATAAAACATCGGAAATAGCAGGGAGGGTATTGCAGATATCCGAAAAACACCTACCTTTGCATCGTGTTTTTCATAGTATTAGATTTAAGGTTAATAAAGGTTGGAGTACAGCGGTACTCCTTTTTTTTATCCTGGCTTGAACGGTACGATGTGTGGAAACGGCTGCACGGTTCGGGCCAATGACCGCACGATTCCGTTAATACTTGTATTTCCTGTCAGACGGTTGTCCGTATTCTTCTTAGGGGAAAGATGCTTTATTTTGTGATAAATCCTTTCGTTTTCAATTCTTTAATAGCTTTCCATGCAGTAATCTGAGTTTTTTTTTGTTATTTTATAAAATCAAAGTATCAGAAACTAAAGCGAAGAAGTTATGAAGAAGATAGTTTGCCTGGTCGGGCTGATGATTTTATTCAGCTTTGGACTGACGTCTGTACAGGCGCAGAACTATGACCGATTGTGGAAGGAAGTAGAAGGACTGCAGGAGAAAGACTTGCCCCGTTCCGTGATCGATGCGGTAGACCGTATCTATGCTTTAGCCCGGAAGGAGGAAAATCGTCCGCAGATGATGAAAGCCTGGCTGGTTCGTGCGGAGTATCGTGTTGCTTTGTCACGTGACAGTCTTCAGGCTGAACGGGACAGCCTGAAGATATGGGCAGAAACGGAAACCGATACGGTGACGCGTGCCGTGCTTTATAGTTTATTGGGAAACAAAGTACAGAATGTATTTCAGGATGATGTCGATGAAGCCATTTCGTACTTCCGCAAATCGTTGCACGATGTGGAGGTGCTGGGACGTACTTCAGCCAAAGACTATCGTCCGATGACAGAATCCGGTCAGCTGAGTGAGACCTTTCAGCTGGATAACATGTTCGATCTGCTGACCCGAAGAGCTGTCCGGAGCCTTGCTGATGAATGGACATGGACGAATGCCGGCAGAAATTCCGATATACAGAGAGAAATCCTGGCTTTGTATGACCGGCTGATTGCTTTTTATGAGAAAGAGAACAGCAACCGTTCGGGAGTTCTGTTGACGAGACTGGCCCGGCTGATGTATCAGCAGGAACGGCTTACGGGCCTGTATGGGGTGTCCCTTCAGGAAATTCAGAAACAGTTGAAAGCATGGACCGAAGAATATAAAGGTCTGGAAGCTTGTGCAGATGTGTATGTGAAGCTGGCTGACAGTTATGGCCAGCAGGGAGATCGGGTACGTCAGCTGGAAACGGCCCGTGAAGGACTTCGGCTTTACCCTCGTTCGCAGGCAGCTGAAAATCTGCAATGTCAGATTGATGAGGTTCTGGCTCCTTCTTTGTACGCCAGACTTCCTTTTGTCTATCCCAATCAGGATGTGGATCTGACAGTTTGTTATCGGAATCTGAAAAAGGTAACCTTCGAGCTTTATCGTCTGAAACTGTCTCCTGCTTCACCGGTGTTGAACGGGAGTCTGAAAGAAAAAGTATTGGTAAATCAATATGGCCGGAAGGTTGCTTCCCGCACGTATGTATTGCAGGCGACTCCCGACTACAAGGAAAAGACAGATACACTTCGCTTTCATACTCCCGGTCCCGGTATTTATATGCTCAAGCAGGTACCTGAAGGAAAACTGGAACCGGATTATACATTACTTTATGTTTCACCTTATGCCTGTCTGCTGACTCCTGTATCCGGCAAGACTCTGGAACTGACAGCCGTTGATCAGTTGAGCGGGCATCCTGTACCGGAAGCTGAAATTGTAATTTACCGGTCAAAAGAGGGCGGCTACGAGGAAATGACAGCTTACCGGACCGGTAGTGACGGACGTGTGCTTATTCCTGATACCCTCGGTTCCGGCTTCTTTTGCAATGTCCGTACGCCGGGAAATGACTATATGCCGATAAGCTTGTCCCGGTCTGTTCTTTATTTTCCGGAGAAAAAGCAGGGGGAGATGAAGCGGCAGGCAACTCTGTTTACCGACCGTTCTTTGTATCGTCCCGGACAGACCGTGCAGGTTTCAGGTATTTTGTATGGACAGACCGGAGACTCTGTCCGGGTACTGAAAGGCGAGGAATGTGAAGTGATACTTTCGGATTCACATACCCGTAAAGTCTCGGAAGCTGTAGTCAGAACTGATGAATTCGGAACCTTCTCCGCAGAATTTGTACTTCCTCAGCAAGTACTTCCGGGAAATTTCTCCGTGTCCGTAAAGGGACTTTCCGCGCGTTACATCCGGGTGGAAGAATACAAGCGCCCCACATTTGATGTTGTCTTTGAACCCTACACCGCTTCTTATCGCATGGGTGATACGCTGACGGTAAAGGGAACGGCCAAGACTTTTGCCGGGGCGCCGGTACGTCTGGCCAAAGTCCGTTATCAACTGACGTGTTCCAGAGCGTGGTTGTGGCGTGCTTCTTCCGGAGAATTGGATTTGATGTCGGGAGAAGTTGAGACATCTGCCGACGGAACATTCTCTTTGCAGATTTGTCTGAAGCGTCCTGTAATGGATAATCAGAACATAGAACGTCCGTACTATATATATAAGGTATCGGCTGCGGTAACTGACGGAGCCGGAGAAACACAGGTGGGCGAACTGGCTTTGCCGGTCGGTGAACAGTCTGTAGGCTTGCTGGTCAAGGGGCTTACGGAACGGGTAGCCCGTGAGAAACGGGAGAAGATCCAGTTCCAGGCATTGAACCTGAACCATCAGCCCGTACAGCTGGAAGTGACTTATCAGATATTTACCCTGAACGAAGAAAAAGAAACGGGAACATTGGTTTGTGAGGGAAAGCAGGAAGCTCAGCATTCCTTTGTTCCTGAAGACTTGCTGGCCTTGCCTTCAGGACGTTACCGGATGAAAATCAGTGCAACGGACTCCCAGGGTCGTCCCTGTAGTGCTGAACAAGACTTCATTCTCTTCTCGTTGAGTGATGTCCGTCTGCCGGTGGAAACCACAGACTGGTTCTATGAAGATACTTCAGGCTGGGAAGAAGGTAAGGAGGCTGCGTTGTATATAGGCAGCAGTGAGTCCGATGTCCGGCTGTTTGTCAATGTATATTCTAGTGAAAAGCGGATTGAAACGCAGTGCATTCCGCTGAACCGGGAAATCCGAAAGTTCACGTATTCCTGGAAACCCGAATACGGTGACGGCTTGCAGGTTGTATTCACTTTCTTGCGCAAGGGACAATTATATACTCATCAGGTAGCCTTGCTCCGCCCCCGTCCGGAGAAAAAACTGCAGTTGAAGTGGGAAACATTCCGCGATAGACTTGTTCCGGGCGGGCAGGAAGAATGGAGCCTGTCAGTAGCCGATGCGGAAGGTAATCCGGTGCGTGCAGCCTTCCTGGCTTCTATGTATGACGCATCATTGGATAAACTGTTTGCACATAATTGGGCTTTCAGTCTTTCCTTCAACCGTATCTTGCCGGGCACATGGCCGGCGATGGCGGGCATCAGACATCAGGCTTATCTGCACAGCAGCCTGTCTGTAAAGTATTCTGGCCGCGGATTTAACTTGCTGGGTGAGGAAGAGTACAGCCGTTTGTATCATTCCTCTCTCTTCGGTCAGTCTTATCTGTATCCGACACGGATGTACAAGGCACAGGCCGCACCCGTATTGGCCAGTGTGGAAGAAAGCGCCCGTAATGCGGCATCCGGTTCTGTTTCCGACGTAGTGTTCGAAGAAGAACTGATAAGTATGGATCAGGCTGCTCTGCCGACTGATGCCGCTTTCGGAGAGGGGACTGCACAGACAGCCGGAACGGCTTTGCGAAATAACTTCTCGGAAACAGCCTTTTTCTATCCTTATTTGCGTACCGATTCGTTGGGAAAGGTAAGTTTCTCATTCGTTTCTCCGGAAGCTTTGACCGAATGGCGCTTCCAGGGATTTGCACATACTCAGGAAATGGATTATGGCCAGATCTCAGGTTCAGCCCGAACGAGCAAAGATTTCATGGTGCAGCCTAATCTGCCCCGCTTCCTGCGAATGGGCGATGAGGCGAAGATTCCGGTATCTCTGGTCAATCTGTCTATGGAAGATGTCAGCGGAACCTTGACGTTGCGTGTGTACGATCCGGTAACGGACCGTCTGGTATTCTTCTCGACACAGAAGTTTTCGGTTAAGGAGGGACAGAGCAGTGCGGCTTCCTTTACCTATCATGTGAATGACCGTTACGATGTACTGGTTTGCAAGATAACTGCCGATGCAGGTAAGTTCAGCGATGGCGAGCAGCATTATCTTCCTGTGCTGACAGACAAGCAGTGGATAACCGAAACCTTGTCCTTGCAGTTGAATGGCAAGGAAGGGGTGACAGTGAAAACTGAAAACCTTTTCAACGGCCAGAGCCGGACAGCCTCCGGAAAGAGACTGACTGTGGAACTGACGGCCAACCCCGACTGGTATGCTGTTCAGGCTTTGCCGGTGGTCGGAAATCCTTTAACTGATGATGCTGTGGCCTGGGCAACGGCATATTATGCCAACCGGCTTGCCGGTGTGCTGGTGGAAGCCAATCCGGCTATCAGCCGTGTATTTGAATCCTGGAAGAAGTCCGGAAAGGATCAGGAAACACTGATGAGCA
>OKTC01000359.1_pt1 | contig 21200 bp, 17 predicted proteins | sample 1606181 | NCBI WGS metagenome assembly OKTC01 (sample SAMEA3879529, study PRJEB24766) | human gut metagenome | biome: human-associated habitat; feature: feces | place: USA | collected 1985/1987 | reverse complement strand
CATAGTAGACGCGCGGGATGCGCGCGTTGACGATCGCGCCCGCGCACATCGGGCAGGGCTCGAGCGTCACGTAGAGCGTGCAGCCGTCGAGCCGCCAGGAGCGCAGACGTTCATTTGCCTGTGCGATGGCTTCCATCTCTGCGTGCGAGGAGGTGCGCTGCAGTTCCTCGCGCCGGTTGCGGCCGCGGCCGATGATGCGTCCCTCGGCGTCGACGATCACGCAGCCGACCGGCACCTCCCCGTCGGCCGCCGCGGCGTGCGCGAGCGTGAGCGCCGCGCGCATATATTCCTCGCGCTCCACAGGCGCTCTCCCCTTTCAAAAAACCGGCGCTGTTAAAATAACAGCGCCGGAAACACGTTTTGGACGAAAACCGATCAGGCCAGAGCCGCCGTGATGATGGACATCTGGTAGACTTCCTCGGCGTCGCAGCCGCGGGACAGGTCGTTGATGGGCGCGTTCAGACCCTGCAGGATCGGGCCGTAAGCCGCAAAGCCGCCCAGACGCTGCGCGATCTTGTAGCCGATGTTGCCGGCCTCGATGCAGGGGAAGATGAAGGTGTTGGCCTGGCCAGCGACCTTGCTGCCCTTGCACTTGACCTGTGCAACTTCGGGAGCAACGGCAGCGTCAAACTGCAGCTCGCCGTCCACAGCCAGCTCGGGGTCCATCTCCTGAGCCTTGATGGTAGCGTCATGGCTCAGAGCAACGGTGCCGCCCTTGCCGGAACCCTTGGTGGAGAAGCTCAGAACTGCAACCTTCGGATCGATGCCGAACAGCTTTGCGGTCTTGGCAGTCTCAACGGCCACCTCAGCCAGCTTTGCGGATGCAGCGATCTTGACCTCGCCGGTAGCCTTATCAACGGTATCGGTGTAGTCAATGTTGACAGCGCAGTCGCCCATGGCAATGCGCTTCAGGCCCTCTTCGCCAAAGTCACGGTCCAGAATGAAGCAGGAGCTCACCAGATGTGCGCCCTTCTTGGTCTTGACCAGCTGCAGAGCGGGACGGATGGTGTCGGCGGTGGAGTAGGTAGCGCCGCCCAGCAGGCAGTCAGCCTTGCCCATCTTGACCAGCATGGTGCCGAAGTAGTTAGACTTCTTCAGCATTGCGGTACACTCTTCAGCGGTCTGCTTGCCCTTGCGCAGCTCGACCATGGTGTTCACCATCTCGTCGAAACCTGCGTAGTTCTCAGGGTCAATGATCTCAGCAGCGGAAATATCAAAATTGCCTGCGGCAGCAGCGGCCTTGCACTCAGCCTCGTTGCCCACCATGACAACCTTCAGAACGCCCTCGGCCAGCAGCTTGCTGGCTGCCTCCAGGATGCGGGGGTCATTGCCCTCGGTAAAAACGATCGTCTTGGGGTTTGCCTTCAGCTGTGCTACCAGCGGTGCGAACATATCAGCCATTGTTGATTACCTCCGAATTAACTATCCAATCTTCACATCCGGGTGCCTGTTGGACACAAGGATGCCTTTCCCTTTTATTCTAGCACACCCGGCAAAAAGTTCAAGACAAAATTGGCTTTTTGTGCTATTATTTTAGGAGAAAACCATTTTTGATTTGTGAATAAATTATCATTCAGCTGCAAGGAGATCAAACCGCTATGGATTGGGATACATTAAAGGCCGAGTGCCTTGCCTGCCGCAGATGTGAGCTGTGCACTGACCGCACCCATGTGGTGTTCGGGCAGGGTGTCCAGACTGCTGAGGTGCTGTTCGTGGGCGAAGGCCCGGGCCAGAGCGAGGACGAGCAGGGCCTGCCCTTTGTGGGCCGCAGCGGCCAGCTTCTGGACAAATACCTGTTTGCCATCGATCTGGACCGGAGCAAAAACTGCTACATTGCCAACATCGTCAAGTGCCGCCCGCCCCACAACCGTGACCCGCTGCCCACCGAGAGCGAGGCCTGTATGCCCTGGCTCCGGGAACAATTCAAGCTGCTGCAGCCAAAGATCGTGGTCTGCCTGGGCCGCATCGCCTCCCAGCGGATGATCCGCACCGATTTCTCCGTGACCAAGGAGCACGGCACCTTTGTGCAAAAGAACGGCGTATGGTTTATGGGCACCTTCCACCCCGCCGCCCTGCTCCGGCAGGCACAGAACAAACCCGCCGCCTTTGCGGATTTTGTGGCTCTGCGGGAGAAGATCCACGAGGTGTGCGGGCACACATATTAACAAGCTCACCCTCTCCGTCATTGCTGTCGCAATGCCACCTCTCCCGAAGGGAGAGGCCTTGGCAGAAAGATGAAGCTCACAAAAACTGCCAAGGGCTCCCACTTTGGGGGAGCTGGCGAGCGGAGCGAGACTGAGAGGGCAAGGCCGTTTCCAAGTATCATCTCCCTTCATTTTTGCATACCCTAAAGCAAAAGTGAGGTGTTCTGATATGAAAACGATCCAAAGCCGTTCCCCCGATTTCTTTCTGGGAGCCACCACACCGGCGGGCTTCAAGGGTTATTTTGAGCCGCTGCGCCGGGAGCCCGGGATGCAGATGCTTCTCATCAAAAGCGGGCCGGGATGCGGCAAATCCACCTTGATGAAGCATCTGGCCCAGGCCGCCGAGCAGCAGGGCCAGCGCATCGAAAAGATCCACTGTGCCAGCGACCCGGACAGTCTGGACGGGGTCATCTTCCTCGACCAGAAACGAGCCATCATCGATGCCACCGCGCCCCATGTGGTGGAGCCGGACGCGCCCGGGGCTGATGAGCTGGTGGTGAGCCTGTACCACACCATCGATGCCGGAAAACTGGCTTCCTACCGGGACGAGGTCAAGGCCCTGTTTGCCCGGAATGCCGCCCTGCGGGGCCGGGCAGCCCGGTATATCGCATCGGCGGGCAGCCTGATGCTGGACAGCCGCCGGGCCGAAGCCTGCAGCGCCAACTTTGAAAAGGTGCGCCGCTACGTCAAGCGGCTCTGCACCCGGCTGCTTCCCCGCACCGAGGGCACCGCCAGTGAGGAGCTGCGGCTGCTCTCAGCCATCACCCCCAAGGGGATGGTATTCTACCGGGGCACGGTAGAAGCGCTGGCCGACCGGTATGTGGTATTCCGGGATGATTACGGGGCGGTCTCCCGCCTGCTGCTGGAACTCATCCGGGCCGAAGCGCTGGCCCGGGGCTACCACATCATCACCTGCCCCTGCGCCATGCATCCTGAAGATCAGATCGACCACATCTTCATCCCTGCCCTGCGGCTGGCTTTTTTGACCGACAACCTCTGGCATCCCATCCAGCTGCCCGGCGTGCAGGCCGTGCGCTGCACCCGCTTTGTGGATCGGGAGAACCTGTCCGGCTTCCGTGCCCGCCTGCGCTTCAACGACCGTGCCGCCTCCGAGCTCATCGACCAGGCTGTCGCCCTGATGGCTCAGGCCAAGAACTGCCATGATGAGCTGGAGACTTATTACCGGGCCGCCGTGGATTTTGACCAGGTGAATGCTGTTGCAGCAAATTGTCAAAAGATCCTGGGTCTCGGGTAGGCCCTGTTCTGCACAGCCTGACCGAAACGCAGAATTTCAAGAGAAAGGAAGTGAACCCCATGCCAATCATCCGTCTCTCTGTCCGGGAGCTGGTGGAGTTCCTGCTCCGCACCGGCAGTATCGACAGCCGCTTTACCGGCTTTGACCGGGCCAACGAGGGCGCACGCATCCACCGCAGGCTCCAGAAGGCGGCGGGTGAAGGCTACGCCGCCGAGGTGTTCCTCACGGCAGAGCGGACGATGGAGGGAATCGGGTTCACCATCGAGGGCCGTGCCGACGGCATTTTTACCGATGAGGACGGCACGGTGGTCATCGACGAGATCAAGACCACCGCCGTGCCCGCCGATGCCATCACGGAGGACATGAATCCCTGCCACTGGGCACAGGGCATGGTCTACGGGGCCATCTGCGCCGAACAGCGGGAGCTGAAAACACTGGATGTCCGGCTGACCTATTACCAGATCGACACCGATGAGATCATCCGCTATACCCGGCACTTCTCCGCCGCTGAGCTGGATGCGTTTCTCAACGACTTACTGCGGCAGTATCTTCCCTGGGCACGGCGGCAGCTGGACTGGGTGGAAGCCCGGGACCGGAGCCTTGGGGCCCTGCAATTTCCGTTTCCGGCCTACCGTCCCGGGCAGCGCGCTCTTGCCGGGGAGGTCTATCGCGCCTGTGCTGCGGGCAAGGCAGAGCAGAAGGGCGGTACCCGACTGTTCTGCCAGGCACCCACCGGCATCGGCAAAACGATGAGTGCCCTCTTCCCTGCCCTGAAAGCCATGGGCGAGGGCAAGGGGGAAAAGATCTTCTACCTGACCGCCCGCAACACGACACAGGCCGCTGCTGAGGATGCACTGGCCCGTCTGCGGGCGGCAGACCCGGCGCTTTCCCTGCGCAGCGTGACCCTGACCGCCAAGGAGAAGGCCTGCCTGTGCAAGGATGCTGAGGGCCGTCCCGCCTGCCTGCCGGAAGCCTGCCCCTACGCCAACGGCTACTACGAGCGGCTGAAGGATGCGCTGGCCGACCTGCTGGACAGCGCCGTCCCCTATGACCGGGCCGCCCTGACCGAGACTGCCCGGCGGCACAGGGTCTGCCCTTTTGAGCTGGGACTGGACCTGAGCGAGTGGTGTGATGTGGTCATCGGAGACTACAACTATCTGTTCGACCCCACCGTGCACCTGCGGCGCTTTTTCGATGCGGCGGGCGACTACATTTTTCTCATCGACGAAGCCCACAACCTGCCGGACCGGGCCAGAGCCATGTACTCGGCGCGGTTCTGCAAGAGCAGCCTGACCGATGCCAGACGGGCCATCGGCAAAGGAAAAAGCGCACTGAAAACCGCGTTGACAAAGGCAGACAGGGGCTTTCTGGAAGCACGGCGGGCGGTAACGAAGCTGGCCCCCCGCCGGGGTTCAGCGCCCACCGAATCGCCGGCAGAGGATCTCACCCAACAGACCAGCCTTCTGGACACCGAACCGGCAGAAGCCGCCTTCCCGCTGCCGGAGCCTTTGCTGGCACGGGATGGCACGGTCTTTTTGCAAGAGCTGCCGAAGGAGCTGCTCCGACTGCTGTTCAGCCTGCAGGCCCCTCTGCAGGACTGGCTGGAGGCCAACCCGGAGGCCGATGCCCACGCCCAGCTGCTCGAGCTCTACTTTGCGGTGCAGGATATCACCCGGGCGGCAGAGCGGTACGACGCGCATTTTGTCACCCAGCTGACAGCCCGGGGCAGCGAGCTGGAATGGGAGCTGCTCTGCCTTGACCCTGCCCCCTTTGTGGATGCCAGCCTTGCCGCCGGGCGGGCTGCGGCACTGTTCAGCGCAACGCTCACCCCGCCGGGCTACTACCGCTCCGTGCTGGGCTGTCCCGATGCCCGGGCCGTGGCTCTGGAAAGCCCGTTTCCGCCCGAACATCTGGGGCTCTACTGCCTGCCCGGCATCTCCACCCGCTACCGGGACCGGGAGGCCAGCGTTCAGGCCGTCTCGGATGCGCTGGCCGCACTGGCCCGGGCCAAGGTGGGCAACTATCTGGCCTTTTTCCCCAGCTACGCCTATCTGCGGCAGGTGCACGAGGACTTCACCGCCCGTTACCCGGACATCGGGACGCTGGCCCAGGAGAGTGGTCTGGACGACGCGGCCCGGGCGGCCTTTCTGGAACAGTTCGGCCCAAGCCCCGCAAAAACGCTGCTGGGCTTCGGGGTCATGGGCGGCATCTTCGGTGAGGGCGTGGATCTGGTGGGCGACCGGCTCATCGGGTGCGCCATCGTGGGGGTGGGCCTGCCTCAGGTGAACCCCCGGCAGGAGATCCTGCGCCGCTACTATGACGAGGCGGGCGGCACCGGTTTCGACTACGCCTACCGCTTTCCGGGCATGAACAAGGTGCTGCAGGCGGCGGGCCGGGTCATCCGCACGCAGGAGGACAGGGGCGTGGTGCTTCTGCTGGATGACCGCTTTGCCCGCGCCGAATACACCCGCCTGTTCCCCCGCCACTGGCACCAGCTCCAATACCTGCGCAGCACCACAGAGCTGGAGCAGCAGCTTGCCGCCTTCTGGGCACTGAACCAATAGAAAAAAGCCTGTCAGCGCAAAAACCGACAGGCTTTTTCTCATGCTCCGGACATTTTCCGGCTCTTACTTCTTTCTGGGCAGGGATCTGCGCAGTTCATCCCAGGCAGTCATCTCCACCAATGTGGTGGCGCGCAGGGCGGCAAACGCTTCATCCAGATACTGCATCTCGCTCACCGCACGCATGGCATGATCCGAAATGCACCACTTTCCAACGACCGTCTGCGCCATCCAGTAGACCATCCGCTCGATCTTTTTCCGCTGTTTGGTGCCCTCGCGGTAGCGGTCGGTGTTCTCCGCATCGTTCACGGGTACACCTGCCGCTTTCAGCATCTCACAGCACTCCCAGGCGGCATCCACGATCATCCTGCGCTGTTCCACTGTGGTGCGGGAAAGTTCCCCATCCACCGCATAGCAGGCATAGGCGCAGGGCAGGATAAAGGCGATGTGGCTCTTGAGCCACTCGTCCATATCGCTGTAATAGGTCAGCTTGTAGTGGGTACCCTCAAAGGCAGCCTGCAGCCGCAGGCGGAACGCGCCGGACAGGGGTGCGGTTGCTCCGCCGACGGTCATTCCCATCCCCATGTGCACACTGACCAGCCGGTCATGCTCCCGGCGGCCTGCATTGTTCTGGAAGCCAAAGGCGATCTTATCCACCGGGCGCTGCATGGCCTGCAGCATCTCCTGCGCATAGGGATCATTGCCCACAAAGATGAAGTACTGGCTCCGGTTTGCTTTGAGGATGGGCAGCACATCGGCCAGCTGCCCGGCCTGCACCGTGACAAACACAAGGTCATACACATCCTCGGGGGCCAGCACATCTGTCGTCTGCATCCGATCCACCGTTGTTTTCCGCTGGAGCATGTGGCGGATGGTCAGGCCCTTCTGGTCAATGACCTCCTTCCACTCGCCCCGGGCCAGCAGGGTGACCACATTTTTCTTGTTCTGTGCCAGACTGTGGGCCAGCTGACAGCCCTGAACGCCTGCGCCGTACACCAAGATCCTCATAACGAGATACCTCCTGTTTTGCATGATCAGCCCGGCCAGAAACACCGGGCTGTTACTTTTTCAGGAACGAGAAGAAGCCCTTTTTCTCATAGGGCCTGGTCTGCACGCCGGTCACGGTGTAGCCCGTTTCGGCAATGGCAGCCTTCAGCGCCTCCACATCCACCGGCTGCTCCGAGATGATGACCGTCTCGCCCTTGGTGTGGGAAGAAGTCACCTTGTTCACCCGGGCGGTCTTGCGCACCACATCATTGATGTGGCTCTCGCACATACCGCACATCATACCATCGACCCTCAGGATCGTTTCTACCATTGTTGTCCCCTCCATACTGTATCTGCGGGCACCCCTGTCAAACTGCACAAGTCCAGCCCGCTGTTTTCGTCATTTTGTTAGTTTTGGCTAACTCATTGCAGAAACAAAAAGGCTCCTGCCCCGCACAGCACTGCTCTGCGGAACTTTGCCGATCTGTTTTCAGTTTTATCATACCATACCGGTGGGCAAATTTCAAGCTGCCCACAAAACCGGCCGGGGGACTTTATCAAAGGGTCAGTTCATGGAAAACAGCGCTGCTTTCCAGCTCTTTCCATTGCATCGTGTTTTCTTCCAGGGTCATGTAGCTGTGGGGGCTGTTCTCCTTGGGGATGCTCACAGAACCCGGATTCAGGTAAAGATTTCCCTGCCCGAACTCTGTCCAGGCCGGAACATGGGTGTGCCCATGCAGCAGCACATCTCCCGGGGCCAGCGGCGGCAGATTTTTTACATGATAGATATGCCCGTGGGTCGCATAAATGAGCCGCCGCCCCACCGGAAGCACCGCATAATCGGCCAGCACGGGGAATTCCAGCACCATCTGGTCCACCTCGGCATCACAGTTGCCCCGCACACAGAGCAGCTTCTCCTTTTTCCCGTTCAGCAGGGGGATGACCTCCTTGGGAGCGTACTCTCGGGGCAGGTCGTTGCGGGGGCCGTGGTAGAGCAGGTCGCCCAACAGGAACAGCCGGTCGGCTCCCTCCCGCTCAAAGGCCTCCAGCATTTTGCGGCAGTAGTAAGCCGACCCGTGCAGGTCTGACGCGATCATCCATTTCATGGCAGATCCTCCTTTTGTGCGTTCTGTTCTTATTTTACCGCCGCCGCGCCCCATGTCAAGGGCAAGGGCCCGCTGTAAAAAGTCGTACTTTTATTTTAAAAAGTCCTTGACAAGTATCCCTGTGATGTGGTATCTTTGAAGCAATAAAATATCGTGTGGATTTTTACAGCATTCTGCAACTTTTCGCCACACAATGGCACAAAAGCCATTGTGTGGCTTTTGCTTTGCCTTCAAATCCAAATCTGACCCTCAGGAGCAATGAAAATGAACGATACTTTTATGAAAACCAGACCGGTGTTCCCGCTGCTGCTCTCCATGGCCCTGCCCAACGTCATCTCGATGCTGGTGAACAGCCTGTACAACATCGTGGACAGCCTCTTTGTGGCCCAGATCAGCGAGCAGGCCATGACGGCGCTTTCGCTGGTGTTTCCCATCCAGAACTTTGTCAATGCAGTGGCCATCGGCTTTGGCATCGGCATCAATGCCCAGATCGCACTCTACCTCGGCGCAGGCGACCACGAGAACGCCAACCGGGCCGCCACCCATGGCATGATGTTTTCCCTGCTGCACGGCGTGCTGGGCATGGTCCTCTGCATTGCCATCATGCCCGGCTTCCTGCGCCGCTTCACTACCGATCCCACTCTGGTGGACATGGGCGTGACCTACTCCACCATCGTGTTCCTGTTCTCGCTGGTCAACATGGCAGACCTCGCCTTTGAGAAGATCTTCCAGTCCGTGGGCCGGATGAACGTTGCCATGGTGGCGCTGATCACCGGCTGCGTGACCAACATCGCCCTCGACCCTGTCCTCATCTTCGGCCTTGGGCCGGTGCCCGCCCTGGGCATTGCCGGTGCGGCCCTTGCCACCGGCATCGGGCAGGCCGTTTCCCTTGTGGTCTACCTCTATGTCTACTGCACCACCGAAGTCGCCGTCCGCTTCTCCCGCCGCTGCCTGCGGTTCGATGCCGCCCTTGACGGCAAGCTCTATGCCATCGGCGTACCGGCCATCCTGAATCTGGCCCTGCCCAGCCTGCTGGTCACCTTCCTGAACGGCCTGCTGGCGGTCTACTCCCAGAGCTATGTGACGGTGCTGGGCATCTACTACAAACTCCAGACCTTCCTTTACCTGCCGGCCAACGGCATCGTGCAGGGGATGCGCCCGCTGGTGGGCTACAACTACGGTGCCCGGGAGCATGGCCGTGTGTCCAGGCTCTACAACCTGACACTGGGCCTGAGCGCCGGGATCATGGCCATTGGCACCCTGCTCTGCCTGACCATTGCAGGCCCGCTGATGGGTCTGTTCACCTCTAACCCCGAGACCATCGCCATCGGCCAGACCGCCCTGCGGATCATCTGCCTGGGATTCATCGTCTCGGCAGTGTCTACCACCTCCTCCGGCGCACTGGAGGGTCTGGGCAAGGGCGTGCCCTCGCTGGTCATCTCTCTCTGCCGCTATATCATCTTCATCATGCCCATTGCGTGGGTGCTGTGCGGCCGCATGGGCCCCACCGGTGTCTGGCACGCCTTCTGGATCACAGAGGCCCTCTCTGCCGTGATCGCCTACGCGGTATATCACAAGGCAGTCCATCAGAAATAACCCTCTCTAACAAAAATTCCCGCTCGATGGAGCGGGAATTTTTTGTTATCATCTCTTCTTTTATAGAAGGCTGCTCTCAGATCAGGCCCAGGGTTTTGAGCTCCCTTGCCACGCCGTCCTCCGTCACAGCCGGGCAGATGCGGTCGCAGAGCTTTTTCAGGTTGTCAGAGCCGTTGGCCATGCAAACGCTGATGCCTACCACATCGGTCATCTGCAGGTCATTGTCGCTGTCGCCAAAGCCGATGGTATCGGCCAGCGAACACCCCAGCTCATCGCAGATGGCCTTGATGCCGGTGCCCTTGTTGAACTTGCGGTTGATGAGCTCCCCGTTGACGATGGCCGACGGGTTATCCCCCAGCCGGGACTCGCAGAAGATGAACTGATCCTCATACAGCTGCTTCGCCTCAGCAAGGCAGGCCTCGTTGGGGGCGATGAACACCACCTTGTAAACCGGCTCTCCGTGGTATTCCTCAATGGGCCGGATGGTCAAGCCATACTCCATCGTTTTGCGCCAGCGCTCGGCCTCGCTGTTCAGCTGCCCCGGCTTGCGGGGAAACAAATGGGCGAACCGCTCGATCATCCTGATGCCGCCGTAAGTATCATCCCGGGCTTCCAGTGTACACTCGGCACCGGCACGCCCCAGCACCTCCCGCAGGCCCTCGACCTGCGCAGGCTCCATGGGAAGATCCACGAGAATTTTCCCATCACAGCCTACATAGCCGCCTGCAGAGCAGACAAAGCCATCGAAACCGTAGGCAAGCAGCGGCTTCGTCATGCGCAGGTTACGGCCGGTGCACAGAAACACCTTGTGGCCGTTGGCCCGGGCCTGCCGGATGGCCTCCACGGCACTGGCCGGAACGGTCATCTCACCGGGCGGCAGCAAAGTACCGTCAATATCCAGAAAAATCAGTTTTTGCTTCATAGTTCCCTCACTCTTTCACTGCCAGTTCATGGTAAAGCCGCGAATCAGCAGACCCACGGCCAGGATCGCCAGCAATACCAGCAGAACGGTGCGGTTGGCCTGTTTCTGCTTCTGCCTGGCCCGGGCACGGCTGTTCCGGCTGCCGCCCTGCTTCCGGTTCTGGGATCTGCCGCCGGAGCTGCGGCCGCTCGTGTTCTGCTTTGTGCTGCTGCGGCGGGAAGCACTGCCGGAAGTCCCCTCTTTTTTCCTGCCCGCAGTGCTCTGGCCGGACTTTGCAGCGCGGGGTGCTTTCTCTTCCGGGGCCGCCGACGCAATGGGCTTTTTGGCCCCGCAGCGGCTCAGGTAATCCTCAGCCAGCCGGTAATACTGGCCCAGCTCACTGGTGCGCAGGGGCGCGCCCGCATAGCCCTCTTCCAGTGCTTCCACGGCCTCGTTGAAGAGGATCGCCGCCTGCGCAGCCGCCGTGCGGTCAGAAGCATGGGCCGCTTCATTGCGGGCAGTGCGCACCGCGTTGCAGGCCCGGCGGGCAGCAGCAGGGTGCTCCGTATTGCCCAGCAGATCCAGCTGGTGCGCAGCATCCTTTTCGGGGTCCAGCAGCACCCGCATACACAGGGTAGTATCCAGCTGCTGCCAGCTGTTTCGGCCCGCCAGATCGGGCAGACGGTCATAATATTCGGGGCTCTCCTGCTGGCGGGTGCGGATGTGATCCAGCAGGGCTCCCAGGCTGTGCTCCCCGGGCTTGTTCTCCCAGTGCCAGCGCAGCAGCTTGCGGCTGATCTCATCGCAGGTAGTTTTGATCTCAAAAGCGGTTTGCAGTGCTTCGTCGGGCATAACGTTTCTCCTTCGTACAACCAAAAAACGGAGGAAGCGCAGCCTCCTCCGTCATTCATTTACATCATAAACTGATAATAGACGAAGCCCCACAGCGCAATGCCTGCGCAGACGATGGCGGTGATGGGCGGGACCCAGCGGACGAGGGTCTCGGCAATGCCGTCACGGCTCTCTTCCGCATCGTCCTCCTCATCGTACTGCTCCACCTCGGGTTCCGGCTGGCGGGCCGGGGCGGCACGGCGGGCAGCAGCAGGCATCACACGGGTGCCCTCGTCATCCACAGCCGCTGCACCGCTGCCGGGGAACGCCGCGCGGGTGGCGGCATCCAGCACCCGGGTAGGCTCTGCTTCCGGAACAGGGGTGTGTTCCACCGGCGGTGCAAAGCTGGTCGGAGCGCCGACAGGCTCTGCCGGGCGGGCCGTCTGGACGACCCGGGTGGGCTCTGCCTGCACCGGCGCGCTGGCCACGATGCGGGTCGGCTCTTCCTGCGGAGCGGCGCTCGCCACGCGGGTGGCCTCCGCCGCCGGGGCCTGCTCTGCGGGGGCGGCCTTCTGGCCGGGCTGCAGCAGGGTGTTCAGGGCGTTCTGCAGCAGGATGCGGTCACAGCCGCACTCGGTGCAGTAGACCGTGTCCTCTTCCTTCGGGTGGAAGGAACCGCAGGCACAGTACCAGCCGTTCTCGAACACCTGCGGCATATACTTGAGGCCGCTGCGGTTCATCCGGCTTTCCAGCGCCTTTTCCAGCTCCGGACTCAGGCGGCGCGGGGCCGGCAGACGGACGCGCTTGATGGCATCCAGATGCACGACCTTTTTGCCGCTGTATACGTTCTTCAGGACCACATCCACGCTGGTGATGGCCTTCTGGGTCACGAACACTGCATCGTCCATGCCAAAGCTCTCACCGGGCTTGACCTCGATCTCGCGATACTCAAAGGCATCCTCACACAGGATGATGCCGTCCACACCCTTGCACTTGAAGTGGATCTCCAGTGCAGTCAGGGTGACCTTGGAGATGTTCTTGAAGGTCAGGCAGACTGCGTTCTCGCCGCTGAGTTCGCCCTTGAGCAGCTCCACACAGACGAACTGCACCGGGCTGCCCGGGGTATAATAGTTGGCCCGGGTGCGTGCGACCGGGTTAAAATTTTCCTCCACGACACTCGCTCCCTTCGATCATTCGTTTTCTTGCAGGGCATCCTGCGCCGGGTCGGGCATTTCCTCGCCCAGCACGGCCTGCTCCGCCTGTTCAGCGGGCTCTGCGCTCTCGGCAGGTTCTGCGGTCTCCACAGGGGCCGCCGGTGCGGCGGGTTCCTGTACAGGCTCGTCACCATCACGCGGGGGCAGCTTGCCGCCGGCCATCACAGTGTTGAACTCCTGCTCGTTGAGCTTTTCGCGTTCCATCAGAGCCTGTGCCAGCGCATGGAGCTGGTCGATGTGCTCCGTCAGGGTGCGGCGGCAGGTCTCGTAAGCCTCATCGATGATATCCCGCATCTCGCCGTCGATCTCGGCAGCGGTGCTCTCGCTGTAGCCCTTGCCCTGGGTGAAATCACGGCCCAGGAAGGTCTCCTCCTGCGAGGTGCCGTAGACCACAGGGCCCAGGCGCTCGGAGAAGCCGTACTTGGTGATCATCTGGCGGGCAATGTTGGTTGCCTGCTGCAGGTCGTTGGAGGCACCGGTGGAGATATCCTCCAGGATCAGCTGCTCGGCCACACGGCCGCCCAGGCTGGAAACGATATCCTCGAACATCTCACCCTTGGTCACATAGCTTCGATCCTTTTCGGGCAGATACATGGTGTAGCCGCCAGCCTGGCCGCGGGGAATGATGGTGATCTCGTGCACGCGGGGGTGGTGCTTGCAATAGAAGCCTGCCACGGCGTGGCCCGCCTCATGGTAAGCGGTCAGCTTCTTTTCCTCGGCAGTCACAACACGGCTCTTCTTCTCAGGGCCTGCCATGACCTTCATGGAAGCTTCCTCGATATCCTCCATGGTGATGGCCTTGCGGCTGCGGCGGGCAGCCAGCAGAGCGGCCTCATTGACCAGGTTCTCCAGGTCAGCACCCGCAAAACCTGCGGTGCGCTGTGCGATGACCCTGAGGGAGACATCGGGAGCCAGAGGCTTATTCTTGGTGTGGACCTTGAGGATCTCCTCGCGGCCCTTGACATCGGGCAGGCCCACATAGACCTGACGGTCAAAGCGGCCCGGACGGAGCAGGGCCTTATCCAGAATGTCGGCACGGTTGGTGGCTGCCATCACGATGACGCCATCGTTGGCCTCAAAGCCGTCCATCTCGACCAGCAGCTGGTTCAGGGTCTGCTCCCGCTCGTCGTGGCCGCCGCCCAGACCTGCGCCGCGCTGACGGCCCACGGCATCGATCTCATCGATGAAGATGATGCAGGGCATGGTCTTTTTAGCCTTATCAAACAGGTCACGCACACGGGACGCACCGACACCGACATACATTTCCACGAAATCGGAGCCGGAAATGGAGTAGAAGGGCACCCCTGCCTCACCGGCGCAGGCACGGGCCAGCAGGGTCTTACCGGTACCCGGAGGGCCCACCAGCAAAACGCCGTGGGGGATGCGGGCACCCAGAGTGTTGAACTTGTCGGGGCTCTTGAGGAACTCCACGACCTCCTTCAGCTCTTCCTTTTCCTCGTCCTCACCGGCAACGTCGGCAAAGGTCGCGGTCTTTTTGTTCTCATGCTCGTCCTTCACCTTGGCCTTGCCCACGTTCATAATACCGCCGCCGCCAGCGCCGCCGCGCATCATGGAGAAGAGCAGGAAGCCGGTGCAGCCCAGCATTCCCAGGTAGAACAGGATCTCCATCCAGGGGATGGACTCCTTCAGGGTGGTGTAATCGTACTCCATGGGCGCGGTCGGGTTGGCTGCGTCGTAGGAATCGATATACTGCTGGACGTTCTCGATGAACACATAGGCGTAGGGCAGCTTGTAGCGCACCGTCACCGTGCCGTCATCGTTTCTGGTCGCCCCCACGGAAGAGGTGGAGGAGGAGAACAGATTGCTCAGCAGACCGCCGGAGGCCTGTGTGGCAGCGGTGGCACCTGTGGTTTCGGGCAGCTCCTGCTTGCCCTCCTTCAACGTCAGGGTGATGATGCTGGTGTTGCGATCCAGCGTAAAGGCTGTGACCTGATTGTTCTCAAAGTAGTGCACCACAGTCGAGTAGCTCATGGTGGAGCCGCCGGTACTGCTGTCGCTGGTGCCCAGCACCGACCAGATCATCAGAACACCGGCCAGTGCCAGCGCCAGGATCAGGGGATTAAAGCGAGGTCGTTTCGGTTGCAAAAGGGATCAACTCCAGTTCTAATTCGTTTTTGTTATGCGTAGATTTCCGGTTTCAGCACACCCACATAGGGCAGGTTGCGGTATTTCTCATCGTAGTCCAGACCATAGCCCACCACAAACTCGTCCGGCACCTGGAAACCCTCGTAATCGGGCTGGATGTCGGCCTTGCGGCGGCTGGGCTTGTCGAGAATGGTGCAGATCTTCACGGAATTCGGGTTGCGCATCTTGAGCATGGGCACCAGCTTGGAAAGGGTGACACCGGTATCCAGAATGTCCTCCACGATCAGCACGTCCTTGCCGGACAGGTCGCTGTCCAGATCCTTGATGATCTTGACCAGACCGCTGGTGGTGGTATTGCTGCCGCCGTAGCTGGACACGACCATAAAATCAATGCTGCAGGGGATGGTCACAGCCCGCATCAGGTCGGCCATGAAAACCACCGAACCCTTGAGGATGGAGACGAGGACAAGGTTTCTGCCCTCGTAATCCCTGCTGATCTGTGCACCCAGTTCGGCAACCTTGGCTTTCAATGCTTCCTCACTGACCAGGATGTTCTTGATATCGTCATTCATGCTCATGGGTTGTTCCTCCATTTTCCAATTCCAACTGCAAGATCTGTACAGTCTCCTCGTCCGGGGCCAGCCCCTCGGCAAAGCCCTCCCCACAGACCCACAGGATCTCGCTGCCCGCCGCCAGCAGCGGCAGGCCCTCTCGTATTCCGGCAGGAATGCCTGCCTCATTCATCCATTTGCGCAGGGGCTTGCTCAGCCCCCGCCCCGCAGGCCGGAACCGGTCTCCCGGTTGACGGGTGCGCAGCGTAAGGGCAGAATATAACAAGGTTATTCTAGCATAATCCGCCCGATTTTTTAAGTCTTTTTTATGAACACCCTGTGTTTTTTCTCGAAAACCGCTTACAAAAAGCCGTGTTTTCAGGGTTTGGCCCCCGGGCAGGGCAAATTCTGCCCCATCGGCAGGGGCAAACGGCAGCGAAAACGCCGGGGCCGCAGCCGCTTCCGGCCGGCCCTCTTCCTGCCAGAGCATCCCGCTGCCTGCGCAGAAGCGGACCGTATCGGTCAGTTGCACCGCCCCGCTCCCCTGCTCCACCAGCTCTGCCAGCAGACGGATGTACTTTTCCTCGGCATCCCGCACCGGGGCAACAAGTCTGTGGAGCGCTGCTTCCAGAATGAGCGGGTCCGCGCCCTGCAGCGGCTCCAGCCGCCATGCTGCCTTGGCTTTCGGGGCCTTGCGGGCAGTCTGGGCTGCATCTAGACGCGCGACAGAAAGCAGCTGTTCCGCCTGCCGGGCAAAGTAGGCATCCGCGCGGCCCGCTTTTTCACAAAAGCGGGCCAGATTTTCCTCTGCCGCATCGTTGACGCTGCGCAGGGACGGAACGGCCCCATGGCGCAGGCGGTTGCGGGCGTAGGCATCGGAATCGTTCGTCTCGTCCGTCACCCACGCCTGCCCGAAGGCGGCGCAGAGCGTTTCGGTCTCGGCCCGGGTCAGGCCCAGCAGCGGGCGGCAGTAGCCGGGCCGCCCGGGCCGGATGCCCCCTGCCCCGTGCAGCCCGGTCCCCCGTGCCAGCCGGAACAGCAGGGTCTCGGCCTGGTCAGTAGCAGTATGGGCCGTTGCAATGCAGTCTATCCCGCCTGCCAGCAGTTGGGCAAAGCAGGCATAGCGGAGTTTGCGGGCCCAGTCCTCCCCGGCATGGGGCGGCACAGCCATTCCCACATCTGCCGGGCGGAAGACTGTCAGCGGCACCCCCAGCCGGGCACACTCGGCCCGAACAAAGGCTTCGTCCCGGTTCGCAGTCTCGCCCCGCAGGCCGTGGTTGACGTGGCAGGCAGAAAGGGTATACGCAAAAGCTTCCCGCAGTTCCAGCAGTACCCGCAGCAGCGCCATACTGTCGGCCCCGCCCGAAACGGCAGCGCACAGGTGCAGAGCCCGGCCCGGCTCCACAGCCGCAAACAGCTGCTCCTGCCGGGCAAAGCGTTCTACTTTTGCGATCAATTTTGATATTTCGTCGTTCATCAGCGTTTGAAGTCCACATCCATAAAGCGGGTGTGTGCGCCATCCCAGCCCAGCGGCACCGTGCTGGTCTCGCCGTGGCGGTTCTTTGCCACGATGCACTCCGCGGTATCGGCATCCACCTCGGCACCATCGGGGTTCTGGCTGGCGTAGTAGGAATCACGGTAAAGGAAAAGAACGCAGTCAGCATCCTGCTCGATGGAACCGGAATCACGCAGGTCCGACAGCTGGGGCCGGTGAGAAGAGTTGTTGCCCTGCTTCTCCACCGCACGGGACAGCTGAGAAAGCGCGATGATGGGCACATTCATTTCCTTAGCCATGATCTTCAGGTTTCGGGTGATGGAGCTGATCTCCTGTACACGGTTCTCGCTGCGCTGGCCGGTGGTCATCAGCTGCAGGTAGTCGATAACGATCAGGCCCACATTGGGGCGGGTGGGGTCCTGATTGACCCGGCGGATCTTCGCCTTCATCTCGGTGATGGTGATGCCTGAGGTGTCGTCCATATAGATGGGGGCATCGTGGAGCTTTTCCGTTGCCAGTGCCAGATACTCCCAGTCCTCACTGCGAAGGGCACCGGTGCGGAAAGCCTGGCTGTCGATGCCTGCTTCCGCCGAAAGGATGCGGTTGGTCAGCTGCTCCTTGGTCATTTCCAGGCTGAAAATGGCCACCGGCACCTTTTGCTGCATGGCAACGCGGGTGGCAATGTTCAGCGCAAAACTGGTCTTGCCCATACCGGGGCGGGCGGCCAGAATGATGAGGTCGCCGCGGCCCAGGCCGGTCAGGACGGTATCCAGCAGACGGAAGCCGGTGGGGATGCCCTTGTACTTGTCGGCATCCGGGCCGCTGATCTTCTGCAGGTTGGTCAGCGTCTCCACCATGCTGGAGGAAAGCGGGGTCAACGCGCTGGAATCCCGCCCGGAGCGGATCTCGTAGATGCGCTGCTCGGCGTTTTCCAGCAGCAGGTCAGCGTCCGGCTCATCGCCCGCGTCCTGCAAAATGTCCTTGGCAACGCCCATCAGCTGGCGCACCAGATACTTTTCCTGCACGATCTGGGCGTAAGCCTTCACATTGGAGATGCTGGGCACCGTCTCGGCCAGACCGGTCAGGTAGACCTTTGCCTCGTCCGCACTGGGGAACACGCCATCGGAGATGACGGCATCCAGCAGGGTGACAAAGTCGATGGTCTGGTCCGCCGTAAACAGGCGCAGCATCTCAGAATAGATCTGAGCATTCTGCCGGGTGTAGAACATCTCCGGCCGGATGATCTCCACCAGATCGGTCAGGGTCTCAGGCTTGAGCAGCACCGCGCCCAGCACGCTCTGCTCGGCCTGCATATTGTAGGGCAGATTGATGCCCACACTCTCCAGATTCAGTTCATTGGAATAATGTCGTTGTTCGTTGGGCATGGTTCATCCCCCTCCATACTGGGCCAGCTTCCCAAAACGCCAAAAACGCCCCCTGAAGGCAGGGGGCGCAGATGGCGTTTCAATCAGGCCTGTTCTACTTCCACCATGATCTTGAAGGAAGCCACGACACCGACATGCAGGCGCACCTTTGCGTTGAACACACCGGCATCCTTGATGTCCTTGGTCTCCAGCTCGATCTTCTTTTTATCAATGGGAGAACCGGCCAGCTGGGCCAGAGCCTCGGCAACTTCCTTGCCGGTGACCTTGCCGTGCAGGCGGCCGGATGCGCCGCCCTTGGCCTTGATGGTCACGGTCTTGCCCTCGATCTTTGCAGCCACAGCCTGTGCGGCGGCCACAGTTTCAGCCTCGTGGAAATCCGCAGCGGCCTCCTTGCCGCGTGCGATATTCACCGCAGAAGCATCGGCCACAGCGGCCAGCTTGCGCGGGAACAGAAAGTTGCGGGCGTAGCCGTCGGAGACCTCATGGATCTCATCCTTCTTGCCAATGCCCTTTACGTCCTGCTTCAGAATCACTTTCATGGTGTTATCCCTCACTTCTCACCGGGGAACCGGTGGATTTCTATGGCTAGTATACAGCAATTGCGCGTTTCCGTCAACGGTCGGGGGCTGCCGCATCTCCGGGAGCTTTCTCCCGCAAGTGAAACGGGCCATTCCATCGCCCGCCCTATTGCCGCTGCGCGGCAACAGGGTCCCACCCCAGCGGACACTTGCCGGAGAAACTCCCCTCGTGCGGCGATCAGCAGTTCACGCCAACTCTTTCCCCGCCACGTCCAGCGCAGCTTCAATGACCTTATCCATATCATAATACTTGTACTCGCCCAACCGGCCGCCAAAAATGACCTTTGTCTCGGCATCGGCCAGCGCTTTGTATTTTGCGTAAAGCGCGCCATTCTTTTCATCGTTGACGGGGTAATAGGGCTCGTCACCCTGATGCCACTCGGTGCTGTACTCCCGGCTGATCACCGTTTTGGGCTGGGTGCCGAACGCAAAATGCTTGTGCTCGATGATCCGGGTATAGGGCGTTTCCGCATCGGTATAGTTCACCACCGCGTTGCCCTGATAGTTGTCGGTATCCAGCACCTCGGTCTCAAAGCGGACGCTGCGGTACTGCAAAGCACCCAGACGGTAGCCGAAGTAGGCGTCCACCGGGCCGGTGTAGACCACCTTCTCAGCCAGTGCGTCCAGCGCAGCCTTGTCGGCCAGATAATCTACGTTCAGGCGCACCTCGGTATCAGCCAGCATCTTTTCCACCATGGCGGTGTAGCCGCCATTGGGGATGCCCTGATGCAGGGCGTTGAAGTAGTTGTCGTCGTAGGTAAAGCGCACCGGCAGGCGCTTGATGATAAAGGCGGGCAGTTCGGTGCAGGGGCGTCCCCACTGCTTGCCGGTGTAGCCCTTGATGAGCTTTTCGTAGATATCGGTGCCCACAAGGCTGATGGCCTGCTCTTCGAGGTTCTGCGGGTCGGTAATGCCCGCAGCGGCTTTCTGCTCTTCGATCTTGGCCTTGGCTTCGGCAGGGGTCACAACACCCCACATCTTGTTGAAGGTGTTCATGTTGAAGGGCAGGTTGTAGATCTGGCCGTGGTAGTTGGCCACCGGGCTGTTGGTGTAGCGGTTGAACTCTGCAAACTGGTTTACATACTGCCACACAGCCTTGTTGTTGGTGTGGAAGATATGCGCACCGTAGCGGTGCACGTTGATGCCCTCCACATTCTCGGTGTAGATGTTGCCCGCGATATGGTCGCGCTTATCGATGACCAGACACTTTTTGCCTGCCTTTTTGGCCTCGTGGGCAAACACGGCACCGAACAGACCGGCACCAACAATAAGATAATCATACTGTTTCATGCTTTTATTCCCCTTTTGCCGGTCGTGCTTCCGGCGTAGTCTTTTTCTGGGAGAGATAATATTGGTCGATGGCATCCTGAATGCGGCTGCGTGCCGCCTGCGGGGTGATATGCTTCAGCTGCGCTGCTGCCATGGTCTGATGGCCGCCGCCGCCCAGCGACTCCATGATCACCTGCACATTCACGGCACCCATGCTGCGGGCAGAGACGTTTACGCCGTTGCCCACCTGCACTGCCACAAAGCTGGCGTCCACGCCCTGAATGCGCAATAGGTCGTTGGCAGCCTGCGCAATGGCGACCCGGGCTTCCGGGGCGACCTCGCCGCCAATGGAGATGGCACAGTTTTTGTACATCTGCGCCTTTTCCACCAAATCGGCCTTGGCGTTGTATTCCACCATGGTCACATCGAACAACCGGCGCACCCGCTCGGTCTCTGCGCCGTAGCGGCGCAGGGCAGCAGCGGCTTCAAAAGTACGCACACCGGTGTGCAGGGTAAAGTCCTGCGTATCCAGCAAAATGCCGGCAAGCAGACCTTCGGCCTCCACGCGGTTGGGCTTGTCGTCCCGCTCGCCCACATACTGCAACAGCTCGGTGACCAGCTCGCTGGCCGAGGAGGAATAGGGCTCGTGACAGACCAGTGCCGGGTTTTCGATGTAGCCCACGCCCTTGCGGTGGTGGTCGATGACGGCCACCTTGCCGCATTTTTCCAGAATGTCCTTGCTTTCCACAAGGCCAGCCTGATATGTATCCACCACAATGCACAGGGTGCGCTTGGAGATGATGGGCAGGGCGTCCTTGGGGTCGATGAAGTCATCCTTCTGCCCCGCCTTGCACAGCGCATCGATCAGACTGGCCGCCAGCGTAGCGTCTCGCCGGACGGCGATGACCGCCGGCACATCGCAGATCTTACAAATGCGCAGCACACCCTCGGCTGCGCCGATGGCATCCAGATCGCTCATGCGGTGACCCATGATGACCACATGGTCGGCCTCCTTGATCAGCTTGACCAGCTGGTCAGCCACAAGGCGGCTGCGCACCTTACTGCGCTTTTCCACGCCGTGGCTCACGCCGCCATAAAAGGTGAAGCCGTCCGGGGTCATCTCAGCGGCCTGATCGCCGCCGCGGCCCTGCGCCATATCCA
>OKTC01000334.1_pt1 | contig 22197 bp, 14 predicted proteins | sample 1606181 | NCBI WGS metagenome assembly OKTC01 (sample SAMEA3879529, study PRJEB24766) | human gut metagenome | biome: human-associated habitat; feature: feces | place: USA | collected 1985/1987 | reverse complement strand
GTACTCCACCATTATGTTCCATAGAGTGACCGGCAAATAGCGTATAGTTGGTATTTTTGTGTGTAACTTTTAGATTGGCATTGTAATCACCTCCCAAATAACCGATAGTTTGCATCCCATCTAATGCAACATAACCGCCTGTGTTTTTCTTTTTTAATATATAGTTGACCGAAGTTTTATCACCTGCATACTTCCCTGTAGGCATTTCAAAATATTCTATTTTTTCAATATCTTTGGGACGAAGAGCTCGTACTTCTTTATAGTCTGCTTTTTGTCCGTCTATATAAAGAGTAGTTTCCCCAAACAATGTATTTACTGAACCTTTTTGTGTATCGACATGCATTCCAGGAATCATCAGGTTATACAACAAATCATATCCTGTAGAAGCATGCTTTATTTGGTGTTCTGTCGGGATAATTAACACTCGATCTTTCTGACGGATAAAGGAAGAAGCTTTTACCTCTACTTCGCCCAATAATATATTGTCTTTCTTTAACGTAAATAAAGGGATTTTCTTGTCTTGGTTTTCTATGGTAAAAACATGCCATTGCGATATATACCCTATAGAACTTATAGAAAGCAGATAATCACCTGAATATACATTTCGTAGACAGTAGTTACCGATACTATCGGTTATAGTTCCTTGTACAAAGGAAGAATCGGGTCGTAGTAGCCGAATGGAAGCATAAATTACATCCTGATCATTTTCACTCTTAACTCTACCTTTGACTAATACTTGAGAGGTTATAGGAAGTACATAAGACAACAAAAAGCAAATAGTTAGACCTAATGTTTTCATAAACAACTGATTATTTAAAGCGACCATTGAACGAATTATTTATTTAGCTTCAATATTTGTTATCTAAACTCAATACTCGTCTACCACCCGACCGGTAGCGTACGCTTTCCCCGCCATGTTTTCGAGCAGGAATTGTGCAGCACGCAATTTCAAGGAATCCCCTTCTTTTTCATAGTGGGCAAGTACCCGGAACAATTCGTCCCGATTGCTTCCCGCTTGCGACAAGGTTTCTTCCAGTCCCGAAGAAACCGGACGCATCCGGCAAGAGGCTACAAGCATACATAGCAATATAAGGATAACACCTTTCATAGTTCTTTCGAGTTAACATTCTTGTCTTGTTTTTCGGGGTAAAGGTATAAATTCTTTTTGTATTTTCAAACGACCGCACGATTGGTCAAACGACTGCACGATTGGGCTCCAACGACCGCACGTTTGGGCTTCAACGACCGCACGATTCAGGCGCAACGACCGCATGATGAATCCAGATAAAACAAAAGAGCTGATTTCATTGGTGAAACCAGCTCTTTGAATATTATAAATGGTTGTAAATTAAATGGATAATTCGTTGAGTACCTTGATCAGGCTCTTGTCGAAAGGCTTGTCATCTTTGATAGCTTCCGCAAAAGGTATATAGACAACCTGATTGTTGCGGATACCTATCAGAACGTTGCGCTGTCCTTCCAGTAAGGCTTCGATGGCTCCGGTTCCCAGCCGGCTTGCCAGAATACGGTCGTATGCACTTGGAGATCCTCCCCGCTGCAGGTGTCCCAGAATGGATACCCGTACGTCATACTGCGGGTATTCTTTTTTGACGCGGTCTGCATAGTGCATGGCTCCTCCATCTTTGGGGCTTTCCGAAACAATGACGATGCTGCTGTTCTTGGTTTTCCGGAATCCGCGGCTGATAAATTGTTCCAGCTGGTCGGCATCCGTGCGGTCTTCCGGTATGATGGCAGCTTCTGCTCCGGAGGCGATGGCACTGTTCTGGGCCAGATATCCGGCATCCCGTCCCATGACTTCAACAAAGAAAATTCGGTCGTGTGAGGTGGCTGTGTCCCGGATCTTATCCACACATTCCACAATCGTATTCAGGGCTGTATCGTATCCGATGGTGTAATCCGTACCATACAGGTCATTGTCGATCGTGCCCGGAAGTCCGATGCAGACTACGTTATATTCCTCGGCAAAGATACGTGCTCCTGTGAGAGAACCGTCACCTCCGATGACTATCAGTGCAACGATGTGTTCCTTTTGCATGGTTTCATAGGCTTTTTTCCGTCCTTCCGGGGTCATGAATGCCTGTGAACGCGCTGTCTTCAGGATGGTTCCTCCCCGCTGGATGATGTTGCTGACCGTTTCTGTGGTCAGTTCCTTGATTTCACCTGTGATCAGGCCTTCATATCCCCGGTAGATACCTTTTACCTTGAATCCGTTGAAAATGGCGCTGCGTGTGATAGCCCGGATGGCAGCATTCATACCTGAAGCATCTCCACCGGAAGTCAGTACGCCGATATATTTATCTTCTGTAGCTTTTGTGTCTGGAGTAGTCATATAATCTTGCTTTTATGAAGTTATCTTGTTTTGTTGAATCTTAGAACTCTATTCCTGGATAGAGGATGTTTATTCTTTAGTAAATCTGTGTTGACTGATCTGTAGTGCGAACCTCCTTTCTCTTATTTTTCGTTTTACAATTATACAAATTCAGGGCCATTCCGGTCGGGATGATTTTCTGTCGTTTTTGATGATAATCTGTCATGTCATTATAGCGTGGAGTGGGTGACATGAATAAAAGGAGAGGATGGAAGCCGGTGAAAAAAGATTCGTTGGAGAGTTGTTTGCATTCGTGGGCTTTTCATGGACATTGGTCGATTTTGCTTGCTTGTGTTTGAAGAAAATCTTTATTTTGTCTTTGTGAAAAAGCGGATGATTATTGTTTGTAAACACCTCTAGATATGCCTGTTTGAATGGTAAAGTGATATCTGTGAAGATGTCTGTATTGTTTTCAGGTAAGTAAACGGCAGAAGTCGTGTTCTGAACTTCTGCCGTTTTTTTGAATCCTATGGATTGGTCCTTACTTTTCGTCGGGATAAGGAATCAGACTGTTGGTCTGGATCAATGTTGGTCTCTGGGCATCTCTGGCTCTCAGGTAGTCAGAAAGTTCTTTGGCCAGTTCTTTCACTTTATCCGGCATGGATTGTGCCAGATCGTTTTGTTCGCCAATGTCTTCCTTCACGTTGTAAAGGCGGAGTTGTCTGGTTTCCCAGGTATAGATGAGGTGATAGTCTCCTTTCAGGATAGCAGAGTAAGCTCCGTAACCTTCTTCCTTGTTCTGGGTTTCTCCCCAAAGGTTCGGGAAGTGCCAGATGAGTGTCCGGTCCGGATTGATGCGATGTTCTTTCAGAGCATCTGCAAAGCTGACTCCGTCAATGACTTGTCTGGTTTTGTAGGATTTGACTCCGGCCATTTCCAGAATCGTCGGATAGAAATCTTCGATAATCAGATACTTATCGCAACGGGTATCGGGCTGTACCTCACCCGGCCATTTCACAATCATCGGCTCACGGATTCCTCCTTCGTACATCGAACCCTTACCACTTCTCAAAGGCGCATTCTGAGTATGAGGGGTTCCGTCACGCCATCCGGGTTCGGCCGCCAAGCCACCGTTATCGCTCATGAAGATGAAGATGGTGTTGTCCGCCTCACCATTTTTCTCCAGCCAATCCATCAGGTCGCCCAGGCTCTTGTCCATTCCTTCTATCAGAGAAGCATAAGCCGCCTCTTTGTCACTCAGCCCTTTCCGGACGTATTTCGGGAAGAAACGCATGTCCTTGTCTATCGGAATATGAATGGCATAGTGTGCCATATAAAGATAGAACGGCTGGTTGTATTTCTTGGCCTTGTCGAGTGCCTTGATGGCTTCCTGAGTCAAAGCTTCGGTTACGAAGGTACCGGTTCCCCAATAGTCCTCCAGACCCGGAATCGACATCAGTGAGTAAGGTTTACCATCCTTGGTATGCCCGTAATTCACTTCACTCAGGTAAGAAGCCAAACCTCCGGCAGCATGTCCGGCTATGTTAACTTCAAACCCCCAGTGTATAGGGTTCTCTCCCGGAGTATCGATAGCACCGAAATGAGCTTTACCGCAATGGATGGTATGATAACCGCTCTGACGCAACAATTCTACAAAGGATGTCCCTACATAAGTATTGTTTGTACCCGGTACTTGCGAAACTCCATTATAGTTCCAGTCCGGCAATTGCAGGGTTTCGCTGCTCCGATCGGTCGTCTTGTTTTTTTCCAGTGTCCAGTTGGTAACCCGATGACGTACGTTGTTCGCTCCGGTAATCAGACTACACCGGGTAGCCGAGCTCAACGGACAGGCATACGCCTGAGTAAACATCATCCCTTGTTTGGCCAGACGCTCCATATTAGGAGTCTCATAAACACTGTTATAATAGGTTTTTTCGGTCCAGAATGGCAAGGAGGTATCCTGCCATCCCATATCATCTACCATGAAAAGAATAATATTCGGACGCTTATCCGTACTTTCAGGTGCCTGTTGAGCAGACAAAGGACTCACCGTTCCGGCAAGTGCAGCCAATGTCAAAGAATATAATACAGGTTTGTTCATATCTTTACAATTTAATGATTTTCAATAAATACTGAAATTACAGATTTCCGGTTGGCCAACCGATTCCGTAACCTTCAGACGGAAAGCCGAAGCTTTCACAGGACCTATCTTCTCAATCCGTTTATGTCCGACCGATTCACCTTTGGTTACCTGAATCCATCGTCCGTCCACCTTCGCCTCGATTTCATAATGCCGGATGCGTTCTCCCTTTGTAATATCCTCCTGCAATATGCAATACGTGACTTCCGGATTATTTTTTACCGACAAAGTAAGTTGTCTTGCCGTTCCGGATGTCTGTGCCAACGGATTCCCCCAACGGCGGTCAATCTCCTGTCCCCACTCTTCCAGCCGTTTGCAATCGCCTGCCGGAAGCAGTCCCGAGGGGTCCGGAGTCAGACCGACAATCAAGGTAGCATTCCTCCCGACTGATTTCTCGTACATATCCATCAGAGTCTCCAACGAACAGATGTTATTTTCGTCGTCCGGTTCCCAAAACCATTCATGCCGGCCGTTTGCGCCCCGAAGCGGTGTATCAGCCATAGCCGGAACCCAATAAGCTCCTGTAACATCACCATGCTTCAACCGTTCTATATAAGCCTGCGCATCTTCCGTATCCTTACTATGGCTGAACGGAGTAGCAAAAGTAGACCAACAAGGATACCCTACCGTACCACTTTCCGAACCTCCCCAACGGAAATCGGCCCGCTCTACATTGTGATAGAACAGACATTCCGGCTGATACTTTGTCACAATAGGTTCCACATCAGGTCCCAGCCCTTTCGGGTCATCGGCACCCCCGTCAAACCAAATCAGGAACAAGTCTCCATAACGCGAACAAAGTTCCTCCACCATCTTTTCACAATAACGCTTATACCATTGCTGGCGGTTGGCGGCAAATTCTCCTCCACCGGCAACCTGGAAATTATGGATTCCCAACAGAGAATTCCAACGGATACCGACATAAATACCCGGTTGGACTCCGTATTTCCGGCAGGAATTCACAAAATCACGGACTATGTCACCTTTTCCGTCACGCCACTTCACTGCTTTCAGACAATAAGGATTCACATCACTTTGCCAAAGTCCGAAGCCCGTTTCATGCGTAGCGGTCAATACGGCGAACTTACATCCGGCAGATTTAGCAGCCCGAATCCACTGGTCGGTATCCAGACTATCGGGCGAGAATATGTTGTAATCTTCAATCGGTTGAATCCGATTGTTACCTTGTCCATAACGGACTCCATCGAACACATGCAGGTCATAATGGAAAACAGCCCCCATCTCGGCTTCATGCCATTTAAGCTGATGCGGAGCAGGAACCGGAAGGCTCTGTGCGTAACCGGCCGTTACGCACAGCATCCATCCTAGTAAAAAGTTGAAAATCTTTCTGTTTATCATATTTTATCAAAATTCATCTGTCATTCAGCACCTTCATAGCCAGGGTTCTGAGCCAGATTCGGATTCGCTTCGCGTTGTCTCTGCGGAATCGGGTAAAGCACATGATACGGTTTGGCATTCTTTCCACGTTCAATGGCATTTGAGATGAATTTGCCATGACGAATCAAATCTTCACGTCTCAAACCTTCAGAGAAGAATTCACGTCCTCGTTCAGCCAAGATAAAATCACGCAGACTCTCCTTTGTCGGATAATCGCCTAATACAATGTCGGCCACCTTGGCACGCTGACGCACCTGGTTAATCAGACTGATACTTTCCGCATTCGGTCCGTTCAGTTCATTCAAGGCTTCTGCCCTGCACAGAAGAATGTCGGCATAACGGATATAAACAATGTCGTTTCCGTTGTTTTCACCCGAAGCATTCGGGTCCGGCCAGTACTTGAAGCTACGTACGTCGTCCAGTGCATTGCCGTTTGCATCACGAAGCAGTTCCACTTCCTCACCGTTCTGATCCGTATAATGAGTTATCAGTACTTCCGTACGTGCGTCTCCCGCTTCAAAGGTATCATAAAAAGCGGTATAAGTACGGAATTGAGCACCAAAATTTATCCAATTCGATTGAATCGGGTAATTCGGCGGAAAAGCATGGGGCATATAATTGTTATGATACCCCGACTGAGCAATACACGGAGCACGGTAAATGTATTCCTTATTATCCTCACCTTCTACAGAAAACATCTTCTTATAATCCGCATACAGCGAATAATAATTCAAGTCAATCACTTTCTGAGCTGTAGCTGCTGCTTTTTCCCAATCCTTCTCATGCATGTAAAGTTTAGTCAGAACAGACAGGGCAGCACCCTTTGTAGCCTTACCGATAGGATTTTCTTCTACAGGAAGATACTCTGCCGCAAAGGTCAAATCGTCTACCAGATACTTTACGAACTCTTCCTGCGAAGCACGGGGAGTAGATTTACCGATTTCCTCAATTTCATCGGGAGTGGCATTCTTCGGAATCTCGATAATCGGAGTCGGTCCGAACAGATTCAGCAGGTAATAATAAGAGACAGCACGGATGAAACGGGCCTCTCCCTGAGCCGATTTCAGATTCTCTTCCGAAATACCGGTCAATCCGTCAGTAACATTCAATACGGAATTGGCACTTGCCACCGCTTCATACATCTTTCCCCAGAAAGAATTCAGGAAAGAATTGTCTACCGCCCAACTGAAGTTGATGAACGGATAAGCGTCGCGTTCCAGTCCACCTCCGGTTTCGAATGCAATATCGGTAGGAAACTCGTTCATCAAAAAAGTATAGTTACGACTGTTATATTCAATGATGCGTGAACGGGCATAAGCACCTGTCAACAGAGCATCCAGCCCGGACTGGTCCTGCAACATACCGTCAGGATCATATTCTGTATAGATTTCTTCTTTCAAAAAGTCTGTGCAACCTGTAAAGCCGACCATCAGACAAGCCAGCGCCAACAAACGGATATAATTTGAAAATTTCATGATATTCTGTTTTTAAAATGTAATATTTACTCCCACTCTCACGGTACGTGCCAACGGATAGCTGTTATAGTTCACCTTAGATACCGATTCACTTCCCTGTGCGCTTGCATCAGGGTCAAATCCGTCATAACTGGTAAAGGTAGCTACGTTATCGATAGCGCCGTAAACCTGTAAAGATTGGATAACGTTATTCTTCTTGATAGGTACATCGTAATTGATGTTGATGTTCTTGATACGAACAAACGATGCGTCGCATACGGTCATCGAGTTGATGGAATACTGTCCACCGTAGTTGGAAGGATTGACACCACTCGGATACTGGTTGCTCGGGTTGGTTTCTGTCCAACGGTTCAAGTAATACTTGGCGATACGGTTACGGTATTCGTTTGTCGGATAAAGAGATTCCAACACATTGGCATCCAGCGTACTGATACCGAATGTACCTTGCAGGAACACACTCAGTGACAAGCGTTTGTAACGAAGCGTATTCGTAAATCCGAATGTTGTGCTTGGGAAAGGTTTACCCAAGATGACACGGTCGTCCGAACTGATGACATTGTCGCCGTTCTGGTCTTTGAACTTCAAGTCGCCCGGATTGGCACTTGGCTGGGCTGAATGAGCGATATCATCATTCTTCTGGAAAATACCTTCCACCTCATATCCATAGAAAGAATAAATCGGGTCGCCTACACGTGTGATTTCATAACCGGAAACAAAACTACCGATACTACCTGTAATCAGTTCCGGCATGAAGTCCGGCAATTCCATTACTTCATTCTTCAACAGAGAAAGGTTCAATGAAGATTCCCATCCCCAGTTCCGGTTATCGATGTTCACCGTATTCAATGTCAGATCAATACCGGAGTTACGCACCTTACCGGCGTTCACCTTCACACTACTGAAACCGATAGCCGATGGCAACGGCTTGTCGAACAGCTGGTCTTTCGTATCACGCATATAGAAATCCAACGATCCTGTAATCCGGTTATTGAAGAAACCGAAATCGATACCTACGTTGGTTTCGGCAGTAGTCTCCCACTTCAGGTCGGCATTCGGCAGACGAGCCTCAACGACACCTTGCGACAACGAATTTCCGAATACGGCAGAACCACCGGCAATCAAAGTCTGGATAGTCTGGTAGTTGCTGATACCCTGATTACCCAACTGACCATAACCTACACGGAGTTTCAGATCGCTCACCTTATCAAAACGTTTCATGAACGGCTCTTCTGAAATACGCCATGCCAATGCAACAGAAGGGAAGAATGCGTATTTATGTTCATCGGAGAAACGGGAAGTACCATCGTAACGGAACGAAGCGGTAAGCAGGTAACGGTTCTTGTAGTCATAGTTGATACGTCCCAGAAAACCGTTCAGACGATTACGTTCTTTGAACGAGTATACATCATCACCGTTCAGGTTATCACCGCCGTGCATGTTGTTGGCACCGGTAATGTCAGAAAGGAAACCCTTGGCCGTACCATTAATGTATTCAGACATGAATTGCTCGAAAGTTGCACCAGCCAGAACGGTCAGGTTATGGGTATCATTGAAATTCTTCTTGTACGACAACAGGAATTCGGCCAGCCATTGGGTACTTTCACCGCTTTTCTTTTCGGCCGTACCACCCGTAGCCAGACCATTCATGGTATCGCGGCCACGGTAAGTCTGGGTAGAATAAGAATCGATGGTAGCTCCCAAACGGATAGTGGCAACCAAATCCTTCAACGGTTCAATTTCGGTAGTGAATGTACCGTATGCATTGTTACGGTGTTCTTCAGGAGATACTCCATACAACAAGGCCAACGGATTATCCAAGGCAATGTAGCTGTTCTGGTAATAACGGCCTGTTTCCGGATCCTTACCTACCGGAAGAGTCGGGTCGAATTGCAGAGCCGAGTTGATAGGACCTGCATTTTCATTGGTACCCTGCATGTTTTCATAGATGGAATTTCCATCCTTGCGGGTAAAGTTCATGTTTGCCTTGAAACGCAGGAAAGACTTCGGAGAGAAATTCATGTTTGCTCTTACATTGTATTTCTTCAGATTAGAAGTCTTCACAACTCCCTGCTGGTCGAAATAATTCAAGCCCAAATAATAGTCACTCTTTTCACCACCACCAGAGATAGCCAGCTGGTAAGTTTGTACCGGAGCGCCCTTGCGGAAAATTTCATCCTGCCAGTTAGTTCCTTCGCCTACCGCCGCAATCTGGGCATCAGTATAAATAGGACCATCCGAGCTGCCGGAAGCTATGCGCAATGCATTCAGTGTTTCCATATATTCCCGTCCGTTCAGCATTTCTATTTGTTTCGCTACAGACTGGAAACCGACTTCAGCGCCAAAACGTACTGAAATTTCCCCTTTCTTACCACTCTTGGTTGTAATCAATACGACACCGTTTGCCGCACGCGTACCATAAATGGCAGCTGCCGAAGCATCCTTCAGTACTTCAATGGATTTGATATCACTCGGATTGATAGACGAAGGGTCTACTCCCGGAAGTCCATCGACTACTACCAATGCCGCATTACTACTATTGATAGAACCTGCACCACGAATCTGAATCTTGGTAGACGCACCTGGTGCCGAACTGGTCTGGCTGACGTTTACACCGGCTGCCTTACCGTTAATCATCTGAAAGGCATTGGTATTGACTCCTTCGGTAAATTTACCTTCGCCTACAGAAACTACTGAACCGGTGATGTCCTGTTTCTTCTGTGTACCATAACCTACTACAACCACTTCATCCAGCACTTCATTATCTTCCATCAGGACTATATTGAACTGCTTTTTCACACCGTCCATAACGATGTCCTGAGACTTGTATCCTACATAAGAAACAGAAATGACTTCTCCCTTAGATACACGGTCCAGTACAAAACGGCCGTCCAAATCAGTAATCACACCATTCGATGTATTCTGCACTACAACACTGGCTCCGATAATAGGCTCACCCGACTTATGGTCGGTCACACTTCCGGAGACCTTGAATTGCTGGGCAAAGACAAAACTCACCGACAGCAAAAAAAAGAAAATTGAAAATAATCTTTTCATCAGTTAGATTTTTAAGTTAAACAAGTAGATTTTTTCGTTACCCAAAAGTACCGAATCTGACTCACAGAAGGCATACATGTTCTTTTCAGTTTTCATGCATATTTAATTCAATCTGCCTCAAACCCCGTTGAAAACGGTTTTTTCTATTGTTTTTTTGAAAAAATAGTCGTTGCTTTGTATAAAATCCAAACCTCTCTATGAAAAGGCACATTACTTCATTATATTATATCCTGGCAGGTATACTCTGCTGGATAATCCCTTTACAAGCCTACTCTTTTTTTAACGAGGACTTCCGTATCCTGACCATCCAGAACGGACTGGCCGACAACAAGGTGAATTGCATTTTCCGTGATGCGGACGGTTTCATGTGGTTCGGAACAGATTTCGGCTTCAGCATCTATAATGGAAGCAGTTTCAAGAATTTTACAATCACAGATTCCAACAATCACATCGAGTCTATCCATCAGCTTACTCCACAATGCATCGGAATTCTGACCGAAGAAGAACTATATGCCTTCAATCTGGAACAGGAAGAGTTTATACCGATTGAGAATATCGAACCGCATACACGGATAAGCGGGATTCATTCCACCAATGACAATACCTGCTGGTTACTGACCGATAAAGCCTTGTTTCACGGACGTCTTCATATCCAGAAAACAGCCGAAGGAAAAATCAAGTCACTCCGGTTCGAAACTTTCAAACGGAAAAAACTACAAGACATTACCACAGGAAGCGTAACCTGCTACAGCTTTTATCCAGAATTGTCGTCCCTGTACCTGACAGACAACAAGGCTCATCTCATCCGGTATAACCTACAAACCGACCGGATTGATAAACAGATATCCATTCCAGAACTGCCCGGAAGCGTAACCCAATTGTTCAAACAAGGAAAATACCTGTGGATAAGTACCATCTCGAAAGGAGTGATACGCTATAATGAACAAGCAGAACAACTGGAACACTTCACTTACGACACTCCGAATCCAGACCTGCATATTTCGCATACGGATATCTATGCCATTGTGCCCATCGGTAACCAGCGGCTATTGCTTCCTACATGGAACGGCTATACCCTTCTCACCTCTGAAGACGGAACCTTTGACACTCCTCAAATCAGTATCTTCAACAATGCGAGCCTGACCAACCAACACATAGAGCCACGTATGATCTGTGCGTATTGCGATGCAAACAATATCTTATGGATGGGTACTTATGGAGGAGGAGTACTCGTTTCGGACCTACGCCAGCAAGCCGTCCATCAGTTCCGCCAGAACCGACACAATGAAATCAATGGAATCACTACAGACAACAAAGGATACCTTTGGATGACTACTTACCACAAGGGATTGATGAAAAGCAAGGCTCCCATCTCTTCCTCAATACCAGACTTCGACTATCTGGATAACCCTGTAGAAAACAATCATACCACAGCACTCTGCATTTATAAAGATACTACCCGGCAGGAAATATGGGTAGGCAGACAGGACGGACAAATCACCATTCAACCACTAAACGGCCATCCAAGCCGGAACATCATACTCTTACCGGATGGAAAGGAAAGCAAGGCAGCTATCTGGCGTATTCTGAAAGACAAGAAAGGAAACTTCTGGATTGGAACAGACCGTTCTCTGTTGTGTTACCACCCGGAAAATCAGGAATGCCACCGGCTTTCTGTTGCCAATGAACCGTCAAAAAACCTGGTAGTAAGAAGCCTGATAGAAGATTACGACGGAAATATCTGGTTAGGTACAGAATATAACGGATTGGGAAAAGTAACCGGAGACCGTATCCAGCTAGGTTATGGTGCTTCCTATAAGCTCCAGAATGCTTCCGTACGCTCCCTCCTGGTCACTCCCGAAGAAGAACTTTACATCGGCTCCACTACCGGACTGGCCATCATGAACCTGAAGAATGAAAGTATCACTGATTTTTTCACGACCCGAAACGGGCTGGTCAATAATTTCATCGGTTGCCTGCTACAGGACCGGAACGGACATATCTGGGTAGGCTCCAATTCATGCATTTCCCGCTATAGCCGGAAACAAAAGCTGTTCTATCATTATTTCCTTTCGGGAAGCAATAGCTCAGTCTATGCCTACAACCAATACCTGTTCTGGGGAAATAACCGAAACCTGACCTATTTCTGTCCGGAAAAGATAGACCACATACAAACGGACGAACCGGTAGCCATACACACCTTGGAAATCGGGAATAAAGCGGTAGAAATAGGCGAACGTATTAACGGACAAACTATATTGACGAAAAACCTGTACCATACACGTACACTCAGACTCAACCACGACAACCGCAACTTTTCACTCGGATTCAACAGCTTATCGTATACAAACCAGTATCAGAAAGTACGTTACCGCCTTTATCCTTATCAGCACGAATGGATAGTGACCGACAACCAACAGAAGGTTTCATATACCAACCTGCAACCGGACACTTATTCCTTTCAGATACAGAACATGTATCCTAACGAACAGGTAGGCCCTCTGACAGAACTGGAAATCACCATATTACCACATTGGAGCGAAACATGGTGGTTCCGGCTTATTATCGGAGCCATGATACTGATACTGATTTTCAGAATGGTCCGCTATTTCAAGCTGAGACAGGCACGTTTCAAACGCGTCATGGAGCTGAAACACGAAGTTCTTGCCGCTCATCTGGAACGGGACAAAGAAAAACAGATTCGTATGGAGCGTGAAAACTTCTTTACAAATACCGCCCATGAACTCCGTACTCCTCTGACTCTGATTCTTTCTCCCCTACAGGAAATACTCGGCAAAATCAATCCACAAGATGAATTGTACCAGAAATTAAGTCTGATTTACCGGAACGGCACATCCCTCCATACCCTGGTCGACCAGCTATTATATGTACAGAAGATTGAAGCAGGAATGGTAAAACTCCGCCTCTCAAAAGCCGATATCAACATATTGGCCAAAGAAACCTGCCAGACTTTCCAGGAATTGGCTGCCAGCAAAGAAATCCAGCTGACCATGGATATACCTCAGCAACCGTATATACTCTGGATAGATACGGAAAAGATAGTTTCCGCCCTTCGGAATCTGGTATCAAACTCATTAAAATATACAGAGAAACAAGGAAAAGTAAGTATGCATATCCGGCAAGTGGAAATAGACAATACTCCTTTTTGCCGTATCGAAGTAACCGACAACGGAGTTGGTATTCCCGAAGAACTTCAGGAACATATATTCGATTCTTTTATTACAGGACCGAACACACCGCAATTCTCCAGCAAGACAGGAATCGGTCTGCATATCGTCAAGCACACCATGGAACTCCATCACGGTACGGTCACCTTCCAAAGCAAACCGGGAGAAGGTTCTACATTTACCCTGCTCATTCCGGAAGGAAAGGCACATTTCCAGGCCGACAAATCCATTTATTTGCCGGAAGAAACCCCTGTCCGGACATCGTATCCGGAAAATCAGGGGCAGGAATACACATCCGGAAAAGTTCAGGTTGCCCAACCTGCCGCCAAACAAAGCCTGCTCATCATCGAAGACAATACAGACATGCGCTCTTTCATCTCCAGCATCTTCGAAAAGGATTTCAAAATATTCGAAGCATGCAACGGAGAAGAAGGTATACAGCTGGCCAAAGAACACATGCCGGCTCTCATCATCTGCGACCTGATGATGCCTGTCAAAGACGGTATCTCCTGTAGCCGTGAAATCAAGGAAAATCCGCAGACCACCCATATTCCCATCATCATCCTGACCGCCAAGGCCGAAGATACCGATATACTGGAAGCTACACAAACAGGCGTAGACGATTATGTCATGAAACCCTTCAACCCGGAAATTCTGGCCACGAAGGTAAAAAACCTGATTACCCAACGGGAACGGTTGAAACGCATCTACACCAAATCACTGATGTTGAACAACCGCTCTTCGTCAGACGAAACATCAGAAACAGATACGTTTGTCCGACAAGTCATCCACGTGATAGAAACCAACCTATCGGACGAAAGTTTCAATGTAAAGAAATTGGCCGATGAACTACACATGAGCCAGCCTACCCTTTACCGGAAACTGAAGCAAGTCACTCCACTGAGTGCCATCGACATGATTCGTAGTATCCGTATGAGTAAGGCCGCCACCCTGATTCTGGAGCATAACTATTCTATACAGGAAATAGCGGAAATGGTCGGTTATAGCGACACACGAACTTTGCGAAAACATTTCACGGAACAATTCGGTACTTCTCCATCCCAGTTCGTAGAAAAAGCAGAAACCGAAAATTCCTGTAATGCTGCCATAAAAAAGAAGTGAACCTGCTGAAGAAAAATTAACCGGAAATACCTGAAAAAGGTATCACAAAGAAAATCATGGAAAATTCGGAACAATGATTCCATAAAAAAGGAGACCGTAATACCAAATTAAATCCGTACCTTTGCCGGCTGGAAAACAACCTTTAATACAGATTGCTATGATGGAAACGATGTACCATACATTACTTTATGCCATGCCTGTACTGGCGGTCATTGTCTTTATCGCACTTTTCTTCGTCAAGGCAGGATACGGTATTTTCCAGAGCCGGCAATGGGGAATCAGCCTTCCCAACAAGGTGGGATGGGTCATCATGGAATGCCCGGCTTTCCTGATGATGCTTTTCTTCTGGGCTCAGTCATCCGCCCAGTCGTCCGCGGTATTGTTGACCTTCTTCCTTCTGTTCGAACTACACTACTTCCAACGTTCGTTCATTTTCCCCATGCTGATGAAAGGAAAAAGCCGGATGCCGATTGCCATTACCGCCATGGGAGTGCTGTTCAACGTCATCAATGCTTTCCTGATAGGATATGACCTGTTCTACCTGCATGCCGATATCTATACGGAAGCCTGGTTTACCACTCCTTCCTTCATCGGCGGATGCCTCTTGTTCTTCGGCGGCATGGGTATCAACCTGCATGCCGACCACATTATCCGTAATCTCCGTCCGGCAGGAGACACCCGTCATTACCTGCCCCAGAAAGGAATCTATCACTATGTCACTTCAGGGAACTATTTCGGCGAACTGGTGGAATGGACAGGATTTGCCCTCCTTACCCAGTCTACCGCCGCCTGGATTTTCGTACTCTGGACCTTCGCCAACCTGGCTCCGCGCGCTTATGCCATCCGGAACCGCTACCGCGAAGAATTCGGAAGAGAAGCCGTAGGCAGCCGCAAATGCCTGATTCCCTATATTTTCTAACACCCCGATTATCATGAAAGAATCTATTCTGTTCACCCCCGGAAAAATCGGTCCGCTGACACTCCGGAACCGGACTATCCGTTCGGCCGCCTTCGAGAGTATGTGTCCCGGCAACAAACCGTCCAAAGAATTGTTGGATTATCACCACTCCGTAGCCGCCGGAGGTATCGGCATGACTACCGTAGCCTACGCCGCCGTAACCCGTAGCGGCCTTTCGTTCGACCGCCAGCTCTGGATGCGTCCGGAAATCGTACCGGGACTCCGCGAGCTGACCGATGCCGTCCACCGCGAAGGAGCGGCCGTCAGCATCCAGTTGGGACATTGCGGAAACATGTCGCACAAGGCCATTTGCGGTGAGACTCCCGTAGGAGCCAGCACCGGCTTCAACCTTTACTCTCCCACCTTCGTCCGCGGATTGCGGAAGGATGAACTCGCTCCGATGGCACGTGCCTACGGCGATTCGGTCCGTCTGGCCCGCGAAGCCGGTTTCGATGCCGTAGAAATCCATGCCGGACACGGCTACCTCATCAGCCAGTTCCTCTCTCCTTACACCAATCACCGGAAAGACGAATTCGGCGGAAGTCTGGAAAACCGGATGAGGTTCATGGACATGGTCATGGATGAAGTGATGAAAGCCGCCGGAAACGAAACCGCCGTATTGGTGAAAATGAACATGCGCGACGGATTCAAGGGAGGAATGGACATCGACGAAAGCCTCCAGGTGGCCAAACGGTTGGTGGACGACGGCGTCCAGGCCCTGGTACTCAGCGGAGGATTCGTAAGCAAAGCCCCGATGTACGTCATGCGGGGAACCATGCCTATCAAGACCATGACCCACTACATGACCTGCTGGTGGCTGAAATGGGGCGTACGCATGGCCGGAAGAATGATGATACCGACCATCCCCTTCAAGGAAGCCTATTTCCTGGAAGACGCCCTCCGCTTCCGCAAGGAGATTACCCAAATCCCGCTGGTTTACGTAGGCGGACTGGTGGCACGCGAGAAGATAGACGAAGTATTGAACGACGGATTCGAGTTTGTGCAGATGGGACGTGCCCTGCTGAACGAGCCGGGCTTCGTCAACCGGATGAAAGCGGAAGGCATGGCCCGGTGCAATTGCAAGCATAGCAACTATTGCATCGCCCGCATGTATACCCTGGATATGGCCTGCCACCAGCACCTGAAAGAGACATTACCGGCATCGCTACAGAAAGAAATAGACCAGCTGGAAAAGGAGGCCGACCGATGAAAAAGACCGCCATCATTACCGGTGCCGACGGAGGCATGGGTACGGAAATCACCCGTGCCGTCGCCATGGCCGGCTACCATGTCATCATGTTGTGCTACACGGCATTCCGCGGCGAAGAACGAAGAAGCCAACTGATACTGGATACGAAGAACGAAGACATCGAAGTCATGCAGGTAGACCTCTCCTCGATGGACAACATCGTGGAAGTGGCCCAACGGATATCCGCCAAGGAAACCAGCGTCGACCTGCTGATGAACAATGCCGGTACCATGCGCACCCACTTCAGCCAGACCGAAGACGGATTCGAATATACCGTAGCGGTGAACTACCTGGCTCCTTTCCTGCTGACCCACCGCCTGCTTCCGCTCATGCACGCCGGCACACGGATTGTCAACATGGTATCGTGCACCTATGCCATCGGAAAAATCGGTCCGCACTTCTTCACCCACGGAAAGGAAGGAAGTTTCTGGCGCATTCCCATCTATAGCAACACCAAACTGGCCCTCTGGCTATTCACGTGCAGGCTGGCCAGAAAGCTGAAAGACAAGGGAATCACCGTCAACGCAGCCGATCCGGGCATCGTGTCGACCAACATCATCAGCATGGACATGTGGTTCGACCCCCTGACCGATGTCCTGTTCCGTCCCTTCATCCGTACCCCCCGGCAAGGAGCCGATACGGCCATCCGCCTGTTGCTGGAACCCGATCTGGAGGGAGTGACCGGACAAATGTTTGCAAGCGGCAAACCACGGAAGCTGAAGGAAAAGTACCTGAACCATCCGCAGGAAGAAAGCGTATGGACCGATACGGAAAAACTTCTGCAACCTTTCATGACTACCGTAAAGAAAGAACCGGACCGGAACGAATAACCCCGGCTACCGATATTCCCACAAGCCCTCGCCCCATCCCTGACACAAACCGATGGAACGAGGGCTTTTTCCGTTATCTCCGCCACTCGGACAAAAGCCCGGAACCTTCCGGTCCAAAATACTTAATTTTTGGTCTATTCTTCATCATCACTCGTCAAGTGAATTTCGAACCGCTCGAAAAATGACGGATTATGAAATAAAAACAGGTAAAAAAACTAGTCTATATTTCATTTTTCTTATTTTTGTAAAATCAAATTCTTAATGAAGTTCACCTATGGATAAAGAACTGCCGAAAATAGACTTGCCGGAAGACTGGTTGGCCGGAACAGACATCAACAAAGAGCTGCTTGGACTGTATACCAATTTTCCGGTCAGGTTGAAATGCGAAGTTTTTGTACTTTGTATCGAAGGGACGGTAGAAGCCACACTGAACCTGAACAAAATCCAGGTATATCCGCATAGTCTGGTAACGCTGCCACCTGGAAGCATCTTCCAGGTCAACAGCATCGAAGGAGAGCTGAAGATTTACATCCTCGGATTCTCCTCGCAATACATCGAAGAGAACCAGCATTCCCACTTTTTGCTTGATACCATGTACCATACCTTGGGAAAACCCGTCTGTTCGCTGAACGAGAAAGGAGTGCAAATAGCGGAAAGTTATTTCAAGCTGATGATTGACCTTTACGAGAACCTGCCCGATAAGGCCAAAAAGGAAGTAGCCTTCAACCTCTATTCTGACATACACAAAGGGATTTCCCTGCTGTATCAAAGCATCAGCAACGAACGGGCCAACCTGTCGAAAAGCGAAATGATTTGCCGGAACTTCGGCCAGCTGGTCATCCAGCACTACCAGAACAACCGCAACGTATCCTGGTACGCCGAAAAACTCGGTATCTCGCACGCCCACCTCTGCACCATCGTGAAGCAGATTACCGGACATACGTGCGTGGAAATCATCGCGTCGATGGTCATCATGGATGCCAAATCGCAATTGAAGTCGACGAACCTCTCCATCCAGGAGATTTCCGATTCACTCAATTTCGCCAACATGTCGTTCTTCGGCAAATACTTCAAACGGAACGTAGGAATGAGTCCGTTGGAATACAGGAACAAGGGATAACCCCAGCTAGAGTCATTCACTTAAACAGATACACACACATGAATTACAAGCCTTTATTATACGCTTTTCTGCTCGGTAGCGCATCCGTTTCCTGCATCCGCGAAGAGGCGCCCAATGCCGAAGCGGACATTACGGGTTGCACCTTGCCGGGCAACGTCCTGATACAGGACTCCATCGATGTCGATGTATCGTACGATGAGTCCCTGAATGCCTACCCCATCTACGTGCAGGTAAAGAAAGGAACAGACTGCTCGCAACTGGCTCCTACATTTACACTCACACCGGGAGCCACCATCGAGCCCGCGAGCGGAAGTGTACAGGACTTCACTTCGCCCGTACGCTACACGGTCACCTCCGAAGACGGACAATGGCACCGCACCTATTCCATCAGTATCGAAGAGGAAAAGGTGAAGGAAATCCCTACCACCTTCCATTTCGAGGACACACGGACAGAGAACGGCTATTATGTGTTCTATGAGACGAGCGGAACCCAGGAACTGATCTGGGCGAGCGGAAACGGAGGGTTCCGCCTGGCAATAAACGATGCCGAACCGTCCGAATACCCTACGACACTGGAAGAAAAAGGCTTCTCGGGGAAATGTGCCAAACTGGTAACCCGGACCACCGGAAGCCTGGGAGCCATGGTAGGCATGCCTATCGCCGCCGGAAACCTTTTCATCGGGAAATTCAACCTCAGCAACGCGCTCAGCAACTCATTGAAAGCAACGCAACTAGGTGCGGAATTCTACCACAAGCCGCTGAAGCTGAAAGGGTATTATAAATATACCCCGGGGAACCAGTTCTATGAAAACGGAGGGTATACCAACCGGAAAGACCAGTTCGACATCTACGCCATCTTTTACGAGAACAAGGACGAGAACGGCCAATCGGTCATGCTGGATGGCACTTTGCCGCTGGCAAACTTCGTACACCCCAACCTGGTAGCACTGGCCCAATACAAAGATACGCAGGTACTCAACTCCTGGCAACCTTTCGAAATGACCTTCGATTATGACCGCTACGGGAAAAGCGTAGACTTGGACCGGTTGAATGCCGGAGACTATAACATTTCCATCGTCATCTCCTCCAGTAAAGACGGGGCCACCTTCGAGGGAGCACCCGGAAGTACACTTTGGATAGACGAAATGAGCATCATTTATGAATAACCCCGACGAATGCCTATGAAAAAGAAATGGATAACCTGTATGCTGCTGGCTATGGCCGCCGCAGGCGTACAGGCACAGAACCCCAAAGAAATACTGAGACAGACCCGAGAGAACGGTTGGGAATTCGACTTGAAAGCCGGTATCAACATCGGCGGATTCTCTCCCCTGCCGCTTCCGGTAGAAATCCGGAGCATAGACAGCTATAACCCGACACTGGCCGTACAACTGGGAGTAGATATCACCAAATGGATAGACAGCTCACGGACGTGGGGAGTCAGCACCGGATTACGCTTCGAGAACAAGAACATGACCACACGGGCCACCGTCAAGAACTATGGCATGGAAATCATTGGCGGAGACGGCAACCGGATGAAAGGAAACTGGACGGGAGGAGTACGCACCAAGGTACAGAACACTTACCTGACCCTACCGGTACTGGCCAGCTGGAAAGCATCACCACGCTGGAGTCTGCATGCCGGTCCATACTTCTCGTACCTGCTGGACGGAACTTTCTCCGGAGATGTCTATGACGGATACCTCCGCGAAGGAAACCCGACCGGCGATAAAATCAACTTTACCGACGGAGCCGTAGCGACGTATGACTTCAGCGACCACGAACGAAAATTCCAATGGGGCGTACAGGTAGGAGCCGACTGGAAAGCATACAAACACCTGAAAGTATATACCCACCTCACCTGGGGATTGAACGACCTGTTCGAAAAAGATTTCCAGACCATCACCTTCGCCATGTATCCCATCTACCTGAATCTGGGCTTCGGATACACATTCTGAAAACTCCTCTCAAAAGACTACCCTTCTAAAAAAATAATGGCGCCACTACACCGGAACACTATCCGTAAGTGGCGCCTGGGTTTGCATATCAGCCTCCGGAAAATATCACATCCTCCGAAAGGCTTTCTTCAAGGAATATCTTTGTATGCTCTTGTCTTTTATTTCTGGAAATTTACACCGACTTCCATGTTGGTAGTTGCGGCAATCACTTCCGGCAATTGTTGCAATACCGGAGTTATCATATTGGAAAGTTGTCCCAATGACGGATTGCTGGCAATCATCTGCATGATTTGTGCGACGAAAGCTTCATCCTGGAAGATTGGAGCTAAGGCCTCTACAAACTGGAGAGCCGTTTCTGTTTCAAGGTAAACGCTCAGGTTAGTACCTTCCTGTACGTATGTCATTGGAATACCGGTAGCAAGATACTGAAGAAGAACCGGCATCAGATTAGTCACGATATCAGTAGTAGTGGAACGGCTCAATCCTGCATTCTGGATATTGGCGATAATCATCGACGGATTCAGGAAAAGTCGCAAACTACCCGAATTGGCTGTATACTGAGCCACGTTCAAGGGTGAGGTCGCCCATTCCGCATCGGTCATGTTCTTCTTGTATTCGGCTGTAATGTTACCGTCGGTACCGAAAGTAACCGAATGGAACACCTGAGTCAAGGCTCCGTTTACGGTCTGTTCACCCAACAACGGGAAACTCAGCGCCAGATTGATGATGTCACCGATAGGCATATCCAGCATACCCGGTACAATGGAAATCTGTTTATCTGATTCCCATACGAAATGAATAGGAGCTTCTCCGCTGATTGTCCAGGTTGCACCCGTCAAGTCATTGGCAGGCATCGTTACATTCAGATTCAGAGTCAAACCTCCTTCGCTGGCAGAACCATCGTAAGCAATCGTACAACCGTCCTGTTCCGTAGTTCCTTCGAAAGAAACTTCATCACCCGAAACGGTGAGGTCAACTGTCAGATTGGTGGTCGTCTGACCCGGAATCACACCCGGAGCAGCCAAAGTAGCCGAAGCATTTTCCCGGCTGTTCATCAGACCGGTAAAGGAAGAAAGGTCCAGCACACCAGAAATGGTCAGCGTAGCCTTCGAACCGTCATTGGCATCGGGCGTAAACACAACCTGTTTTCCTAAAACCGGCTGACCGCTATAAGTCAATACCAGTCCACTGGCATCTGTGTAGGTAGTCTGAGCTATCGGACATATTACGACTTCATCCGTAGTGGGGTCGTCGTCATCGCTACAAGAGGTAAAGAAACCTCCGCAAGCCAAACCTGCCATCAGGCAGAATAATAATCTTTAATGATTATCCGCATGTTGTCCGTCTGTATGTTCTTGACTTGAAATCGGTGTTGT
>OKTC01000330.1_pt1 | contig 22475 bp, 18 predicted proteins | sample 1606181 | NCBI WGS metagenome assembly OKTC01 (sample SAMEA3879529, study PRJEB24766) | human gut metagenome | biome: human-associated habitat; feature: feces | place: USA | collected 1985/1987 | reverse complement strand
CGCAAGTGCCGGATAGGAACGGCAAAATTTTTTACACTTCTATTACTTCTTTATCGCACATCAGTAAAGAGCCAGGGCGTGAAGCAGCTGGTCGCAGGCGGCGGCGTTGCCCTGATCGGCGTGACCCTTGTCCCGCTGCTGTCCGGGCTGCTGGGCTAAGTCCTGCATCGCTGCCCACAATTTTCCGAACAACTAACACTTAAAATCCTACTCCGCGCTCTCCCTCTCACATGGGAGGGCGCGGGAAAGGAGGTATCTTTGCTTGATTAGTGAGATCATCGAGAAATGGATAAAAGGCATTTTGATAGATGGCATCACGGGCAACCTCTCCGGCCTGTTCGATAACGTGAACGCCAAGGTGGGCGAAATCGCTTCGGATGTCGGCTCTACCCCGCAGGCGTGGAACAGCGGCATTTTCAATATGCTGCGCAGTCTTTCCGAAACGGTAGTGCTGCCCATTGCAGCGGCTATCCTTGCCCTTGTGATGTGCCATGAGCTTATCCAGATGATTACCGAAAAGAACAATATGCACGACTTTGACACCTCCATGTTCTTCCGCTGGATTTTCAAGTCTGCCTTTGCCATCCTCATTGTCAGCAACACATGGAATATCGTTATGGGTGTGTTCGATGCCACCCAGAGCGTTGTCAATCAAAGTTCCGGCGTTATCATCGGTGAAACATCCATCCACTTTGACCGCCTGATACCCGGACTGGAATTTCAGTTGGAAAGCATGACCATCGGCAGTCTGCTCAGCCTATGGTTTCAGACCCTTGTTGTGGGCCTGACCATGAACATCCTGTCTATCTGCATCTTCCTTGTGACCTACGGCCGCATGATTGAGATTTACGTTGTGACCGCACTGGGGCCTATCCCGCTGGCGACCATGGGCAGCAGCGAGTGGCGCAGCACCGGGCAGAACTACTTGAAGTCTTTGCTGGCACTGGGTTTCCAAGCGTTCCTGATTATGATTGTCGTGGGCATCTACGCGGTGCTGATACGCAACATTTCGGGCGCAACGGACATTGCCGGGGCTATCTGGGGCTGCATGGGCTACACCGTGCTGCTCTGCTTCTGTCTGTTCAAGACCGGCAGCATCAGCAAATCCGTGTTCGGTGCCCATTGAGAAAGGAGCGTTTGAATGGCGTATGTGACCGTTCCCAAAGATTTGACCCATGTAAAATCCAAAGTCTTATTCGGGCTGACCAAGCGGCAGCTGGTCTGCTTCGGCGGTGCGCTTTTAACGGGCGGACCGCTTTATTTTTTGGCCCGGAACTATCTTTCCAACAGTGCAGCGGCCCTGCTTATGATTTTTGCCATGCTGCCGGGGCTGCTGTTCGCTCTGTTCGAGCGGCACGGCCAGCCCCTTGAAGTGGTGATTCAGCAAATGATTCAGTGCTGTTTCCTGCGCCCCAAGGAAAGGCCCTATCAGACCAACAATGCTTACGCCGCCCTTGTGCGGCAATACCAAATGGAACAGGAGGTAAAGGCCATTGTCCAGAAAAACGATACCCCGCGAAACCGAAAAGCCCAAAAAGCTCACCCGCGCCCAGAAAAAAGAAATTGATGCCGTTATCCGCAAGTACAAGGGTGACGGCAAGCCCCGCACGGCACAGGCCACCATCCCGTATGAGGCCATCTACCCTGACGGTGTGTGCCGCATTGACCGACGCACATTCTCCAAGTGCATTGCCTTCGAGGACATCAGTTATCAGCTGGCCCAGCCGGAAACAAGAACCGCCATCTTTGAACACCTGTGCGACCTGTACAACTATGTGGATGCTTCCATCCATGTGCAGCTTTCGTTTTTGAATCGCAAGGTTGACCCGGTGCAGTACGCAAAAAGTTTTGAGATCGCACCGCAGGGAGATGATTTCGACGACATCCGCGCCGAGTACACGGCCATCCTGCAAAAGCAGCTTGCCAGCGGCAACAACGGCATTGTGAAAACCAAGTACCTGACGTTCACCATCGAGGCCGACAGCCTGAAAACGGCGCGGGCCCGGCTGACCCGCATTGGCCTTGACCTGCTGGGCTATTTCAAGACCATGGGCTGCGTGGCGCACGTTATAGACGGGCAGGAGCGTTTGGAAGTTCTGCACGGCATCTTCCACCCGGACGGGGAACCGTTCCGCTTTGACTGGGACTGGCTGGCACCCTCCGGCCTGTCCACCAAGGACTTTGTGGCTCCATCCTCCCTCTGCTTCGGCACGGCCAAGACCTTTGGGTTGGGCGGCAAGTATGGAGCTGTGAGCTTTTTACAAATCCTTGCGCCGGAACTTTCGGACGAAATGCTGGCCGACTTCCTCAAAACGGAAAGTGGCATTCTCGTCAATCTCCATGTGCAGGCCATCGACCAGACCGAGGCCATCAAAACCATCAAGCGGAAGATAACAGACCTTGATGCCATGAAGATTCAGGAGCAGAAAAAGGCTGTCCGTTCCGGGTACGACATGGATATACTCCCCAGCGACCTTGCCACCTACGGCGAGGACGCCAAAAAGCTGCTGAACAAATTGCAGACCCGGAACGAACGGCTTTTCATGCTGACTTTTTTAGTGCTGAATGTGGCCGACACCAAGCAAAAACTGGGCAACGATGTGTTCCAAGCGGCAGGTGTGGCCCAGAAGTACAACTGCTCTCTTGTCCGGCTGGACTACCAGCAGGAGCAGGGCCTTGTGTCCAGTCTGCCGCTGGGCATCAACCAGATAAGGATTCAGCGCAGCCTTACCACCTCCAACGTGGCGGTGTTCGTGCCCTTTGTGACGCAGGAACTTTTCCAGAGCGGGGCAGCCATGTACTACGGCATCAACGCAAAATCCCACAACATGATCATGCTGGACCGCAAGCAGGCCCGGTGTCCCAACGGCTTGAAGCTGGGCACGCCCGGCAGCGGCAAATCCATGAGCTGCAAGTCCGAAATCGTCAGTGTGTTTTTAACGACTGCTGACGATATTTTTATTTCAGACCCAGAGGCCGAGTATTATCCGCTGGTCAAGCGGCTGCATGGGCAGGTTATCAAACTTTCGCCCACCAGCAAGGACTATGTGAATCCTCTGGACATCAACCTGAATTATTCCGAAGATGACAGCCCGCTGGCCTTGAAGTCGGATTTTGTGCTGTCGTTCTGTGAGCTGGTCATGGGCGGCAAAACAGGTCTGGAAGCGATTGAGCGCACCGTGATAGACCGTGCCGTGAAAGCTATCTATCGCCCCTATCTGGCAAACCCCTGCCCGGAGAATATGCCGATTTTGTCTGACCTCCACCAAGCCCTGCTCGACCAGCACTTGCCGGAGGCGGACCGGGTAGCGCAGGCACTCGACCTGTATGTGTCTGGCTCGTTGAACGTTTTTAACCACAAAACGAATGTGGACATCCACAACCGGCTCGTGGCTTTTGACATCAAAGAGTTAGGCAAGCAGTTAAAAAAATTAGGGATGCTCATTATCCAAGACCAGATATGGGGCCGCGTCACCCAGAACCGCAGCCAAGGCCGGGCTACATGGTATTTTGCAGACGAGTTCCACTTGCTTTTGAAAGAGGAACAGACCGCCGCGTACAGTGCCGAGATTTGGAAACGCTTCCGCAAATGGGGCGGTGTGCCCACGGGCGCCACCCAGAATGTGAAGGACCTTCTTTCTTCCCCGGAGATCGAGAACATTCTGGAAAACAGCGACTTCATCACGCTGCTGAATCAGGCATCCGGTGACCGCAAAATCCTGTCGGAACGGCTGAACCTCTCCGCAGACCAGCAGAAGTACATCGACAATTCGGAACCGGGCGAAGGACTGCTGATTTTTGAAAATGTGGTGCTGCCGTTCTCAAACCCTATCCCGAATAACACCCAGCTTTACAAAATTATGACCACCCGGCTCAGCGAGGTGGTGGAGCTATGAGCCTAACGCATTTCAGCTTGTTTTCCGGCATAGGCGGTATCGACCTTGCCGCAGAAGCAGCGGGTTTTACTTCGGTCTGTCAATGCGAGTGGGCAGCCTTCCCCGCCGCTGTGCTGGCAAGCCACTGGCCGGAGGTGCCCCGATTTCAGGACATCACCACCGTAACAAAGGAGGCTTTCTTTGAAAAAACAGGACTTCGCACCGTCACCCTCATTTCAGGTGGTTTCCCGTGCCAGCCGTTCTCCACCGCAGGGCGGCAGCGTGGCTTCTACGATGAACGCTACCTGTGGCCCGAAATGCTGCGGGTCATCCGGGAATTGCAGCCCCGTTGGGTGCTTGGAGAAAATGTTGCTGGCTTCCTCCGTATGGGGCTCGACAAAACGCTCATTGACTTGGAGCAGGCAGGTTACGATGTTCGGGTTTTCGTATTACCTGCTGCTGCCGTTGGCGCGTGGCACGAACGGAAACGGGTATTCATCATCGGCTCCGCTGCTTCCCACACCCCTTGCCAGCGACACCGGGGATGTGGGCAAGGGGCTGGACATCCAAATCTCTGCGAATGGCAGTTACCGCAAGATGAACAAGGATGGCAAGGCGTGGACGGCGCGGCTTTCCCATGTGGTCTACCGCATGACCCCCACCACGCTGGAAAAGCCCTACCTCAACCCGGACTGGGTAGAGTGGCTGATGGGTTTCCCGCGCAAATGGACGGACATTCCCTTTGGGACAAAGAGCCTGCCGACATCCCGCGCCTGACCGAAGATGTGCCGAACCGCAGCAAGCGGATGAAAACACTGGGCAATGCAGTTTCGCCGCCGCAGGTGTTCCCGATTCTCAAATACATTGCGGACATTGAAACGGGCCGCTGTCCGATGGGAGGTGAAGAACTTTGAAAGAATTGCAGGCAAAAGCCAAAGTCACCCAGACCATGACCCGTGACGGTCTGGTGGTAGAAAATCAGGCGGACGGCACTGTGGAGAACGTTTCCAGCCGGGAGGCGGAACAGGACTACTCCACGGATGCCGAGGGCAAGGCCGAAAAAATTCTGGAACGGACCGAGGACGTAAAGGACAAGCACAAGGCAAAGAAAAAAGCCAAACAAGCTGCGGAAACTGCCGAGAGTGAAGATGGTCTGCACCGTTCCGCCGCCCGTCTGGAACTGACCGAAGAAGAACGGACAGACCCGGCATTGCAGCCGTTTATTCAAAAAGCGGAAGCGAAGGCTGACAAGCTGGATTCAGCCCGCGCCGCTCTGCCGAAAAAGCGCGTCCCAGTCAAGAAAAAAGTCTACGATGCAGCCAGCGGCAAGGCAAAATCCACCCTGCGTTTTGAGCAGCAGGACAAAGGCCCGCCCAACCTGAAACCAAACCCGGCCAGCCGGCCGCTGTCGGAAGTATTGCTGTTTGCTCACGGAAAAATCCATGAAGTCGAACACGAAAATGTGGGTGTAGAGGGCGGCCACAAGGGTGAAGAACTGGTGGAGCATCAGACCGCCAAGGTCATCCGCAGCGGCATCCGGCACCACAAGATGAAGCCCTACAAGGCCGTGGAAAAGGCAGAGCGTCAGCTCATGTCTGCCAATGCAGAATACTTTTACCAGAAATCCTTGCGGGACAATCCGCAAATTGCGCAGTCTGCCAGCAACCCCATTTCCCGGATGTGGCAGAAACGGCGTATCAAACAGCAGTATGCCAAAGCTGCACGGCAGGCCGGCCAAGCCGCCGCGCAGGGTGCGGCCACCACCGCAGAGAACGGTTTCCGGGTAACGAAGCTGGCAGCCGAGGGCGGCGAACGGGTAGCCGAATTTGCGGTCCAGAACTGGAAAACCATTCTGATCGTGGCGGTGTTCGGTCTGCTGGCTCTGCTCTTGATAACGGGTTTGCAGTCCTGCACCGTGATGGCGGGCACCGCTGGAACCGGCGTGACGGCATCCTCTTACTTTTCCAAGGACAAGGATATGCTGGGTGCAGAGAAAGCCTACGCCAAGCTGGAACAAAAACTGCAACGGTATCTCGACACCTACGAGGCCACCCACAACTACGACGAGTATCATTTTTATCTGGATGAAATCGAGCATGACCCCTATGTGCTGATTTCGATTTTGTCTGCGCTGCATGACGGCGTGTTCACACTGGCCGAGGTGCAAAGCGAGATTGAAATGCTCTTTGAAAAGCAATACATCCTGACCGAGACCGTGACCATGCAGATACGCTACCGTACAAAAATGATGGTCATTATTGGCCCGTATGGTGTGCCGCAAGTTATCACCTACCAAGAACCGTATGAATACTACATCTGCACGGTCAAGCTGAAGAACAAAGATTTGTCCCATTTGCCCGTGGAAGTGCTGACCGAAGAACAACTCAGTGCTTATTCGCTCTATATGCGCACGCTGGGCAACCGGCCGGATTTGTTCGGGCAGGCACAGTACCCCAATGCGTCCACCATCAAGCAGCCCACCTACTACGATATTCCCCCGGAAGCACTAAAGGATGATAGGTTTGCCGCCATGATGGAGGAAGCCACGAAGTACATCGGCTACCCGTATGTGTGGGGCGGCAGTTCGCCCAGCACCAGCTTTGATTGCAGCGGCTACATTTCGTGGGTGCTGAATCACTCCGGCTGGAACGTGGGCCGCCAGACCGCACAGGGCCTTTACAACCTCTGTACTCCTGTTTCGACGGCGCAGGTCAAACCGGGCGACCTTGTGTTTTTCAAGGGAACCTACGATACCCCCGGCGTGAGCCATTGCGGCATCTATGTGGGCAATTCCATCATGCTGCACTGCGGCGACCCTATCTCTTACACAAACCTCAACTCAAAATATTGGCAGGAACATTTTTACAGCTATGGGCGTTTACCGTGACGCCAGAAAGGATTTTGTATGGCAAAAAGACTTTCCCGCATTGAGCGCGACATTGAACGGCTCAAAGAAAAAATCTCTGAATACCAGCAGCAGTTGAAAGAACTGGAAGCTGCAAAGACTGAACAGGAAAACCTGCAGATCATTCAGCTGGTGCGCAGCATGAACATGAAGCCGGACGAGTTTGCGGCCTTCCTGCGCAGCGGTGCGCTGAACGCCGCTCCTACCGTCACCCCGTACCACAAACAGGAGGATGCCGCCGATGAAACCTGACAACTGGAACCGCTTCGCTGCCGGACTGCTGGCTATCCTGCTCTGCCTCTGCTCCTTTTCCATGCCCGCTTTCGCAAGCGGTACTGACCCAGCCCCGGAACCTCTACCGAAGATTATCGAAGAAGAACCCACCACGGGCGGCATGGAGCCGGAGGGTGTACCTATCACGCCCAAAGGCAACGCAACACTGGTGGATGATTTCTACGGGGACAAACAGCTTATCACCGTGACCACCAAAGCCGGGAATTATTTTTACATTCTCATTGACCGTGCCAACGAGGACAAGGAAACGTCCGTTCACTTCCTGAACCAAGTGGACGATGCCGACTTGCTGGCTCTGCTGGATGAAGAACCGCAGACCGCCGAGGTCTGCACCTGCACCGTGAAATGTGAGGCCGGAAACGTCAACGAAAACTGCCCCTTGTGTGAAAAGAGCCTGCGCAACTGCACGGTCCCGGAAGCGGTGAAAACCGACGCCGAAACGCCGCAGGAAAAGCCCAAGTCCAACATGGGCAGTCTGATGATCCTGCTGGTGCTGGCTCTGGCGGGTGGCGGTGCGGCACTCTATTATTTCAAGTTCCGCAAGCCCAAGGCCGATACCACCGGGCACGATGATCTGGACGAATACGATTTTGGCGAGGACGAGGATGCAGACGAGGAACCGGCTGAAATCGAGATTCATTCGGAGGACGGACAGGAGGACGAAACATGAGCGTTCAGCTGGTGATTGCCGAAAAGCCCAGTGTAGCCCGCAGCATTGCCGCCGTGATCGGGGCCGATGAAAAGCAAAACGGCTACTGGCAGGGCGGCGGGTATCTTGTCAGCTGGTGCATCGGGCATCTGGTGTTCTTTGCGGAAGCGGGCCAGTACGATGAAAAATACTGCAAGTGGAAGTATGAAGATTTGCCCATCCTGCCCCAGCCGTGGCAGTTCATCGTGCCGGACGAGAAAAAACAGCAGTTTGAAATCGTCCGCGCCCTGCTCAACCGCCCGGATGTGGACAGTGTGACCGCCGCGACCGATGCAGGCCGGGAGGGAGAACTGATTTTCCGTTTCGTCTACCAAATGGCTGGCTGCACAAAACCTGTGAAGCGGCTCTGGATTTCCAGCATGGAGGAGGCCGCTATCCGGGAGGGCTTTGCAAACCTGCGCCCGGATTCGGATTATGATGCTCTGTACCAATCGGCCCTCTGCCGTGCAAAGGCGGATTGGCTGGTGGGTATCAATGCAACGCGACTGTTTTCGGTGCTGTATCACAAAACCCTGACGGTAGGTCGGGTGCAGACCCCGACACTGAAAATGTTGGTGGACCGGGACGCAAAAATCCTGCGCTTCCAGAAAGAAAAGTATTACACGGTCGGCATCCAGTCTGGCAGCCTGAAAGCGGACAGTGGGCGCATTTCGGATGCAGAAACCGCAAATTCTCTCAAAGAAAAATGCACAGGCACAACTCCCGTTTGTACTTCTGTCAAACGGGAGAAAAAGACAGAACAGCCGCCCAAGCTCTATGACCTGACCACCTTGCAGCGGGAAGCAAACCGCTTGTTCGGATTTACGGCAAAGCAGACCCTTGATTATGCCCAGCAACTTTACGAGAAGAGACTGCTGACCTATCCCCGCACGGACAGCCAATATCTGACCGAGGACATGGGCCGGACAGCACAACATCTTGTGTCTGATCTGCTGGGGCTGCTGCCCTTTGCCCAAGGACTTGCGCTGACTGCGGAAGTAGGCCGGGTGCTGAACAGCAAAAAGGTATCGGACCACCACGCCATCCTTCCCACGGCCGAATTTGTAAAACAGGGCTTCACCGGCCTTGCGGAAAGTGAGTGCAAGCTGATGAACCTTGTCTGCTCCAAACTGCTCTGTGCGGTGGCCGCACCCCACGAATACGAAACAGGGACCGCCGTGTTCTCCTGTGCAGGGAACGAGTTCACCGCCAAGGGAAAAACGGTGCTTGTCCCCGGCTGGAAAGAGATCGACCAACGGTTCCGCGCCACCCTGAAAGCCGATACCGAGGAAGAAGTTTTGAACGCACTGCCGGAACTGGCCGAGGGACAGAACTTTTCCGTGACAACTGACATTTCGGAACATTTCACGTCCCCGCCAAAAGCCTACACCGAAGATACGCTCCTGTCAGCAATGGAGCGGGCAGGGGCCGAGGATATGCCGGAGGACAAGGTGAATTGCTCTGCAGGAGCAAGAGAGGGTGGCCTGGGCCAAGCGGAACGTAAGGGGCTGGGCACTCCGGCCACCCGTGCCGCGATTCTGGAAAAACTGGTGCAAATGGGCTTTGTGCAGCGCAAGGGCAAGCAGCTTGTCCCCACCAAGGACGGCATCAATCTGGCGGTGGTTCTGCCGGAAAGCCTGACCTCTCCCGCTCTGACTGCTGAATGGGAAAACCGTCTGACCGAGATTGCCAAGGGCAATGCAGACCCGGACGAGTTCATGGCCGAAATTGAAGCGCAGGTGCGTCAGCTGGTCAAGACCTATTCCTGCATCAGCGCGGACAAGCAGAACTTATTTGAGTCGGAACGGACAATCATCGGCAAGTGTCCCCGGTGCGGAGAAAATGTCTATGAGGGCAAAAAGAATTTCTACTGCGGGAACCGTGGCTGCCAGTTCGTGATGTGGAAGAATGACCGCTTCTTTGAGCAGCGGAAAAAGGCGTTCACCCCGAAAATCGCCGCCGCTCTGCTCAAAAACGGTAAGGCAAAGGTCAAGGGCCTCTACTCCGAGAAAACAGGCAAAACCTATGATGCAACGGTTCTTCTAGCAGATACGGGAGGCAAGTACGTCAATTACCGGGTAGAGCGCAAAGAGTAAGGCAAAAATACGAGGGCCGGTTATGGTAAGGTGAAGCATTCATTTTGCCATAACCGGCTCTCTCTATCCGTAGGATAGCAAAAAAGGAGTGTGACCAAATGAGCGAATTATTTTCCATCCAGCTGCAAAATCGGCAGCAGCAAGGCAGGGATGGCGTCTGGCTGGACCTGCCCACTACAACCGAACAGGTACAAGCGGCCCTGCGGCAAATCGGCATTTCGTCCGATAATCCGCAGGGCCTTTTCATTTCCGGCTATTTTGCCGAGGAAGAAAAGTGTTTTGCCATCCCCTACAACATGGTGCTGGCATCCAATGTGGACGAGCTGAACTTTCTGGCCGCACGGCTGGAAACGCTTTCTGCCGGGGAACGCGCAGAGCTGAACGCCGCTTTGCAAGCCCCGCAGAGTGAGCTTTTTAGCATCGGGAGAATCACCGACTTTCCCGAAAACGTGGACTACTATGTGCATCTGCCGGATGTGCACGGGCCTGCCCAGCTGGGTGACTACTATCTGAACCGCTCCGGCATGGTGGATATGCCGGAAGAATGGAAAGGCGGCATCGACACGGCGCAGTTTGGCCGCTATGTGGCTCAGCAGGAGCAGGGCGTGTTTACCGAGTATGGCTACCTTGTCAAAAGCGGGGACGAGTGGCAGAAAGTCCACGAAGGACAGCCTGTGCCGGAGGAATACCGGGTACTGTCCTTTCCTGTGCCGGAAGTCATGCGGGATGCAGCCAATATCCCGCCGCCTGTTCAACCCGAAACAGAACCGCAGAAAGTTATTCCCATTATTCTGAATGGCAAAGACAGCGTAGAGCGCATGAAAGAAATCACGGACCGGCTGGAAACGGGCATTCAGCAGTTGTTCGACAGTGACCGCTACAAAGCTTACCTTACCACGATGGCAAAATTCCACAATTACAGCTTCAACAACACCTTGCTGATCGCCATGCAGGGCGGGCAGCTGGTGGCCGGCTTCAACAAGTGGAAAGACACGTTCCACCGCACCGTGAAGAAAGGCGAAAAAGGCATCAAAATCCTTGCTCCTGCGCCGTACAAGGTCAAGCAGAAGATGGAAAAGCTGGACGAACAGGGCAAGCCGATTCTGGACAAGGACGGCAAGCCGCTGACGGAAGAAAAAACGGTGCAGATTCCGGCGTTCAAGGTGGTGTCTGTGTTCGATGTCAGCCAGACCGAGGGCGAACCGCTGCCCTCTATTGCAGTGAATGAACTGTCCGGCAGCGTGCAGGACTACCAAGATTTTTTCAAGGCGTTGGAGCAGGCATCCCCGGTGCCCATCGGGTTTGAGGACATCGAGGGCGGCGCGCATGGGTACTTTCATCTGCTCGACAACCGCATTGCCATCCAAGAGGGCATGAGCCAGTTACAGACCATCAAGACAGCCATCCATGAGATTGCCCATGCCAAGCTCCACGCCATCGACCCGAACGACCCGGAACAAACCAACCGCCCGGACAGCCGCACCCGCGAGGTGCAGGCCGAAAGCGTGGCCTATGCCGTCTGCCAGCACTACGGGCTGGACACATCCGAGTATTCCTTTGGCTATGTGGCCGGGTGGAGTTCGGGGCGGGAACTAGCTGAACTGAAAGCCTCTCTGGAAATTATCCGCAGCGCGGCCCATGAGCTGATCTCTGCGCTGGACGAACATCTGGCAGAATTGCGCCAGCAGCGGGAAGCAGACCTTTCCGCTGCACAGGAGTCTGCATTTGTGCTGGACAGTGGCAATACCCTGTTCATCCAGACCTGTGATTCTGGCTATGACTACACCTTGTACGGCCCGAATAACAAGGCTCTGGATGGAGGCCAGCTGGACGCGCCCGGTCTGACCTTAAAAGATGCCGGAGAGGAAGCCCTTAACCTGCTGGGGCAGACAGCCCCGGTGTCGGAAGTCCTGTTGGGCGATAAGCTGGCCGCGTTCCAAGACGCGGCGGAAAAGGCCAACGAACTTCCCGCACCCGTTAAAATTCCAGACCCCGCCGCAGAGCCCACGGTCACGATTTTGTGGAGCGAAAGCGACAAGCTGCAGGACGGCGAAACCATGCCGCTGTCCGTGGCAAACCGCGTCTTTGAAGAACTGGACACCGCCCAGCACACAGACCGGGAAAAGGATGGTTACGAGGGTGGCTGGTACGACAAGACCGCGTTCCGCATTGATTTTACTATGAACGGCCAGCCGGACAACTACGCGGGGCGGCAGGATTTCGGTGACGGAGAGGGTTCTTTGGTTCAACACATCCAGAACTACCACGAATACTACGCCAAGGACGAGAACTGGAAAAATTTTGTTCTGCATAACAAAGGCCCGGAAGCGTGGGAACAGGACAAGGCAGAGCGGGAAATGGTGCTGACCGAGTTTATCCCGTACCTCAAACAGCATTGCAATCTTTCGGCCATGGAGCAGGCGGCAACCACCGCTTTGCGGGAGGGGCAGAATGTTTCGCCGGAACAGACTGCCTACTATAATGCTGTTGTGGCCTATGTACAGGACTGCCGCCCGATGCTCAACCAAGGCCAGTACAACTTGCCGGAACCGCCCAAACTGGCCGACTTCGACCAGAACTTGCAGGACTACGAGGCACAGGTGCAGGCCGAGATCGCGCAGGAAGCGGCCGCTGCCGGAATGACCGTAGAGGAATACGCGGCGACAGGTTTTGAGGCACCGCAGCAGGACAGCTTTTCCATCTACCAGCTGTGCAATGAGGATTCCACCCGTGATTACCGTTTTGAGCCCTACGACCGCCTGCAGGCCGCTGGCCGGACCGTGGACAAAGCCAACTATACAGAGGTGTACGCCGCGCCGCTGGCTGCGGGTACCACATTGGAGGACATCTACCGCACATTCAATGTGGACCATCCGGCAGATTTCAAGGGACACTCGCTGTCTATTTCGGATGTGGTGGTACTGCACCAGAATGGGCAGGACACCGCCCACTACTGCGACAGTGTGGGCTTCCAGCAGGTGCCGGAGTTCTTGCGGGAAAATCCGCTGCGTACCGCAGAACTTTCCACCGAACAAAACGAAAATATGATTGATGGCGTGCTGAACAATACGCCCTCTCTGGGCGAATTGGAGGCCAAAGCAAAAGCCGGAGAACAAATCTCTCTGACGGACCTTGCCGCCGCAGTCAAGGCCGAGGAAAAGGCACCAAAAGCCAAGAAGTCCCGCACAGCCAAGCCGAAAAAGCCGTCCATCCGGGTACAGCTGGATGCCGCAAAAAAGGAGCAGAGCAAGCAACCGCCGCCACGGGAAAAGACAAAAGAATTGGAGGTGTAAACCGTGCAGAAGTTTGAAAATATGGACTTGATCGCTGCGCTGGAAGCCATTATGCACCAGAACACCGCATACTATCAGAGCGATTTTGCCTATGACATCAAGATGCTGCGGGAGGCCGCCCGCAGCAACCAGCCGGAAGATAAGCTGCTGTTGTGGCTGTCCCGGCCTTCTGGAACATTCTGCTTCCGGGAACGGGACGTGCTGCTCAAAGACACGCAAGCCTACAACACATGGAAATTCTGCGGCGAGCAGACCTGCGACAGGATCCTTGCCTATGCGGTGGAGTTGACCGGCGCGGCCAACGGAACTGTGCAAGGCAATCTGTATGAACTGGACTATCAGCAGCATTTCCAGCATATCCGGGATGCCGCTCTGCTTGTGGGTGCCAATCGCCTGATCTACGAAAGTGGGATGCGGGAAATTGGCCTCAAAGAGCATTTCGACAGCCGATCGGACAAATATTTTGGAGAGTTCGTGCGGTATGAAATGCAGCCCCGTGACCCGGAACTTCTGCAAGCGGCCATCCGGCAGGAGCAGCGCAGTCGGGAATCTGCACAGCCCGGTGATTTCAAAGAACACCTTGCGGCATTGCACACCGGGCTGATCGAGGCCGAGGCACAGCGTATCGTAGCCGATATGAAGCGTCTGGCTGCTCCCAACAGCCCGGACAAGAATCATTTCATGGTAGAGGTATCGCCCTATTTCACCAAGCTGGCATCCAGCCGGGACACGGACCAGCTGCTTGCCATGCTGCCGTACAAATCCATGCACCTTTCCAGCGTGAAAGACCGTTTCGGCATCTATGCGCTGGTTGACAAAAAGGAGAACCGGGACAGGGGCATCCGCAAGCCCCGTGCTTCCGTCCGCAAGCAGCTTTCCGAAACAAAACAGGCCGCCAGCCCGAAAAAGGCAGCGGCCCGCAGCAAACAACATGAAATGGAGGTCTGACCATGAATTTCAGCGTGGAAGAAGAAAATTTGATCTGTATGTACCACACCTCTGACCGCCGCCGAACGATGGCGCGGATGCTGACCGCCCTGCCGGACATGGACACGGAAATGCGGCGGCTGGCAAACGGCACCATTGCAAAGTTGGAGCACATGACCGATGCTGACTTTGACGGACAGAGGTTTGATTTTACGGGTGAATAATACCGCCAGCTTAACAATGGCACATTATTTTCAGTGAAAGTAATGTGCCATTGTCAACACAGAAATAGCCGGACACGGTGGCCTTGTGGCTGCTGTGTCCGGCTATTTTCATGTATCAGTCTTTATCTTTTTTCTCGGTGGGATTTTCCGGCAGTTCGGCGGCATCTTCTACAATGTCGGTCACAAGCTGCTGGAAGTCAAACGCATTCTTTTCTGTGATAACAGGCTTGCCGGTTTCCGCTTCAAGAGCCTGCCGCGCAATGCCGGCCACCTTGCCGCCGCGTTTGGCAACCTGCTTGTTTTCTTCAAAGGTCTGTGGCTTTGCAGTCTTGGAAATATCCGTGGTAGATGCTTCCGCCAGCATGGTCAGCACAAGTTCCAAATCGGTCATGTTGTCCCGGAGATTTTCTTTTGTCAGACCTTTCAGCCGCTTGTACTGCCCTGTGGTCATGCCAGACCATGCGCGGGAGATTTCATCGGTCAGGATAGCATACTCCTTGCCCTTTTGTACTCCGCGCTTCTTCCATTCATCCGTCAGTTCGTTTCGGATACGGATTGCCAAAAGCCGCTGGTGAATCCATTCTTCGGAGTAGCCTTTCTTCAAATAGGTATCAAGCGCACGGTCAATAGCTTGCTCCGGGTCGATGGTTTCTTCGATGCGTTCCTTGCCCACCATTGCCAGCCATGCCTTGAACGGTTCAGCTTTCGGGGACGGGATGGACTGGATGATACGCAAAAGCTGTTCGGTGTTGGCGACATCTGTCTTGTACCGTTTTCCATCAGAGGACAACATTTTCAGTTGTACGATTTTTTCGTACAACTCATTTGCCCCCTCAGCTTTCAGCTTACGCTTAAGGTCGCTCCAATAACGCCGTGGATTGGCTGTTCCAGTTAAAACAGAAATAACATCAATAATCGAAAAATACCATTCTTCCTTTTCTGCATCCCATGCAGTACGGATTTTCTGATCTTCAAAAAGCTGGATAGAGCCGTTATCGTTCACTTCTGCCATAGAGGGTTCCTCGCTTTCGTTGTCTAAGTCTATTTTACATGATTTCGGGCGGAAACGCCACCCGGTCTAAGCGTTTGGGATTCAAAAATCCGAACAATATTTTGTGCAGATTTACCGTTCCTGCATCTGCTCCTTTCCCGGTGTTGTCCGTAGGATGCCGTCCACATTCTGCTTGATGATGTCATATTCCTGCATCTGGCGTTTGGCTTCGGCGTACCGCCGCTGCAGCTGGTCTTTCTGCTCGGTCAGTTGCTTATACTCAGCTTTCAGGGCGCAGAGGTCGGGTGGCTTTTGAAAGCCCTGCTCTTTCAGGGCCTTGGCCGCCGCTTCATAGAGAATCAGGGTGCCTTCATGCTTGCGCCGGAACTGCTTTTTGTCAGCGGCCCGCTGATACTCCTGCACCAACGGGCGCAGCTCCTTACAGGTGGTGACATCCTTTATCAGCACGGCCATTTCAGCAAGCCGGCGCTCTGCTGCTTTCAATGCGGCGGCAGCTTCGGTGCTGGCAGTGGTGATCTCGGCCACCCGGCTTTCCAAATCCGGGTAGCTTTCGATTTTATGCTCGGTCAGGAAGTTCAGCGTCCGGGCAGCCTGTTTCAGATTGTGGAGTTTTGCCCACTTCTCATACCCTGCGGACTGCTGGGCCTTGATGCTGTTCTCCAAATCAATCCGCAGCGAAATTTTATGGTTTTCTTTGGGCTTCCGTTCCACGGACCGTCCTTTAATGCGCTCGGTAATAGCTTCCTCGGTATAGGCTTCTCCCAGTGTTTTGCAGCGGGTGAACCGTTCCTGTCCGGGCGCACGGAACGAAACATACTTGCCACGCTTTACCTCGTAGCCCTGCTCCTGCAGGAGCCGCAGAAAATCGTCAAAATCCTTGGCCTGCGGAATGGCTGCATCTATGGCGGCTTTCAGCTTCGCCTTCCAACTCGTGCCCTTGCGGTGCGCGTCCCACTCGGCATAGCTCTTGCCCCTGTCTTGGCCGGGCATTACCACGGACAGGCCATGTTCCTTGCACAGCCGGTCGCTGATGCGCCGGATGTAGGCATAGCTTTGTCGGTTGGAAACATACTTTCGCTGATTCACCATGTCCACAGCACAGAAGATGATGTGATTATGGACGTGCCCTTTGTCAATGTGCGTGGTCAGCACATACGGGTATTTGCCTTGCAGGACTTCATCTGCAAGCTGCCGGCCAATCTCGTGGGCCCGCTCCGGCGTGGTTTCGCCCGGCGCAAAAGACTGTATCAGGTGGTGGGCCAGATTGTTGCCTTTCTGCATGGCTTGTGATAGCAGCAGTTCAAATTCGATGTCGGCGGTTTCATAGGAGCAGGCAAAGGAGGACACCAGCATTTTTTCATCCGTCTTGGCTGGATTCTCGATGTAGTCCAGTGCCTTTTTCAGCGTTGACTTGATAGGATGTATCTTTGTAACTGCCATATCTGTGCCAGCGCTCCTTTGATGTCCGCAACATCTTGTGTGTACAGCGGCCCCATGCTGTTCAGCCGCCGCGCGATCTGATTGACGTTGACACCAATCTTTTGCAGTTCGGCGGTTTGCGCCCGGATGTCAGTGGTGTCGATGTGGACAACATAACCATCTATCAGCATCTTCCGGGCGTAGGCAGAAAAATTCCGTGTGTGCAGCAGAGCCATCTTCTGCCGGATAAGTTCCTGTTCCTCCGGCGTCACGGGAACACGCAGAACAATTTTTCGGGTTCGGTTCGTCATAGTTTCACCTCGTTTCTTGGGGGTCTGGGGTACTCCCCAGCAAGCATTTCTGCCGGGAGTGGCTACACTCCCTATGCTTGCTACGTTACCTTTCCCCACTACTATGACACCACAACACCCCCGTTTTGCCCGCAAAATGCAAAAAAAAATAAGAGGACGCTTTTGCATCCTCTCAATGACCGTGCATGACAATCAGACGCACACGGGCTCTTTTTCCTGTTCATGGATTCGTAAGGCACCGTCAATGGCACCCTCTACGATGGGTAAGTATTCTTCCGGGCAAAGCTGCAACTTGTGGCTGACCCGCTGACGTTCCGCACTTTCTTCCCGCATGAGTTCCGGGTTGAAGTACCGCTCCACGGGCAGACCACATATTTTTATCAGCTGAATCACCACCGGCAGGCTGGGCAGCGTGCCTTCGTTTTCGATGTTCGCAAGATACCGGCTGTCACAATGTATCATGTCAGCCAGCGCACTGCGGGAAAGTTGTTTTGCCTTTCGTGCTGCCTTGACATCCGCTCCGAACGTTTCAAAGCCGGGACAGTCCTCGATTTTCGCCATTCTGCATCACCCATATACATTTTATAGTTCATGGACGATTGGCGAAATGATGCAAAGCGCATTGTTGCTAAACTTTATTGTTCATAGTTTGAGCATTGTATTCTCTGGAAAATCGAAATATAATAGAATATAGAGGTGTGAGCATGAAAATCTTCATTATAGAAGATGAACCGGCAATCCGCGAGGAACTTGTTCAGCTTCTTCAAAAGTACGGCTACCAATGCGACAGCAGCGATGATTTTCACCACATTGTGCAAGCTGCTCTTTCATCAGGAGCCAACTTGATTCTCTTAGACATCAATCTGCCCTATCAGGATGGTTTCCAAGTATGCAGAGAAATCCGACAGAAATCCAATCTTCCTATCATTGTACTTACCAGCAGAAACAGCGATTTTGACGAGTTGATGAGCTTGAACATCGGCGCAGATGATTATATTGCAAAGCCGTACAATGCACAGATTCTTTTGGCGCGAATCCAAAAACTTCTGGCTCGGACCTATGAAGTACAGGACAACATCGTTCTCACGCACAAAGGCTTGACCTTAAATTTGCTCAAGGCGGAAATCAGCTATCAAGGGAACAAAAAATCACTTACCAAAAATGAACTTGGGATTTTGCGCCTGCTTATGGTGAATAAGGGCAACATTATTCCCCGTGACGCTATTATTGATGAACTCTGGCAGAGTGAACAATTTATAGACGAAAACACATTGAATGTCAACATCGTTCGGTTACGGAAAGCACTGACCGAAATCGGTCTGCCGGACTATCTGGAAACGAAACGTGGTTTAGGGTATTGCGTATGAAGTTATCCGAGTATCTGCTTGACCGTATCTTTTCCCTGATTTGTATGCTGGTGGCTGCACTCGTGCTGCTTGCGCTCCTCTGGCTGATTGAAACACCTACTGTGTTTATTCTGTTTGCCGAGGTGATTTTACTTGCAGCGTACAGTACAACGCTGCTGTATGACTTTTTTCGCAAGCAGAGTTTTTATAATCTGCTTCAAAAAATGACAGAGCAGCTGGACATAAAAACACTTTTAGGTGAGTTAATGGTACCGCCTCATTTTTTAGAGGGGCAGATTTTGGTGGACGTTCTGCGGTGCTGCAACAAATATCAGAACGACCAGCTTGCCTGTGCAGAACAGGAGAACCGTGAATATCGGGAATACCTTGATTCATGGGTGCATGAAATCAAAACGCCTATCACCTCTGCCCGGCTGATCGTTGAAAATGAAAAGAATCCCACCACACTGCGAATTGACGATGAACTGCGGAAAATTGATGCTTATGTGGAGCAGGTGCTATATTACGCCCGCAGTACCGATGTGGAAAAGGACTTTAAGGTGGAGAAAACCACCTTGCAGGCATTGGTGTACGCTGCGCTAAAAACGTACTCAAAGCCGTTGATTCAGGTCGGTGGAAAGCCGGTTCTAAAGGAACTGGATATTCCCGTGGCCGCAGACAGCAAGAGCTGCACCTTTGTGATCGGACAGATTCTGTCCAACGCTATCAAGTATCGGAAAGATAGTTTACAAGTTGAATTTTCAGCCAGAGCAGAGAAAAACACGGTATCTCTTTTCATTTCCGATAATGGCATTGGTATTTCTGCTGCTGACTTGCCGCGTGTGTTCGACAAAGGCTTTACCGGTGAAAACGGCCGCCGTTATTCCAAATCAACCGGCATTGGTTTGTACTTGAGCCAAAGGCTATGTCGAAAAATGAATATCTCACTTTCTATTTCCAGCGTTCCGGGACAGGGAACGACTGTGACGATGGTTTTTCCTACGGAAAGCTATTTGCAGGCGGCGGGGCTGTAAAGCCTCGCTTTTTTCAACCTTACATTTTGGTAATACAAATGTAATCCAATTTAATGGCATCGGAAAATTCCTTGTGGTAGAGTAAAAGCACAAAAGCAAAGCGCTTTTGAGAAAGGAGCCTGACCTATGGGCGATACGATCTTACGGGTGGATGACATCCAAAAATTTTACGGTAACAAAGGCAACCTGACAAAAGCCCTCGACCACATTTCTTTTTCTGTTCGCAAAGGAGAATTCCTCGGCATCATGGGTGCTTCCGGCTCTGGCAAAACCACCTTGCTGAACTGCATTTCCACGATTGATACCGTCACCAGCGGTCATATCTATGTAGAGGAAAAGGATATCACGATGCTGCATAGAGCACAGCTTGCAGACTTTCGAGGAAAAAAGCTGGGGTTTATTTTCCAGAATTTCAATCTTCTGGACACCTTGACCGCCTATGAAAATATCTCTCTGGCCCTTTCCATCGTAGGTGCCAAACCCAGTGAAATAGAGCAGCGTATTCCACAGATTGCCCAAGCGCTGAACATTCAGGATGTATTGGGTAAATATCCCTATCAGATGTCTGGCGGTCAGCAGCAGAGAGTAGCGGCCGCAAGAGCGATGGTGACAAATCCCGCCATCGTACTGGCAGATGAGCCGACCGGCGCACTGGATTCCAACTCTTCCCGAATGCTGTTGACAATGTTGACCGAATTGAATGAACGGCTTTCAGCAACGATTCTCATGGTAACGCATGACGCTTTTTCTGCCAGCTATTGCAATCGCATTTTGTTTATCAAAGATGGGCAGGTGTTCAACGAACTGCATCGTGGGACGGATACGCGCAAAGAATTTTTTACAAAAATTCTGGAAGTAGTTTCCGTCTTGGGAGGTGAACAGAGTGAACACATATAAGCTGATTTTCCGAAATGTGTGCAAGAACATTCGTGACTATCTGATTTACTTTCTTACGCTGACCCTTTCGGTCAGTTTGTTCTATGCGTTCAATTCCATTTCTGACCAGCCGGCTTTTTCCAATATGGGCATGACTGGCACGCTCTTATATCGTCAGCTCGGCATTATGCTTTCTACGCTTTCCACTATGATTGCGGTTGTTCTGGCTTTTCTGATTCTTTATGCTAACCAGTTTTTATTGAAACGCCGCAAAAAGGAATTAGGCGTGTATATGATGCTCGGCATGAAAAAAGGGCGTATTTCCCGGTTGTTTGCAGGCGAAACGCTTTGTGTTGGCATCATTGCGCTGGGCACAGGATTGCTTTTGGGCTTTTTCTTTTCGCAAGGTTTTTCTTTAATTGCATTGCGGCTTTTTGCAATCAATCTTGAAAAGTTTCGGATCGTGTTTTCAGCCGGAGCGCTTCGCCAGACCGTGTTGTGCTTCGCAATCATCTTTTTTATCGTTATGCTTTTCAATATTCGGTCTGTCACCAATGTTAAATTGATTGACCTATTGACGGACGGCAGAAAAAACGAAAGTATGCAGACTGAAAACCGTATCTTGCCGGTTTGTCTGTTCCTGCTCTCGCTGCTTTGCATCGGAATTTCTGCCGCGCTGTTCAACAAAAACGGGATTCTGCCATCTCACGAAAATAATCTGTTCCAGTTGGCAGCGGCGGCATTGGTCGCGGGAACTTTTCTGCTGTTCTACTCGCTGTCAGCCGTTTTCATGCAAGCAGCAAGTGCAAGGAAATGCTTTTACCTGAAAGGTTTGAATACGTTCCTTGTCCGTCAGATTGGCAGTAAAATCCGAACCAATTATCTTGTGGTAACGGTTGTATGCGGATTGCTGACCATCACGATCTGCGCCGTATCGATTGGCGCGAGCACAGCGCTTGCTATGAACAAAATGTCTCGATCTGCAACGCCCTATGATTTGAACGTGCTTTCCAATGTTTCGGTTGACGGGGACAGCGATATTGCTGCCTATCTCGCTGCACACGATATTACCATAAGCAACTACGCCAAAGTCACAGAGCAAATCAGTGTTTACGAGGCCGATATGACCTACTCTGAACTATTTGAAGGACAGAAAGTCAAATTTTGGCCAATTGATGAAAAAGTTCCTGACAGCAAGGTTTCCGTAATCTCCATTTCGGACTTGAATCGTGCCTTAGCCATGCAGAACAAAGCACCCATCACGCTGAACGATGGCCAATACCTGTTGAACTGCAACTACAATGGAACGTATCGGTATGTTGCTGCTGCATTGCAGAGCCACCCGGAAATCACGGTTGGCGGGGCGACTTTACAGCGTGCAGAAGATAACGTTTTGCAGGAAACATACGTTATGACTTCGGTTGGTAATAATGACCGCGGCACCTTGATTGTTCCCGATTCCGTCACCGCATCTCTTGAAAAAGATGTAAATGCGCTTTTGGTGCAATATAAACCAGATGCAGATTCCAATGAAGTTCTGCAAAAGATGATTCCGATTGGATTGGATAGTACACACGGCTATCGGTATGCCGAAAAGAACATGATGTATGAGACGTTCTACGGCCTCGATGCCTTGGTGAGTTTCCTTTGCTGCTATATCGGGTTGGTCTTTTTGCTGATTTGCGCTGCACTTCTAGCGTTAAAACAGCTTACCGAAACGACCGACAATGTGTATCGTTATGGCTTGCTGCAAAAGCTGGGTGCAGGCCGCAGGCAAATCGATCATACGCTTTTTGTGCAGACAGTCGTGTTCTTTGCCATTCCGCTGCTTTCCTGATTGGCAAAGCAATGGCTGTGGTGGAAGAATTTATGAATATCCATATCGCAACCAATATCGGACTGACAATCGTTCTTTTTCTGCTTGTCTACGGAAGTTATTTCTTTGCAACGTATCTTTCCTGTAAACGTATTGTCACAGAACAGCGAGAATTGGAGGTCTAAACTATGTTGCCCAAAAATGTAAACTGGAATGCCGTATTGCAAAGCATCACCGACACATGGCTCCCGTTGATTGGCGTAGCAGCCGCCATTATTTTAGTTGCCATAATCATCCATGTAGTACAAAAGAATAAAAAGTAAAACACCTGCCGCACGACGGCAAAAGAAAAAAAGCCG
>OKTC01000326.1_pt1 | contig 22572 bp, 15 predicted proteins | sample 1606181 | NCBI WGS metagenome assembly OKTC01 (sample SAMEA3879529, study PRJEB24766) | human gut metagenome | biome: human-associated habitat; feature: feces | place: USA | collected 1985/1987 | reverse complement strand
CCCGCCGCCAAATCCTCGTAGGAAATGTTCAGCGGGGGCAGCAGACGCACCTTTTCGTGCGCCGTCAGCGCCATCAAGCCGTCCTGCAAGCACGCCGAAGCAACATCCGCCGCCGTTTTGTTCTCCGGCAGGATGCCAATCATCAGCCCCAGCCCAGTGATGCTCTTCACGCCCGGCGCGCCCGTCAATTCCTTGCGGATGTACGCCGCGCGCTCCTTTACGCCCGCGAACACGTCCTCATTCAGCCGGGAGATGACGTTCAGCGCGGCGGCGGCGCAAATCGGGTTGCCGCCGAAGGTTGAGCCGTGGTCGCCCTTGCCCAGCACATGCTCGCAGCGCTCGCCTAAGAGGCACGCGCCCATCGGCAGACCGCCCGCCAGCCCCTTCGCCGTCGTCACCACGTCGGGATGGATGCCGAACTGCTCGTAGGCGTACAGCGTGCCTGTGCGCCCGTTGCCAGTCTGCACCTCATCGACCATCAGCAGAATGTCATTCGCGCGGCTAAGCCCCTCCGCCTTCTTGACGAACGCCGGGTCAAGCGGAATCACGCCGCCTTCGCCCTGCACCATCTCCATCAGCAGCCCGCAGACCTTGCCCGTGCTGAGGATGGCTTCCAGCGCGGGAATGTCGTTCGCGGGCGTGTAACGGAATCCCGCCGGGAACGGGCCGAAGTGCTCATGGAAGCGGTCTTGCCCGGTCGCCGCCAGTGTCGCAATCGTGCGGCCGTGGAAGCTGTTCACCAGCGTCACGATAACGTCGCGGTTGTCCTTCTCGCCGTATTTCCGGGCGACTTTCAGCGCGCATTCATTCGCCTCCGCGCCGGAATTGCCGAAGAAAACCTTCTTCATGCCCGTGCGCTCGCATAGCAGCTTTGCCAATTGCGTCTGCGGTTCGGTATAGTAGAGGTTCGACGTGTGACCGAGGGTGGTCAGCTGATGCGTCACGGCGGCGACCCAGTCGGGATCGCACGCGCCGAAGAGCGTCACGCCGATGCCCGTGCCGAAGTCGATGTAGCGCTTGCCGTCGGGGCCTTCGTAGTGCGCGCCCTCGCCTTTCGACATCACCGCGTCAAAGCGGCCGTATGTGCCGGCGATGTAAGCACTGTCCGCCTGTTTAACTTTTTGGCACATAATTTCCCTCAATCTCCTTCTTGAACATCGTGCCGGCGCCCTCGTCGGTCAGCGTCTCAATCAGCAGTGCGTGGGGAACGCGGCCGTCGATGATGAACACCTTGCGCACGCCCGCGCGGATGGCGTTGGTGCAGCACTCGACCTTGGGAATCATGCCGCCGGAGATGATGCCCTCCGCCTTCAGCTCCTCCACGCCCTTCAAATCGACGCGGCGGATGAGGCTTGTCGGGTCTTTCGGGTCGCGGAGCAGACCGACGATGTCCGTCATGGAGATGAGCGCCTCGGCGTGCATGGCGGCGGCAATCGACGCGGCGGCGGTGTCGGCGTTGATGTTGTAGACGTGGCCCGTTTCGTCGCACCCGATGGTGGAAACGACCGGGATGTAGCCCTTTTCCAACAGGTCGAGAATCGGCTGCGGGTTGACGCTGTTGATTTTGCCGACGTAGCCGAGCTTGGGGTCAATCATCTGCGCCTTGATGAGCCCGCCGTCCATGCCGCAGATGCCCATCGCGCGCCCGCCGAGGTTGTCCAGCTTCGCCACCAGCGATTTGTTGATTTTGCCCGCCAGCACCATTTGGACGATTTCGCTCGTTTCTTCGTCCGTCACGCGCAGACCATTGACGAACTCCGTCTCCTTGCCGACGCGCTTGAGCATACTGGAAATTTCCGGGCCGCCGCCGTGCACCAGCACCATTTTGACCCCGATGAGGCTCATCAGCACCATGTCGCGCATGACATCGTGCTTGAGCTCCTCGTTGATCATGGCGTTGCCGCCGTACTTGACAACGACGATTTTGCCGTTATACTTCTGGATATAGGGCAGCGCCTCGACCAGCACCTGCGCGCGCTGGCGGTTCGTCATGCCGTTGTACATCTGCATATTGATTCGTCCTTTCAGCTCCGATAGTCGCCGTTGATTTTGACGTAATCGTACGTCAGGTCGCAGCCCCATGCGGTGGCGGAGGCGTCGCCGTCGTGCAGGGTGACAACGACATCCACCTCGTCCTCCAGCAGGATTTCCTTCGCTTTTTCTTCGCTGAAGTCGATGGATGCGCCGTTTTTGCACACGTCAATCGAGCCGACGGCACTGCGGAAGGCGACATCCACCTTCTTCACGTCGATTTCCGCACCGGAGTAGCCCAGCGCGCACAGCACGCGCCCCCAGTTCGCATCCGCGCCGAAAATGGCGGCCTTCAGCAGGCTGGAGCAGATGACGGACTTCGCGGCGAGTTTTGCGTCCCGCACGGTTTTGCCGCCCGTCACCACGCACGTCAGCAGACGCGACGCGCCTTCGCCGTCCTTGGCAATCATGCGGCACAGGGCGGTCGTCACCTCGCTCAGCGCGGCGCAGAACACGGCGTAATCCGCGTTTTCACTGTCAATCAGCGCATTGCCCGCCAAGCCGTTCGCCATGATGGACACCATGTCGTTGGTGGATGTGTCGCCATCGACGCTGACCATGTTGAACGTGTCCTTCACGTTGTCCGACAGCGCCTTGCGGAGCATCGCGGGGGAAATCGCCGCGTCGCAGGTGAGGAAAACGAGCATCGTCGCCAGATTCGGGTGAATCATGCCCGAACCCTTCGCAATGCCGCCGAGGTGGCAGACCTTGCCGTCGACCACGAAAGACACCGCGACTTCCTTCAGCCGCGTGTCCGTCGTCATGATGCCCTCCGCCGCTTCCTGACTGCCATTGCCCTTCACAGCGGCATACAGCTCGCTCATGTGCTGGGCGATTGGTTCGATGGACAGCGGCTGCCCGATCACGCCCGTAGACGCGACAATGACGTGGTGCGGGTCGATGCCCGCCGCCTTGCCCGCCAGTTCGCACATCTGCCACGCGACTTCTTCGCCGTCGGCGTTGCAGGTGTTGGCGTTGCCGCTGTTGCAGACGATGGCCTGCGCCTTGCCGTCGGCTAGGTGCGCCTTTGTCACGGTCAGGGGTGCGCCCTTGACGAGGTTGGTTGTATAGACCGCCGCGGCGCTGGCCGGGACGGTGCTGTAAATGAGCGAGAGGTCGCGCTTGGACTGATTTTTGCGGATGCCGCAGTGGATGCCCGCTGCGGAAAACCCTTGTGCGGCGCACACGCCGCCGGTGACTTGCTTCATCGGTTTTCCTCCTTACAGTTCGAGGCCGAAGCCCTTTTCCTTGCCCATGACGAGGTTCAGGCACTCGAGCGCCGCGCCGGACGCGCCCTTGCCGAGGTTGTCGAACACGGCCGTGAGCACGATGCGCTCGTCGTTGCCGGACACCGACACGACCATGCTGTCCTTGCCGGACATGGCGGCGGCGGACAGGAAGCCGTCCGCGCACGCGGGGTCCTGATAGTGCACGACGGGGCCGGTGTACTTTGCGGCGTAGGCGGCCTTGATGTCCGCCATCGTTTTACCGGGGCAGAGCTGTGCACCGAAGAGCGCGACGCTCGTCTCCATGCCGCTGTAGAAATCCGCCACGATCGGCGCGAACACCGGCGCGTGCGTCAGACCCGGGACCGCGCACATCTCGCGCAGATGCTTGTGCTGCTGCGTGAGGGCGTACTGCCGGGGCGCGGCGTACAGGGGGTCGGGCTCGTCTGCCTCATATTCGGCGATCATCTTCTTGCCGCCGCCGCTGTAGCCGGTCAGAGAATAGCAGCTGAGCAGTGCATCATTTCCGAGCACGCCCGCCTCAACAAGCGGATAAACAAGCGCGATAAACCCGCCGGCGTGGCATCCGGGGACGGCGATGCGTTTGGAGTTCTTTATCTTATCTTCAAATTCTGCTGACAGCTCCGGGAAGCCGTAAGCCCAGCCCTCGCTCGTGCGGTGCGCCGTCGAGGTATCTATAATAACAGTGTCCGGATTTTCAACCAGTTCGACCGCCTCAACTGCGGCGGCGTCCGGCAGGCAAAGAAAAGCGACCTGCGCGCTGTTCAGCGCCTGCTTGCGGCTCTCGGTATCTTTTCTCTGCTCCTCGCTGAGCGTTATCAGCTCAACGTCGCTTCGCTTCATCAGTCTGTCTTTTATTCTCAGCCCGGTCGTGCCGGCGCTGCCGTCGATAAATATTTTCATGGTGTCTCCCGCTTAATGCGCTTTCGGCGAACACGGCGTTTATAAAAACGATCCAATATTCGCCGACGGTGCAAAAATATTCAACTATTTGACTAATAATATACTACTATATGCATAAATATTCAAGTGCTTCAGCAAAATAAATTCAATTTTGTCAATCTGTACCATACCTTCGTCCGTTGGCAAACAGCTTTGTAAAAATTGACAAGAGAATAGGAGAGAGGGTAAATAAATGTATATCGGTTGTTCAGATACAATTAAAAACAGGATATCTCCTTGTCGGAGATATCCTGTTTAATTTTATTTCGCGAGGAATCTTGAAAGGAACTCCTGCGTCTTGGGATCCTGCGGATTCTCGAAGATGTCCTTCGGACTGCCCTGTTCGCAGATGAGTCCGTCCGCCATGAACACGACATTCGTTGAAACGTCGCGCGCAAACGCCATTTCGTGGGTGACAACTATCATCGTCAGGCCCTCTTTGGCGAGGTTGCGCATGACTTCGAGCACTTCGCCGACCATCTGGGGGTCGAGTGCGCTCGTCGGCTCGTCGAACAGCAGAACTTCGGGCTCCATCGCAAGCGCGCGGGCTATTGCGACGCGCTGCTTCTGACCGCCGGAGAGCTGGGAGGGCTTGGCGTTGATGTAGGGCGCCATGCCGACCTTTTCAAGATAATGCAGTGCGGAAGCCTTGGCTTCGGCTCTGGACTTCTTGAGAACCTTCGTCTGACCGATCATGCAGTTCTTGAGAGCGGTCATGTTGTTGAAAAGATTGAACGACTGGAACACCATGCCGACGTGCGAACGGTATGCGCTCGCGCCGCCTTTTATATTGTCGATGTTCGTGCCGTGATAGAGTATATCGCCGGAGGTCGGAGTCTCAAGGAGGTTTATGCAGCGGAGCAAAGTGGATTTGCCCGAGCCGGACGCGCCGATGATGCTCGTGACATCGCCGGGATTGACCGAAAAGTCAATGTCGCGCAGAACTTCGTGGTTGCCGAAGGTCTTTGAAAGATGATTTATCTGTAAAATAGGCTCTGACATTATCTTCCCTCCTTCTTCTTGGCCTTTTTGACAAATGTGTACATTCCGCTGGTGTGGGCGAGAGTGTCGGTGGTCGAGAGATCGAAGTTCTCCGGACCGTCAAGCTTCTTCTCCCACAGTCTGAGGATAAGCGAGCAGATGACCGTCATTATCAGGTAGATAGTCAGCGTTATAACTGCCGACGGGAAGTAGACATACTTTGCGCCGACAATAGCCTTGTGAGCCGCGAAGAGCTCAGTGTAGCCGATGACGAACATGACGGAAGTATCCTTGATGTTGATTATGAGGTTGTTGCCTATCTGCGGGATGATGTTGCGTATGGTCTGCGGAAGAATGACATAGAGCATGGTCTTGAAGTGGTTCATGCCTATGGACATTGCGCCCTCCGTTTGACCGACGTCTATCGACATTATACCGCCGCGGACGGTCTCTGCCATATATGCTCCGGTGTTGATGGAGACAACGAGATATGCCGCGAAAGTCGGTTCAAGGTTTATCGCACCGTTCGAGAAGTAGGGCAGGGCGTAGAAGATGAATATCGCCTGGATTATCATCGGCGTGCCTCTGAAAACTTCGACGTAGATACGCACTATAGCCTTGACTATGCCGAGGATGACCCGCTTTACGATATTGTCTTTTTTGCCGCACGGAATAGTCTGAATTATTCCGCAGACAAGGCCGATGAGGCAGCCTATGATTGTCGCTATAACAGCGAGCTCTATTGTCTTGAGCGCACCGGTCAGATACTGCATTGAGCTATCGCTCCAGCACTGGACTATGTCGCTCCACAGCTCGGCAAGCTTGTTCATATCTTGTTATCTCCGTTCTGATTATTGTTAATTACTTTGAAAGGGGCTGAATCTTGGTAGCCTCGTTCATGATTTTGTTGAAGTCGTCGGCGGTCATGCCTGCAAGGGCGGAGTTGATCTTGTCCTTGAGCTCGGTGTTGCCCTTCTTGACAGAGATGCCGATGTTGATGTCGCCCTCGTCAACCTTGAAAGCATCGTCGGGGAGGTTGAGTATCTTCAGATCGCTGTAAGCGATGAGAGCGCCCTGAGCGGTGGGCATATCGGTGCAGATGAAGTCGACAGCGCCGGTCTCAAGAGCCATGAGCATTGAGGGAGCGGTCTCCTGTGCGGTCTGGATAAGAGCACCGTTTATCTGCGGAAGGCAGGTGGTATACCAAATGGTTCCGAGCTGGGAGGTGCACTTTGCACCTGCGAGGTCAGCAAGGGAGGTAGCGTTTGCATACTTGCTGTTCTGCTTTGTCATGCAGACGATGCTCGCATAGAGGTAGGGACCTGCGAAATCGACCTGCTGCATACGCTCTTCGGTCATCGACTGACCTGCGATAACGGCGTCAACCTTGCCGGTCTGGACTGCGGGAACAAGTGAATCCCAGTCAAGGCGGACAACTTCAAGCTTCCAGCCGTTTGCTTCGCATATCTTCTTAGCCATCATGATATCGTATCCGTTGGCGTAGTCGCTGGAATCCTTTATCGGGACAGCGCCGTTGGAATCATCGCTCTGAGTCCAGTTGTAGGGAGCGTATGCGCACTCCATGGCAACGGTCAGAACGCCGTCTTCAACGCCGGTCTTGGCACTTTCGGTTTTCGTGCCGCAGCCTGCAAATAATACTGCGCACATGGCGATAGCCAGAATGGCGGCCACAATTCTCTTCGTTCTGTTCATTAGTACCATCTCCTGGAAAAAATTAAATAAGCCTGCGACCCGAAGAGGTATCACAGGCTTTGTATATGCTGCTATATGTGCAGAAAAACCGATGATAGCGCTCCACATAAGTCATGTGACAGTCCGTCGCCTGTTCGGCGAGGGCCCAGCGTTACGGCGGCGGCAACCGCGGTATCACTTCGGCGAACTTGCCTTTCTCCAGCTGCCGCTTGCCGGCGTTGCTGCTGGATACTCTTCTCGTTCGCATCCTCTATCAAGTGCTGTCTTAAATTGTCTGTATTATAGCATTGCATTTTCGGCGTGTCAACAGTTTAACGGGCGTTTTCGGTAAAAACGTCGGATTTAACAGCCTTTTGCGCCGTAACTTTTCATTTATTGGTGATTGTGCAAGTAAATTTGCCTAAATTCAAAGGCAGGGAACGGTTTTCACCGCGCCCTGCCGTAAAGAATCAGGCTTATTTTTTCAGATCGGAGTAGGTCTCTTTCTGCACGACGTCGTGCGCGCCGCCCTCAACAATGCTCGTTGCGGAGACAAGGGTCAGCTTCGCTTTCTGCTGCAGCTCGGGGATGGTGAGCGCGCCGCAGTTGCACATAGTGGACTTTACCTTGCTCAGCGAGAGCGTGACATTGTCCTTGAGGCTGCCGGCGTAGGGGACATAGGAGTCAACGCCCTCCTCGAACGACAGCTTCTTGTCGCCGCCGAGGTCGTAGCGTTGCCAGTTCCTTGCGCGGTTGGAGCCCTCGCCCCAGTACTCTTTATAATAAGTGCCCTTGAGTGAAATCTTGTTTGTCGGGCTCTCGTCAAAGCGCGCGAAGTAGCGGCCAAGCATCAGGAAGTCCGCGCCCATTGCAAGCGCGAGGGTCATGTGGTGGTCGTAGACGATGCCGCCGTCGGAGCAGACGGGGATATATACGCCCGTTCTCTCGAAATATTCGTCTCTTGCCTTGCAGACATCGATAAGAGCCGATGCCTGACCTCTGCCGATACCCTTTGTTTCGCGGGTGATACATATCGATCCGCCGCCGATGCCGACCTTTATGAAGTCCGCACCCGCCTCGGCGAGGAAGAGGAAGCCCTCTCGGTCAACGACGTTGCCCGCGCCGATTTTGACGCTGTCGCCGTAGTGCTCTCTGACCCATGCGAGGGTGCGGGACTGCCACTCCGAGAAGCCCTCGGAGGAGTCGATGCAGAGCACGTCTGCGCCCGCCTCGACAAGTGCGGGAATACGCTCGGCGTAGTCTCTTGTGTTTATACCTGCGCCGACGACGTAGCGCTTGTCCGCGTCGAGAAGCTCGTTCGGGTTGTCCTTATGGGCGTCGTAGTCTTTGCGGAAAACAAAATATCTGAGCTTGCCTTCGGAATCGACTATGGGCAGGGAGTTGAGCTTGTTGTCCCAAATTATATCATTGGCTTCTTTAAGCGTGGTGGTGTCCGGAGCGGTGACGAGCTTTTCGAGGGGAGTCATGAAGGAAGAAACTTTCTCGTCGCCGGTCATGCGGCTGACGCGGTAGTCTCTGCTCGTGACTATGCCAACAAGCCTGCCGTTTGCCGAGCCGTCCTCGGTCACGGCAATAGTGGAATGCCCGTTTCTCTCCTTGAGCGCGATAACGTCGTTGAGAGTCGCGTCGGGAGTGATGTTCGAGTCACTGATGACGAAGCCCGCCTTGAAATTCTTCGCTCTTGCGACCATGGCCGCCTCGTCCTCGATGCTCTGGGAGCCGAAGATGAACGATACGCCACCTTCTTTTGCGAGCGCCACGGCGAGTTTCTCGCCGGAGACGGACTGCATAATGGCGGAAGTCAGCGGGATGTTGAGCGAAATCGCGGGCTCCTCACCCTTTTTGTACTTGACAAGGGGCGTCTTGAGCGACACATTCGCGGGCACGCACTCGCTCGACGAATAGCCGGGGACGAGCAGATACTCATTAAAGGTATGCGATACTTCGTTGAAATAATAAGCCATTTTATTACCTCCGATATTTATAGAAACTCCGCTCGGCAGAGCTTTTTCTCCGAGCGGAATTATTATCTCAGAACAGACCTGTTATTCTGCCGCTTTCGTCAACGTCGATTTTTTCTGCGGCGGGAACCTTCGGCAGTCCGGGCATGGTTAGAATGTCGCCGGTCAGAACAACGATGAATCCCGCGCCCGCGGAGACCTTGACATTTTTCACCGTCACGGTGAAGTGCTCGGGCGCGCCGAGCTTTGTCGGGTCATCCGAAAAGCTGTACTGGGTCTTTGCTATGCATACGGGGCATTTGCTAAAACCGAGAGCTTCAAGCTGGGCTATCTGCTTTTTGGCATTGGGCATGACGGTTATTCCGTCGCCGCCGTAGACTTTTCTGACAACGGCTTCGATCTTCTCCTCGATCGAAAGCTCATCTTCGTAGGCGAAAGTGAAATCGCCCTTTTCCTCTTCGCACAGGCGGACTACTTCGCGCGCGAGCGCTTCGCCGCCCTTGCCGCCTTCAGCCCACACGGTGGAGAGCACGGTGTTGACCCCGAGCTCGCGGCATTTTGCGATGATGAAATCTATCTCGGTGTCGGTGTCGGTCGGGAATCTGTTGACCGCAACGACGCAGGGGAGTTTATAGACATTTTTGATGTTGGAAACATGGCGCAGGAGGTTCGGTATACCTCTTTCGAGCGCGCCGATATCTTCAACCGCAAGCTCCTTTTTGTCGAGCCCGCCGTGCATCTTGAGCGCGCGGACAGTGGCAACAACGACCACCGCGTCGGGCGCAAGTCCCGCCATGCGGCACTTTATATCGAGGAACTTTTCGGCACCGAGATCTGCGCCGAATCCCGCTTCGGTGACGGCATAATCGCCCATCTTGAGCGCCATCTTAGTCGCCATGACGGAGTTGCAGCCGTGCGCTATGTTCGCGAACGGTCCGCCGTGGACGAACGCAGGCGTGCCCTCAAGGGTCTGGACAAGGTTGGGCTTCAGGGCGTCTTTCAAAAGCGCGGTCATCGCGCCGGCCGCCTTGAGCTCGCCGCAGGTCACGGGCTTGTCGTCGTAGGTGTAGCCGACGATCATGCGCGAGAGCCTCGCTTTGAGGTCGGTTATCGAGCTTGAAAGACAGAGCACAGCCATTATCTCGCTCGCGACGGTTATATCAAATCCGTCCTCGCGGGGCATACCGTTCGCCTTGCCGCCCATGCCGTCGACGATAAATCGAAGCTGGCGGTCGTTCATGTCAACGCAGCGTTTCCATGTTATCTTGCGGACATCTATGCCCAGGGCGTTGCCCTGCTGAATGTGGTTGTCGAGCATGGCGGCAAGCAGGTTGTTCGCCGCGCCTATTGCGTGGAAGTCGCCGGTGAAGTGGAGGTTGATATCCTCCATGGGAACCACCTGCGCATATCCGCCGCCGGCGGCTCCGCCCTTGACTCCGAAAACCGGGCCGAGGCTCGGCTCGCGCAGGGCGACCGTGACATCCTTTCCTATCCGGCGCAGTCCGTCTGCGAGGCCTATCGTCGTCGTGGTCTTGCCCTCGCCTGCGGGCGTGGGGGTTATGGCGGTAACGAGAATCAGCTTTCCGTTTTCCCGCTTCGTCTCCGAGAGCAGAGACAGGTCTATTTTCGCCTTGTAGTTTCCGTATTGCTCGATGTACTTTTCGTCAACATGGGCGCGCTTTGCGATAACGCCGATGTGCTCAGGTTTGCAGCGCTGCGCAATTTCAATGTCGGATAAATAGGCCATGCTCCATTCTCCTTGTCATCATTTAAAATATTTAACAGCCGCTTCAAACATACGAATATTATAATCTCCCGGGACATTTTTGTAAAGACCTTTTCCGATTCTTTCGCTGTGTCCCATTTTTCCGAAGACTCTGCCGTCGGGCGATGTGATGCCCTCGATAGCGCAGACGGAATCGTTGGGGTTGAAGTGTATATCATTTGAAGCGTTGCCGTCAAGATCAACATACTGCGTGGCTATCTGTCCGTTCGCGGCGAGCTTGGCTATGAGCTCGTCGCTTGCGAGGAAACGGCCCTCGCCGTGCGAGATCGGCACGGAATATATGTCACCGACCTGAGTCAGCGCGAGCCACGGCGATTTGTTCGAAGAAATGCGGGTGCGCACTATTCGCGACTGGTGGCGCGCGATGGTGTTGAAGGTGAGCGTCGGGCAATTCTCGTCCGTGTCGATTATCTTGCCGTAGGGGACGAGTCCGAGCTTTATCAGCGCCTGGAAGCCGTTGCAGATTCCGCACATGAGTCCGTCCCTGTTTTCAAGCAGGTCGGTGACGCCCTCTTTTATCGCGGCGTTTCTGAAGAATGCCGTGATAAACTTTCCGCTGCCGTCCGGCTCGTCGCCGCCGGAGAAGCCGCCGGGGATGAATATCATCTGCGAGGAGCGAAGCTCGTCCGCGAATTTTTCGACGCTGCGGCTGATGCCGTCCGCGCTGAGGTTGTTTATAACAATTATCTCCGGCTCTGCGCCCGCGTCGCTGACTGCCTTTGCGCTGTCGTATTCGCAGTTCGTGCCGGGGAAAGCCGGGATGAGCACGCGCGGCTTTGCGACTTTTATTGCCGGGACTTTGCGCTCTGTCGTCTCATATGAGAAGTTCTCCGCGCCCTTGCCGGCGTTTTTGATATTGCAGCTGTAGACGCTTTCGAGCTTGTTCTCGTATATTCCGAGAAGCTTCGAAAGAGCGATGCTCTCGCCGTTAAGGCTGATGCAGCCGCTGTCGTTCGTGTGACCGAGAAGCGTGCCTGTTTCTTCTGCGCCGTTTGCAAGCTCGAGAATGAAGCCCGCGTAGCTGAGTCCGAATATCTTTTCGAGCGTGATATCTTTGCTGTATTCAAAGCCGATGCCGTTGCCGAACGCCATCTTCATGACTGCCTCCGCTATGCCGCCCATGCCGGGGGTGTAGCAGGCGACCGCCTTGCCCGAACGAAGAAGCCCGGTAACTCGGGAGAACACATCTATTAGCGAGTCGGTCTTCGGCAGACCGTTTTCGTCTTTCTCCGGCGCGATGAAAACAACTTTGTGACCCGCCGATTTGAACTCGGGCGAGACTATTGAAGAGGTCTTTTCCGTTGTCACGGCGAACGAGACGAGGGTCGGCGGGACATCGAGATTTTCAAACGAGCCGCTCATCGAGTCCTTGCCGCCTATAGAGCCGATGCCGAGCTCCATCTGCGCCTTGAATGCGCCGAGAAGCGCCGCCAAAGGCTGACCCCAGCGCTTGCCGTCCCTGCCGGGGCGCTCAAAATATTCCTGGAAGGTGAGATATACATCTTTAAATTTCGCGCCCGAGGCGATGAGCTTGCAGACCGATTCGATAACCGCAAGATATGCGCCGTGATAAGGGCTCTGCTCGGTTATAAACGGATTGTATCCGAACGCCATGAGCGAGCAGTCGTCGGTGTGCTTCTTCTCGACGGATATTTTCTGCACCATCGCCTGAATGGGCGTCAGCTGATTCTTGCCGCCGAACGGCATAAGTACCGTGCCCGCGCCTATCGTCGAATCGAAACGCTCGGAAAGTCCGCGCTTCGAGCAGATGTTGAGGTTGGAAGCCAAAGCGGAGTAGTTCTCCTTAAACGAGCCGGAGATTTTCTTCTCTTTGAGTGCGGGAGCCTCGGGGGTGATGTCTATATGTTTGTCGGCACCGTTGGAATTCAAAAATTCGCGGCTGATATCAACAATTTTCTTGCCGTTCCAGTTCATGACGAGCCTCGGCTCAGCCTGAACTTTCGCCACAGGCACTGCTTGAAGATTTTCCTTATTTGCCAGCGCGAGGAAAGCGTCAACATTGTGCGGCTCAACAACAACCGCCATGCGCTCCTGGCTCTCGCTTATTGCAAGCTCCGTGCCGTCGAGACCCTCGTATTTTTTCGGCACTGCGTTGAGGTCTATCTCAAGTCCGTCCGCAAGCTCGCCTATAGCAACCGATACGCCGCCCGCGCCGAAGTCGTTGCAGCGTTTTATCATCAGGCAGGCTTCTTTGTTTCTGAAAAGTCTCTGGAGCTTTCTCTCCTCGGGCGCGTTGCCCTTTTGAACCTCGGCGCCGCAGCTTTCGAGCGATTCGACGGTGTGGGACTTCGAGGAGCCGGTAGCTCCGCCGCAGCCGTCGCGTCCGGTCGAGCCGCCGAGCAGGATAACAATATCTCCGGGAGCGGGAACTTCGCGGCGCACATTCTCTGCGGGAGTCGCCGCGATGACCGCGCCTATCTCCATTCTCTTTGCCGCATAGCCGGGGTGATATATCTCGTCGACTATGCCCGTCGCGAGACCTATCTGATTGCCGTATGACGAATAGCCCGCCGCCGCAGTCGTGACTATTTTCCTCTGCGGCAGCTTGCCCTTTATCGTCTCGTCAATGGGCTTGAGCGGGTCTGCCGCGCCGGTCACGCGCATCGCGCCGTAGACATACGAACGCCCCGAGAGCGGGTCGCGGATAGCACCGCCTATGCAGGTCGCCGCGCCGCCGAAAGGCTCGATTTCTGTCGGGTGGTTATGGGTTTCATTCTTAAACTGAACGAGCCACTGCTCTGTTTTGCCGTCAATAGTTACGGGAACTTCGATTGAGCAGGCGTTAATCTCTTCGCTCTCGTCAAGGTCAGGAATAAGACCTTTTTTCTTAAGTGACTTCATACCGATAAGAGCCATATCCATAAGAGATACGATTCTCTTTGTATCTTTTCCGTAAACCTCGTCACGGGTAGCATAATACTCATTGAGAGCGTCCTCGATTACCGAACCGAGAGCTGCCTTTTCAACTTCGATTTTCTCAAGTTTTGTAAGGAAAGTTGTGTGACGGCAGTGGTCAGACCAATATGTGTCAATAACACGAAGCTCTGTTACACTTGGGTCACGCTTTTCTGCATCTCTGAAATAGTCACGGCAGAACTTAAGGTCTGACAATGTCATAGCAAAGCCCATTGAGCCGTAATACTTTTCCATTTCTTCGTCGTTAAATTTTATAAAGCCTTCTACACGCTTAACATCGGCAGGAACAGGAGTTGCAATGTCAAGTGTCTGCGGCTTTTCAAGAGAGGCAAGACGGCTCTCTACAGGGTTGATGAGGTAATCCTCAATCTTTTTAAGGTCATCATCCGAAATATCACCTGTTACGGCAACAACTCTTGCTGTAAGCACCTTGCAGCGTTCGCCCTGTGTAAGAAGCTGTACGCACTGCTCGGCAGAGTCGCCACGCTGGTCATACTGACCCGGGAGATATTCCATTGCAAATACCTTCCAGCCGTCCTCAACAGGAAGTGTTTCCTCATAAATAACATCCGCATTCGGCTCTGAAAGAATAGTACCTTTTGCTGCGTTGTACTCGTCCTGTGAAAGTCCCTCAATATCATATCTCATAATGTATCGAAGGTCGGTAACATTTCTCATACCAAGGTTGTGGCGAATGTCCCACAAAGTCTGCTTTGCAAGAACATTAAAGCCATCTCTTTTTTCTACAAAAATTCTGATTACGCCTGACATAGAAGCTCGTCCTCCCGTAAAAATCATATTATTTTAATAATACCACAAAAGCATTTTTTCTTTTTTCGATAAAGTAATTATAAAAATAATTGACGAATAAAATCGTATAAAATTGGTACAAGCAAAAAATTGTCGGTATATAAGCCATTAATGTGCATTGTAGGTTATAAAGTTTAGTTTAAAAAAAGTGATAATTTTTGAAAGGGAAATAATTAAAAGACTTATTTTGCCAAGTACAAATTTTATTAGGAAAATAAAAGTCAGAGGTTCCAAGGTCACTGACCTTGGTCGTCTAAGGAAAAGGGATACTTAAGGGGAAAGGGACTCGAAATCCCTTTCCCCTTAAGCGTGCTTTCTTTTGGAGCTTTTCTTTTCACGCAAAAGAAAAGCGGAATTGGCAGGAGGTTTAATTTAAGACAAAAATTGTTTTCAACAACTGCATTTATAAAATCAATTATAAATTCTTAGCAATTTCAGCCACACGCTTTGCCTGTGCCTTTACATTTTCAGAGGCAGGGCCGCCGAATGCTTTTCTTTCGTTTGTACAAGTTTCAAGTGAAATTGCTCTGTAAACATCATCGTTAAATACATCACAAACCTTTTTGTACTCCTCAATCGGGAGGTTTTCAAGGTCTGTACCAAGCTCAATGCATCTTGCAACGAGTTCGCCTGTTGCCTTGTATGCATCTCTGAACGGTACTCCGTTCTTTGTGAGCCAGTCTGCGCAGTCGGTTGCGTTAATAAATCCGCCTGCTGCCGCTTTACGCATATTCTGCGGAATAACTTTCATTGTGTCGAGCATTGGAGTAAAGGCTGTAAGGCACATTTTAACTGTATCAACAGCATCAAAAATTGCCTCTTTGTCCTCCTGCATATCTTTATTGTATGCAAGGGCAATGCCTTTCATAATTGTAAGTAAAGTCATATTGTCGCCGAAAACTCTGCCGCTCTTGCCACGGACGAGTTCTGCGATGTCAGGATTCTTTTTCTGCGGCATAATTGAAGAACCTGTTGAAAAAGCGTCGTCAAGCTCAATGAATTTAAATTCCCAGCTGCACCACATAATGATTTCTTCTGAAAATCTTGAGAGGTGCACCATAATAATAGAAAGAACAGACGCAAACTCAATGCAGTAATCTCTGTCGGATACACCGTCAAGCGAGTTGTTTGTAATTCTTTCAAAACCGAGCAGCTCGGCTGTAATTGTTCTGTCGATAGGGTATGTTGTGCCTGCTAAAGCACAAGAGCCGAGCGGCATTTCGTCCATTCTCTTAAGGCAGTCCTCAAGTCTTGACACATCTCTTAAAAGCATTTCGCCGTAAGCTAAAAGGTGGTGACCGAAAGTAATCGGCTGTGCTCTCTGTAAATGAGTGTAGCCGGGCATAACGGTTTCGCTGTACTTTTCCGCCTTATCGGCAATAACCTTGATAAGGTCAACAACGAGCTTTTTAACATTTGCAACTTCCTTTTTAAGGTAAAGTTTAATGTCAACGGCTACCTGGTCGTTACGGCTTCTTGATGTGTGAAGTCGCTTGCCGTTGTCGCCGATTCTCTTTGTAAGCTCGCCCTCAATAAAGGTGTGAATATCCTCTGCTTCCATATCAATATGGAGAGTGCCGTTTTCTATGTCTGCAAGGATTCCCTTAAGACCCTGAACTATGTCGTCAGCCTCTTCCTGTTTGATAATGCCGCATCTGCCGAGCATTGTTGCGTGGGCAATACTGCCCTCGATATCCTCTTTATACATACGGCTGTCAAATGAGATTGAGCTGTTAAAATCGTTAGTGGTTTTTGAAAGTTCCTTTTTAAATCTGCCTTTCCAAAGCTGCATATAATCACCTCGGGTTAATGAATGATTGTTAATTTGTGTATTATTTATAATTGATATTGCTGTTTAAAAATATCCGTATAAACAACTGTCAGGGACAGAGAATTTCCCTGTCCCCGAACCGGAATAATTATTTTAATTCATACAAAAGTCTTTGAGTAAAAATTACTTAATAAGACCCTTTTTAGCACGAACCTTGATTGGAAGACCGAAGAGGTTGATGAAACCTGCACTGTCGTTCTGATCGTAAACCTGATCCTCGTCAAAGGTTGCGATTTCTTCATCATAGAGTGAATATGGGCTTGTAACGCCTGCGTCAATGATGTTGCCCTTGTAAAGCTTTAACTTAACATCACCTGTTACATACTCCTGTGTGCTGTCAACGAATGCCGAGAGAGCCTCACGGAGAGGTGTGTACCATTTGCCGTCATAAACGAGTTCTGCAAATGTGTTTGAAAGGTTCTTCTTGTAGTGAAGTGTATCCTTGTCAAGGCAGATTTCCTCAAGCTTGTTGTGTGCAGCGTAGAGAATTGTGCCGCCCGGTGTTTCATAAACTCCACGAGCCTTCATACCTACAAGACGGTTTTCAACGATATCTGTGATACCTACGCCGTTTCTGCCGCCGATTTTGTTAAGCTCTTTAATAAGTTCTACAGAGTCGATTTCTTCGCCGTTAAGCTTTGTAGGAACGCCCTTTTCAAATGAAATTGTAACATACTCTGCCTTGTCGGGAGCCTGCTCAGGAGAAACGCCAAGCTCAAGGAAGCCCTCCTTGTTATACATTGGCTCATTTGCAGGATCTTCAAGGTCAAGACCTTCGTGGCTTAAGTGCCAGAGGTTTTTATCCTTAGAATAGTTTGTTTCACGGTTAATCTTGAGCGGAATGTTGTGCTTTTCAGCGTACTCGATTTCGTCCTCACGGCTCTTGAATTCCCAAGTTCTCCAAGGAGCGATAATCTTCATATCCGGAGCATAAGCTTTGATAGCAAGTTCAAAACGAACCTGGTCGTTACCCTTACCTGTGCAGCCGTGGCAAATAGCGTCAGCGCCCTCAGCCTTAGCAATCTCTACAAGTCTTTTAGCAATGATAGGACGAGCGAAAGATGTGCCGAGAAGGTACTTGCCCTCGTAAACAGCGCCTGCTTTAACTGTAGGAATGATGTAATCGTCAACAAACTCCTTGTTAAGGTCTTCAATATAAAGTTTAGATGCGCCTGTCTTAATAGCCTTTTCCTCAAGACCGTCAAGCTCTGTGCCCTGTCCTACATCACCCGAAACAGCGATAACCTCGCAGTTGTCATAGTTTTCTTTTAACCAAGGAATAATAATAGAAGTATCAAGTCCGCCTGAATAAGCGAGAACAACTTTTTTAATTTTATTGTCAGCCATTTTAATTTCCTCCATAGAAATGATTTATATTACTCTTACATTATACGCTTTCTGACGGAAAAATCAAGTGTTTTTTGAATAATTATTCAATACACCGTAAAATTGTGATAAATGCACTTAATTCAAAATAAAACCCAAGGTTTTTACAGCAAAATCAACCTTGATTTCAACATAAATCTTCAATATATGTATAAAAATGCATATATGCAGAAATAATGAATATTCATTTTTTACGCTTGATTTTGCATAAAATGTATATTTTAATGAATATTCAATGCAGATATTCATTTTGACTTGCGGCAAAGCAAAAAATAAACAGCCGATTGGATATTTAATCAAAGTAAAACAGGTCTTAAAATTTTTTGTCCAATGAAATGCATAAAATCAGAGCAAGTTTTATTGTCAATTCTGTTATACATATGCCAAGTAAACTTGTTAATAGATTTTTTGATTTATTTATATCACTAAATACAAGCAAGTAAAAAAGCCCGACTGTTTTTACATAGTCGGGCAAGAGTTATAAAATTGCAAGATTTCTTTTCCATATCAAAATTCTTTTTACAGACTCGTCGATTCTGTCTGCTGTAATTTCTCCGCTTTGTACGGCATTAAGCAATGCGGTATATTCGCTTTCAATATCGCCGCAGCAGAGGAAGTCATTGCCTGCTTTAAAAGCGACAACCGAGAGTGGTTCGTAAATGTCAAGGGCATCAACGGCAAACATATCGAGGTCATCGGTCATAACAACTCCGTCAAATTTAAGCTTATCTCTTATAACCTCATGCACAGGCTCAGAGAGCGAGGCGGGATTTTCGCTGTCAATCGAATTTACTGTTACGTGCGACACAAGAATACTGTCTGCACCTGCGGCTATACCTGCCTGAAACGGCAGAAAATCATTGTTCTGCAAGTCCGAGAAAGTTCTGTTGTCTGTAGCGACGGAATAATGTGTGTCGCCGTTATCTCCGTATCCGGGGAAGTGCTTTAATACTGTGCCGAGTTTTTTCTCTTTGCTTGCTTTTACAACCGTATCCACAAATCTGCTTGTGCTTGCGGCGTCACTTGAAAACGACCTGTAATACATAAATGAATCGGGGTTGGAAGTGATGTCGCAGACAGGCGCCATATTTACATTTACGCCGAGCGAAAGCAGAAACTCCGCTTTATCGTATGCGTCGTCTTCAACAGCGCTCCAACCGCCGTTGTTAAATGTATCGCTCGGTGAAAGGTATGCGCTGTCCCTTAGGTTTGGATTGTCGCTCGCTCTTACAACCGTTCCGCCCTCTTCGTCTGTGCCAATAATAAGCGGAATTTTGGCATTGGACTGCATAGCGTTTATATAGGCATTCACTTCTTCTTTTGTCTTGCCGTCAAAATCTACGCCGAACAGCAAAACACCGCCGATGTGGTATTCGTTTATTGCTTCGCTCATATCATTGCCACGACAATTTACATAAAACAGCTGTCCGACTTTTTCTTCAACCGTCATTTTTGAAATCATATCGTCAATGTCTGAATACAGGTCGGGAGGAGCGGTGGTTTCTGTCACTGTTGCCTGACTGTTTTGCTCGTCATTTGTCGACTGTGCTTTTGAAGCTTCGCTCGTGTTCTGACAGCCTGCAAGCACTGTTGCCAACATTGCTGCGGTGAGAAGTGATGTAATTGTTCTTTTGATTTTCATTTTATCCCTCATTTAAAAATTTCGACAGTCGTATTTTCTACAAATCTGTCCTTAAAAGTTTTCATCTTTTGCATATGCGGTGTGTTAAGATGTTCTTTTTGTAATTTTTCGGACTGCCATTTTTCAATAAGCAGTACCTCATTGCTTTTTCCGAATGACGGCACAAAGTAATCGTATTTTATACAGCCGTTTTCATTTTGTACAATCTGCGGAAAACCCTCGTTTTTAAGAGCTGTCAAAAAGTCATTAACCATACCGTTTTTAACGGAATATTTTACGATAAGCGTGATTTCTTTCATTTTATCTCCTTGTCGGTCTTTTTAAGTGTTTTGTAAGTTTCAAAATAAAAGAATTTGTCTGTATATGTACTTATTATACCAACGACTTTGCCCATTGTAAAGGCTGAAAGTACAGTTCCTATGCCAAGTCCGTCAAGGTAGCCGAGGCAGAAGAAAGTAAGCGCAGCGGTTATAAAAATCTTCCGATATAACAAATTATTATGCACACTGACAGCAGGCTGTCAGTGTGCATAAAACAAAATTTGAAAAAACAGGCGGTAGCCGTTGTAACCGAAAATGCCCAAAATATAGGCAACGCATTGCGTTGCCTATGAAGGTTAAGTATGTTTTCTTTTATTGCTCTCGCATTGACTTTCGCCCATTCGTTCAAGCCGCCAAACAGCAAGCTGTTTGGCTATCGTTAGATTGCATAAGCGGAAAGTATTTGTGGGCTTTGCCCACACCCACAGCCTTTGAAAAAGTTGACCAAACTTTTATAATACTTTGCAAAATTATTTTGCTAAACCATAATTTTAATTATCGTTTTGCTATTGCTTGCTGTAAGGTGGTAACATCCCTTACATCACGGTGACCGTCAAAGTTTGTATCTGTGTAATAATACTGGAGCGAATCAAGCTCAACCGATCCGGAAATGTACTGTTGCAGAAAAGTAACATCGTTTACATCTACTGTGCCGTGAAGGTCAATATTGCCGAATCTCAATATGTATATATCCGAACCGACAGTACCGCCTCCGCCGCCGACTACATAAGCTTTGCGGTAAGAAAATGTAGTGCAGTAAACTGTTGGTTCATTAATTTTAGTAGACAGATAAATTTCCACGCAGCCGTCCTTATCCGGAACTACGCCCGTTACAGCGCCGCCGCTCTGAAAGTACAAGGCGGAGTCATAATAACCGCCGCCGTCTGCTTTTTCGTATTTGAACTTATAATCATGACTGCCGATACTTGAGTATTCCATTGTATGCGAGCCGTCCTTGTTAAAATAATTCGGAGCTAACTCGTGAAGATTTATTTTTGCTTTAACATACCTTCCGCCTTTATTGTCAAATGTGTAACTTGCGTATGTGTTTCCCGAACCGCTTACAAAATAGCGGGCATATTTTTCGGAAGACGGCATAAAGAGTGTTTTGTCACCGCCTATACAATCGGCAAATTTCATTGAGTAGTTTTTTTGAGTATCGCCTCCCGTAAATAATACTCCGTTTGTATAATCGGACGGAATATTGTACGCAGAAACCAAAAGCGTGTTGTTGCCGATGTTTTTTGCCGAGTTGTAAATCTTAACACCCTTATGCGGCTTAACGGTTTTTGCGTTTGCGGTCACTGCTGCACCTGCAGTCAGCACCGCACAAAGAATTAAACATACAAATTTTTCCATTTTATACTCCTTTATAATTATTTGGTAATAGCTTGTTGTAAGTCTGTAACATCTTTAACATTTGTTTTACTGTCACGGTTTATGTCGGAATAAAACATCTGAAGTTTATCAAATTCCGCATCGCCCGCAAGGTATCTCTGCAAAAGGGTTACATCGTTTACATTTGTACTGCCTTTAAGGTCAATATTGCCAAAACAAAGCATCGGCACATACATACTTATTATTCCGCTGTAATTAGGCAGGTAGGTTGAAAATGCGGTTTTCACACCGGGTTTTGCTTTTATATAAATTTCCACACAGCCGTTCTCGTCGGGTGCAACACCGTTTACCGCACCGCCGCTAAAGAAAGTGAGATTGGATCCATTTTCCCTAAGAGTGTAGGTTGCTCCGTTTCCGTCTGTATCGGTATATGAACCGTCACTGTTAAAATAGCTTGAAACATCGCTTAATTTTACCTTTAGTTTTGCATATTCGCCGCCTGTATTCGCAAAGGAATAGCCTGCATAAGTATTTCCGGTGCTACCGCCGTTTGCCGAAACAAAGCGAGTATAGCTTTCGCTTGACGGCATGGAAATAACGGTATTTTTACCTATACAATCCTTGTATTGTACAGCATATGGTTTTCCTGTGTTTTTGCCGTAAAAACACACTCCACCAAGCGTATTTTTGCTAAGATTATAAGTAAACACATTTAAGGTGTTGTTTTCAAGTTTTACCCCTGAATCAAGCACCTGAACGCTATTATTTTCCCGAACAACTGCCGCATTGGCAGAAACTATTGAGCCTGCCGCCATAACAGCAACAAGTGCCGTACTTAAAAGTTTTTTCACTATCTTCCCTCCGTTTTATTCGGATAAAGCGTTTTGTAAAGCCGTAACATCCTGAACATTTATTTTGCCGTCACGATTAATGTCGGCATGGTACATTTGCAGAGAATCAAACTCTGCATTGCCCGAAAGGTACTGCTGGAGCAATGACGCATCGTTTACATTTACGCTGTAATCTAAATTTATATTGCCAAAAGTAAGCTTATATATATCTCTGCCGTTTGTTCCGCCGCCACCGCCGCTTGTCAGCCCCACATCAAGGCCGTATTCTGTAAAGTAATTCACACTATGGTCTACCTTTGTACTCACATAAAATTCCACATATCCATTGCTGTCGGGAACTGCACCGGTAAAAACTCCGCCGCTCTGGAAAAACAAAACAGATTCATAGTAGCCGTCCTTTACCGTTTGACGAGTAAAATTATATGTATGTCCGTCTTGGGTGTGTGTGCCGTTACTTTTAAATTCATTTGGATTTATATCCGACAGCTTGGCTCTTACCTTAACATATTCTCCGCCTGCCTGTCTTAAATCCAAATTAGTAGTTCCGCCCATACTGCTTGAAAGACAAGTCCAAATATTATATTTTTCGTTAGACGGCATAGTTATTGTTTTTGGTGCCGATAAATAATTCTTAAATATATATTTGTATCTTTTTCCGCTTTTTTGACCGTCAAGTACAAATCCGCCGCCTGAGCCTGTATTCTTCATATTGTATGTGTAAATACTTATAGTGTTGTTTTTAGTTGCTATTTTTGAACTCAAAATTTGATAATCCTTATTTTGTTTTACCGCTGCG
>OKTC01000321.1_pt1 | contig 22658 bp, 18 predicted proteins | sample 1606181 | NCBI WGS metagenome assembly OKTC01 (sample SAMEA3879529, study PRJEB24766) | human gut metagenome | biome: human-associated habitat; feature: feces | place: USA | collected 1985/1987 | reverse complement strand
CTGAACGGAACAGAAAAGCAATCTGGTTATAATTGCTGATATTGCCATTTTTCATTAGTTTTTTGACCATCTGCAGCAATTTTTCTTTTTCAGTCTCTATACTATCTCCAATACATGAATATACAGAATTCTCTTTATACAATGGTTTTTTCCCTGCCTGTATCTTCTTCGCATATCGGTATCTGTCCCAGTTAAAAAGATTGATTCCGTCTACGTTCTCCATCCATCTGTTATAAAAATCTATAATTTCAGGTTCAGAACGGTAATTTGTATCCAGATGTATTACCTTACATTCACCTTCAACGAATTTTGAAGGAAACTCCAATATATTCCGGATTGTCGCTCCACGGAAACGATACATCCCCTGATCATCATCTCCTACAACACAGATATTTTTATTATTACCTGCAATCAGAAATACAAGCTGTTCCTGAATATAATTGGTATCCTGATATTCATCCACCATGATATAGCGGAAGCGATTCTGATAGTATTCGCGGGTCTCCTTGTTCGTTTTGAGGAGCTTCACCATGTTGACTATCAGATCGTCAAAGTCCATGGCGTCCGCCGCCTTGAGGAACTTCTGATATTCCTCGTAGACCTCGCCTATCTTCTTCAGGCGTATATCCGCATGGTTCGTCGAAATGAACTCGGCGGGGGTAATCAGCTCGTCCTTGGCGCGGCTTATCTCGGCGAGCACGGACTTGACGGGAATCATCTTCTCGTCATATCCGAGGCGTTTTATGCACTCCTTGGCGGCGCGTTTGGAGTCGTCGGAGTCGTAGATAGTGAAATTATGCGTATAGCCTATCTCGTCAGCGTGGCGGCGCAGAATCTTGGCGCAGGTCGAGTGGAATGTGCTCGCCCAGACATCGTTGCCGTCTTCGCCGAGAGCCTTGCAGATACGCTCCTTGAGCTCGCCTGCGGCTTTATTAGTGAAGGTTATCGCGAGAATCTGCCACGGCTTCGCGGGACGGACGCTCAAAAGATCCTCCGCCTCGAAAAGGCTCGTGTCGCCTGCGAGATAATTTTCAAGTAGCGCCTCGTCTTCCTCGCGTATCGGGCGGGAAAAGTCAGAGGAATAATAAGCCTCGCCGTATTTGACGAGGTTTACGATACGGTTGACGAGCACGGTGGTTTTTCCGCTGCCCGCTCCCGCAAGTACCAAAAGCGGTCCTTTGGTAGTAAGGACCGCTTCAAGCTGCATATCATTCATCCGACTGAAGTCTTTTTTGATTATCTGCTGTCTTAAAGAAATCAGTTTTTCTATGCTCATATTACACCTTTATATGGAGATTTCGTGCGCAAGCTCATAGTCTTTCATATCTATGGTCTTGGTCATTTTGAGAGCCTCGAAGATATCGAAATCGACTATCTTGTTGTCTCTTATGCCAACAACTCTGTTGCCTATGCCCTGAGTGAGCAGGTCAACGGCGCGCGAGCCCATCTGGCTTGCCATTATCCTGTCTCTCGCAGTCGGCGAGCCGCCGCGCTGGACATGGCCGAGAATGGTTGCTCTCGACTCGACGCCGGTCTCAGCTTCGATTTTCTTTGCTATCTCAGCGGTTCCGCCGACGCCCTCGGCAACGATAACTATAAAGTGCTTCTTGCCGGTCTTCTGGAACTCGCGGATACGCGCGATAACATCGCGCTCGATATCGTACTCGACCTCGGGCACGATTATCGACGTTGCGCCGACAGCGATACCCGCTTCAAGTGCGAGATAACCTGCGCCGCGTCCCATGACCTCGACGACCGTGCAGCGGTCGTGAGACTCGGAAGTGTCGCGGATGCGGTCGACCATCTGAACGATGGTGTTAAGGCAGGTGTCATAACCTATTGTATAATCGGTGCAGGAGATATCGTTGTCGATAGTTCCGGGCAGTCCGATGCACGGAATGCCGCGCAGAGAAAGATCCCTTGCGCCTCTGAACGAGCCGTCGCCGCCGATGATGACCATGCCGTCGATGCCGAACTTTTTACAGGTTGCAACGGCTTTCTGAAGTCCCTCTTCGGTCTTGAACTCGGGGCATCTTGCGGAATAGAGAATCGTGCCGCCTCTCGTGATTATATCGGACACGGAGCGGAGGTTCATCTCATGTATATCGCCGTTTATAAGTCCGGTGTATCCTCTGTCAACACCGTAAACTTTGATACCTCTCTGACAGGCCGTACGCACGACTGCGCGTACAGCGGGATTCATACCCGGCGCGTCTCCGCCGCTTGTAAGCACTGCTATGCTCTTCATCGTCATTCCTCCGTCGTTGTTTATGATCTTATTCCTGTTAATTAGTAAACACTGTTTTTATATAATACACTTTTATCGAATCAAAGTCAAATAAAAATACACTTTTTCTGCAAAATTAAGCTTTTTCTTTGCATTTTACCGCATTTTTTCGTTTTATGAGGTCGCAAATTGCAATATATGCAAAAGCGATCGCCGTTGTTATCAGGGCAACTATTAAAAATGCCCGTTTTCCGCTGTGCAGTCCGAAGCGCAGCACGAGAATCATATAGACATAAAGATGCATGAAATATATTATCATGCTCGCGCGTCTGAGTATTTTTCTGTCCGAAACATACGGCACTTTCACGGATATTATTATTCCGAAAAGTCCGACGGCGCAGAGAATAACAAAAAATCCGGTATATTTATTGAACGCCACGCACCCGGCGAAGCCGCAGAGAGTAATCAAAACATCCGCCCACACGGGTATTTTTATCTTCGTGAGCAGCATGCCGAACGAAATATAGAACAGACCGCGGAACACCTTTCCGTTGCCGGTAGTCGCCCACATGAGCTTTCTGATAAAGTTTATCGCGGGCGAGATATCGTTCGTCGTGCCGGAGAGCATATCGAGAGCCGCTCCGCAGAGAATGAACACAAGTCCGAGCGCGGTTATTGCCCAGGGGTTGACTTTTATTTTTAAGAGAAGATAAATAATCCCGAGCGCATATATTGCCGAGATCATATACCAGAGCATCCACGAACCGTAATGTTCGCCGCTGAAAACGAGTCCTTTTATATATCTTATCGCCGCTTCGCGAACGCCGAAACCCGAGCGCCTGTAATCGAATATCGCAAGGGGCAGATAAGCGAGCGACCAAAGCAGATAGAGCTTGAGCATTTTGAAAAACGCATGGGCGACCTTCGGAAGATTATCCTTTGCCGTAAGCGGCCATTCCATACGCCCGGCGAGCAGATAGCCCGACGCCATGAAGAAACAGGGCACGGCGCAGTAGATAAAATTCAGATACACCGTATTGAACGCTCCGGTACCAAAAAGATTCCACGGCGTCGTATGTATCGCGACGACCATATACGCCCCGAGGAACTTGCAGATGTCTATTGTCAGGCTGTTGCTTTTCTGCGGGTTTATATTCTTCATTTTCACTGTCCTCCCTGCCTGTCATCAATATAAATAACATTCTCTTCGCCGAGGATCCGCCTGAGCTCCTTGAGCATTGGCGCGTTGACATCCGCGCTGTGAGAATATGGCTGACGGATATATTTTTCCGTGTCGCAATAGTAAAAATACACTGTCTTATTGCCGTCAAAGAAGTCGAGAACTCTCTGAGCCCGCTCGATCTCGGGACAATTTTCACTCGCAAAGCGCAGGAAGAGTCCGGGCGTTTTTGCGGCCTTTTTCTGCGGCTGAGTGACAGCATTTGAAGCCTGTCTCACCTGCTCGGAGACTTTTCTCTTCGCGTCCGCGGGCGGACACGGCTCCGCCGACTCGCAGACGAGCTTTGCCTCCTCGTCCTCGCGCACGCTGAGTCTGCCGTGGATAAGAATTACATTGCCCTCGGTAAAGAGCTGAGTCTGGCGCTCATATATTTTCGGGAACACTATGACTTCTATTGAGCCGAACACATCCTCCGCCGTTATAAAAGCCATTGTGGTGTTATTTTTTGTTATCTTTTTTCTGACATTCGTTATTATGCAGAGAAGATCAACGCGCGACTCATCTTTATATATGCCGCCGACCTCATCGGCGTTACGGAGATCCGCCGTATTGGCGCAGCCGAGGCGCTCGGCGAGCTGTTCGTATTCCGCCATGGGGTGACCCATGAGGTAGAGTCCGGTCATCTCTTTTTCGAGTCTTAGCAATTCGCGCTTGTCCATCTCTTCGAGGGTCGGCATTTTATATTCGCCCTGCGGCGCTTCGCTCGGAGCGGCATCGAAGAAGCCGAGCTGACCGTCGATATTGCGGCGGCGGTCGTTCTCAAGCTGAGCCGATATCTCCGGGAAAGCGTAGAGCATCTGGCGGCGGTTCGCGCCGAGTCCGTCGAGCGCACCGCATTTTATGAGGCTCTCGACCGCGCGTTTGTTGAACTCCTTATCCTGCATACGCTTACAGAACGAATAGAAGGATTTGAACTCCCCGCCTGTTTCGCGCTCGCGTTCAATCTCTCTTATAAAGCCCGCGCCGACATTTCTCACGGCGAGCAGACCGAAATATATCTTTCCGTCCTTTGGAGTGAAACGCTCGGAGCTGACATTGACATGGGGCGGCACGACCTCGATACCGAGGCGCGAGCACTCCGCGATATATTCGGCAACTTTCGGCGTATCATCGAGCACGCTGCTGATGAGAGCCGCCATGAACTCGCAGGGATAATGGCACTTGAGCCACGCCGTTGTATAGGCAACAAAGGCATAGGCGGCGGCGTGGGATTTGTTGAACGCATAGGACGCGAATGAGGACATATCATTAAAGATATCATTCGCGGTCTTTTCGTCAACTCCGCGCTTCACCGCGCCCTCGCACTCGACCGTACCGTCCTCATTGACGAGTCCGTATATGAAATTATGGCGTTCGCGCTCCATGACATCGTGCTTCTTTTTCGACATGGCGCGGCGGACGATATCGGCGCGGCCGTAGGAATAGCCCGCGAGGGTGCGGAATATCTCCATGACCTGCTCCTGATAAATCATACAGCCGTAGGTGACCTTGAGTATACCCTCGAGCATCGGGGTCTTGTAGCGTATTTTTGACGGGTCGTGGCGGTTCGCGATATATGTCGGGATGGAGTCCATGGGGCCCGGACGATAGAGCGAGATAACGGCTATCAGATCCTCTATCCTCTGCGGCTTGAGTCCCATGAGCACGCTTCTCATGCCCGCGGATTCAAACTGGAACACGCCCTCGGTTCTGCCGGACGAGAGCATAGCGAACACTTCTTCATCCTCATAGTCTATCATATCCTCGGAGAAATCCGGGATGCGTTTTTTTATACTGCGCTTTGCGTAATCTATAACTGTCAAAGTGCGCAAACCGAGGAAATCTATCTTCAGCAGTCCGAGCTCCTCGAGGGTGGTCATGGTAAACTGCGTAACTATCGACTCGTCGTTTCGCGCGAGGGGCACATAACTCTCGACCGTATCGCGGGTTATGACTACGCCCGCCGCATGGGTCGAGGCATGGCGCGGCATACCCTCAACTTTGCGCGAGAGGTCGATAAGTCTGCGTACATTCTTGTCGTTTTCATAGAGGGCGCGGAGATCCGACGATTTGAGCGCCTTGTCTATCGTTATGCCGAGCTCGCGCGGGATGAGCTTCGCGACGGTATCGACATCGTTATAAGGCATACCGAGCACTCTGCCGACATCGCGCACTGCGGCGCGCGCAGCCATGGTGCCGAAGGTCACTATCTGCGCGACATGGTCGGAGCCGTATTTTTCAATGACATAGTCTATAACTTCGCTTCGGCGTTCGTAGCAGAAATCGACATCGAAATCGGGCATACTGACGCGCTCGGGATTGAGAAAGCGCTCGAACAGCAGGCTGTATTTCATCGGGTCGATGCCGGTTATACCGATAGCATAGGCGGTTATACTGCCCGCTCCCGAGCCTCTGCCGGGACCCACGGGAATATTGCGGCTTCGCGCATGATTTATGAAATCGTGGACTATAAGATAATAGTCGACATAGCCCATGCGGCTGATGACCGAGAGCTCGTAGTCGAGGCGCTTCTGATACTCCTCCGGGATATTCTCGCCGTAGCGGCGGTGCATCCCCTCCTGCGCCATATTTTTAAGATACTCAAAATGATCCTGATTCCCGGGCACTTCAAAATGCGGCAGCTTTGTTTTGCCGAACTCGAACTCGACATTGCAGCGTTCTGCTATCTCCGAAGTCCGCTCGACCGCGTCGGGGTACTCCGGGAAGAGCGAGAGCATCTCCTGCTCGCTTTTCAAATAGAACTCCTGAGTCTGGAACTCCATGCCGGTATCCTCGCCGAGGGTATGGTTCGTTTGGATGCAGATGAGCACCTGCTGCATCTCGGCATCCTCTTTGGAGATATAGTGGACATCGTTCGTGGCGACGAGCGGAATCCCCGTCTCCCTTGACAGCTGGGCGAGCATCGGGATTATACGCCTCTGCTCGGGCAGGCCGTGATCCTGAATCTCGAGGAAGAAGTTGTTTTCGCCCATGACGGAGCGATACCAGAGGGCTTTTTTCTTCGCGCCCTCGTAGTCGCCGCTGAGCAGGGCGCGCGGGATTTCGCCCGCGAGGCACGCAGAAAGTGCAATAAGACCCTCGTGATATTTTTCGAGGAGCTCACGGTCTATTCGCGGTTTTGTATAAAAGCCCGTGACGAATCCCTCCGACACAAGCTTTATCAGATTCTTATATCCTGTTTCATTTTCGCAGAGCAGTATCAGATGATAGCGCTCGGAGTCGAGGGCGTGGACTTTGTCAAAGCGGGTGCGCGCCGCCATATACACCTCGCAGCCGATTATCGGCTTTATCCCGCGCTTTTTCGCCGCGCGGTAAAAGTCGATGACGCCGTACATAACACCGTGGTCGGTCACGGCAACGCTCGTCTGACCGAGGCGCTGCACTTCGTCCATAAGCTGCTCGATGCGGCACGCGCCGTCAAGCAGGCTGTATTCGGTATGAAGATGAAGGTGTGTAAATGACATAGCTCTTCTCCGCGGGGTCAGCCCCCTATGCCGCCGGCGATTTCAACGAGGCGTTTGAGCCTGTGATTAACACCCGAGCGCGTGAGCGGCGGATCAGTCATATCCGCAAGCTCGCTCAGACTCACTTCGGGGTTGTCACGCCTCAGCTTCGCCATTTCGGCGAGCGGCGCGGGCAGACTCTCGAGTCCGACGGTTCTTTCTATTTTTTCTATCGCTTCAACCTGCACTATCGCGGCATCGACAGTGCGGCTCAAATTGGCATTTTCAAAATTGACGCGCCTGTTGACATGGTTGACCATATCTTTATGCATCTTGATTCCCATAAGCTCGAGCGTCGAGTTCATCGCGCCGACGAGGGTCAAGAACTCCTCTATCTTCTCGCTGACTTTGAAATAGACGATATGGCTCGACTTTCTCTTGACATATTTCGGGGCAAAGCCGACCTCGTCAAGCAGCTGAATCAAATCGTTGCAGAGCTTTTTATACGAGACGGAAAACTCAAGATGATAGTTTTTTTCGGGCGAGCTTATCGTTCCGCAGGCGATAAAAACGCCGCGCAAAAACGCGCCGAAGCAACAGTCCTCCGGAAGATTCGCTCTGTTGATACGCAAAGAAATGTCACTTTCGCTGTGGCCGAAAAACTCGAGGATTCGTTTTCTGTCCGCTTCGTCGGCAACAGAAACCGTGTATTTTGACACGCCCGACGAGACGGACGGCGTAATATCAAAAAGTTCTTTTATAACATCGCAGTAGAGCTTCGCGATATTCTCGTTCTCGGTGACAAAGGATATCTCGGAGACGGAAAACATTCTGCCGAAGAGCAGCATTCCGTAGGCTCTTGCCTGCGCGCAGCAATCCGAAAGCACAGGCACCTGCGCGAGTTCCTGCTTGACATCCGATGAGAACGACACGGTTTTTCCTCCTATTTTTTCATATCGCGGTGCTGAACGGTCGCGATGCAACCGATTTTTTCAAGATGAGCTTTCAATAATTCCGCAAAGACTACCGAGCGGTGTCTGCCGCCGGTGCAGCCGACGGAAATGACCAACTGGCTCTTGCCCTCTTTGCGATAAAGCGGGATAAGATAATCGAGCAGGTCGCAGAGCTTCGCTTCGAGTCCCCTCGCCTCGTCCCACTTGAGCACATAGTCTCTGACCGGATCTTCAAGCCCGGTATGCTGCTTGAGCTCGGCAACATAAAAAGGATTCGGCAAACAGCGCACATCGAACATCAGATCTGAATCGTTCGGGATGCCGTATTTGAAGCCGAAGGACACGCAGTGAACTTTGAGAGCGTTGCCGGGGTTGTCAAGAAACATCTCGCAGATGCGGTTCTTGCAATCTGTCGGGGTCATATGCGAGCTGTCGATAACATAGTCGGCGATGCTCTTCGCAGGCTCGAGAATGCTGCGCTCTGCAGCGAGGGCATCGTTTATCGAGCCGTTATATTTATCGAGCAGAGGGTGCTTGCGCCTTGTCTCTTTATAGCGGCGGATGAGCACATCATCGGAGGCATCGATAAACAGAAGCTTTGTGTCGCACTTGAGCTCCTTGAGCTCAACGATGGCGTTGAACAGATCGCCGAACGACGCGCCGACGCGGATATCGGTAACAATGGCGACCTTTTCTCTTTTTTCGCGGGAATTGAGCAGAAGCTGCGCGAAAGTCGGCATAAGCTTCGGCGGCATATTATCCACGCAGAAATAGCCTATGTCTTCAAGCGCATCAACAACTCTCGATTTTCCTGCACCGGAAAGTCCGGTGACGATGGTGATCTCCATTTTATTTTCTCCTATAAAATCAGCCGATGAGTCTGATCTCCGTTTCGAGCGTTACGCCTGTCTGAGCCTTGACGCGCGCCTGGACGTGCTTAATAAGGCTGAGAATATCGGACGCGGTAGCGCCGCCGCGGTTGATAATGAATCCCGCATGCTTCTCGCTGACCTGCGCGCCGCCGACGCTGACGCCCTTGAGTCCGCACTGTTCAATGAGTGCGCCCGCAAAATGACCCTCGGGGCGCTTGAATGTGCTGCCCGCGCTGGGATATTCAAGCGGCTGCTTATCCCTGCGGCGGGAAATGATATCGTGCATGGTATTTTTTATCTGCTCCGGGTCGCCGGGAGTCAGGCGAACGGAGGCGGCGGTTATGACAAGGCCGCTGTCCTCATATGCGCTGTGGCGATAAGAGAGCTGCATAGCCTCGTTGTCAAGCTCGCCGGAAGTTCCGTCGGGCGAAACATATTCGCTGTTTATGAGCACATCCTTCATCTCGCCGCCGTAAGCTCCTGCGTTCATGAACACCGCACCGCCGACGGTTCCGGGTATGCCATAGGCAAACTCGAGACCCGAGAGCGAATTTTCGAGCGCAAAGGAGCAAAGCTGAGCGAGGCTCGCGCCGCTCTGGGCGCGAACGGTGTTTTCATCGGTCAGGGTTATTCCGCACTGCTTGCCGGTGAATATAACGGCGCCCTTTATGCCCTTGTCGCTGACGAGGACATTGCTGCCCTTACCGAGGACGAACACCGGGATATCCTCTTTTTCGCAGAAGCGAACAAGCTTGGCAGTCTGCCCGGCATCCTCGGGAGAGAGGAACAGCTCGGCAGGGCCGCCGACTTTAAAGCTCGTATAATTTTTCATTGACACTCCGCGCTCGGCACTGCATTCGAGCGAGAGGGCGTATTTTTCCAACGCTTCGATATTATTCATAATATCTCCAATATGTCGGCCGCACTGGCGGCGTTTATTTATCTGTCGAGCAGAGCGGCGCCGATGAGTCCGGCGTCGTTGCCGAGTTCGGCAGAGATTATCTGAGTCTGAACCTTTGCATGGATGCTGTATCTCTCACGCTCGACCATCTTTCTCAGCGGAACGAGCAGGTTCTCTTTTTCATGGCCGATGCCGCCGCCGATGCAGATCATATCGGGCTGAAGGGCATTGACGACATTCGTTATGCCGGCTGCGAGATAGAAAATATACTGATTGACGACTTTTTTAGCAGTCTCGTCGCCTGCACGCATGGCATCAAAAGAAGTTCTGCCGTTGACGCGGCTGATATTGTTACCGACGAGATCCCACATGGCGGTATAGGGATCGTGGCGCATGGCATCTTTAGTCTGGCGGATAAGCGCGGTGGCGGAAGAATAGCTCTCCCAGCAGCCTCTGCGTCCGCAGGTGCAGGCTTCGCCGTCCGAGACGATGACCATATGACCCATCTCGCCCGCGGCATCGTTGACACCGGTGACGAGCTTGCCGTCTATGACAATACCGCTGCCGACTCCGGTTCCGAGGGTGATGGCGACAAAGCTGTTGACTCCCTTGCCTGCGCCCGCCTTTGCTTCGCCGAGCGCGGCGCAGTTCGCGTCGTTGTCGAGATAAATTGTCTTCTTGAGTCTCGACTCAAGGATATCACGCGCGGGAACATTATCGAAAGCGAGGTTATTCGCATATTCGATAACGCCGTTCTTCTTGTTGACCGAACCGGGGGTTCCGATACCTACGCTGACAACATCGTTCATGGTGATGCCCGCATCTATAACAGCAGCCTCGACAGCCTTGGCAACATCTTCAAGAATGGCTTCCGCCGCGCGGGGGCAATTTGTCTTGAGCTTGCCTCTGCCGATGATTTTCATTTCTTCATTGATGACGCCGGCAACGATATTCGTGCCGCCGAGATCGACTCCTACTCTGTACATTTTTTTACCTCCAGATAGACAGTTTCTCTTTCCCTGTCTTTTTATATCAGAAATCATGCCAGACTTCAAGTTCCTTCTTCTCGGGAACTATATCATCCGTCATGCCGAGCGAATGCAGCAGCTCGCGCGCCGCATTATAGCCCATTTTCTTTTGCCTGTTATTCATCGCCGCCGCTTCGATTATTATCGAAAGGTTTCGTCCGGGTTTGACCGGAACGACGGTCAGCGGAATATTTATGCCGAGTATCTCGACATACTCGTTATCGAGGCCGAGGCGGTCATAGACCTTTTCGTTATCCCACGGCTCGAGCTGAACGACCATATCGATTTTCTCGGTCATTTTGACAGCGCCCATACCGAATATCCTGCGGGCGTTTATTATGCCGACGCCGCGCAGCTCGATAAAGTGGCGTATATTATCCGGTGCACTGCCGACGAGCGTTCTCGAAGAAACGCGGCGAATCTCGACCGCGTCATCCGCTATCAGTCGGTGACCGCGTTTTATAAGCTCAAGGGCAGTCTCGCTCTTGCCGACGCCGCTGTCACCGAGGATCAGGACACCCTCGCCGCTGACTTCGACAAGCACGCCGTGGCGCGTGATGCGCTGGGCGAGCTCGACGCCCAGATATGATATAAGAGTTGACATACAGCCGGAAGTGGAATCCGGGCTTGTCAGGATCGGCACAGAATATTTCTGCGCATATTCGCGCAGCTTATCCGGGCACTCGAGCGAACGGGTGATAACGACGGCGACGGGCTCGGTCGCCATCAGCCGCTCCATGCTCGCCGCGGCGGCATCCTCATCGAGGCTCGAAATATAGTTCATCTCGGCGAGGCCGAGGAACTGGATACGCTCGGCATCGAAATACGCGCTGTAGCCTGCGAGCATAAGCCCGGGGCGGTTGACATCCTGCGAGGTGACATAGACATCCTCGACGGGCTTGGGCGCATAAAGTATCCCGAGTGAATTATCTTCCACTACTTTTTTGAGTGAAACGGAATATTTACCCATACTTCTCTCCTGTAGTTCTCCAATTGAAGAAATGATAGTGCATACGAATTATATTATAATAGATTTGGGCAAAAGTTCCAATACCTTTTTGACTTTTTTTGAAGTTTTGGGAAGCTTTTTTTAATATTTTCAGCGGGACGGCAGAAGGATTTGGAGAACGGGAAAAATGGAGCGGAGCAGAAGCGATATTGAAAAGATTTTGTTCCGCTCATGCGGCATCGGGTCATCGAGGTCGCCGCACCATACAAAGGCTGATTAATTTGTTTGGTTCACAGAGGAAGCGAGCCGGAAGAGAAGCTCTCTCCCGGCCGATATCCGTTTCTATGTTAGACGTCCGTTTCTCTGATTCCGAGGCTGACGGAAAGAGCCTGATCCACCCTGCCCATATCCGCACCGCCGAGCGCGCCCATTTTTTCCTTAAGACGCTTTTTGTCGAGCGTGCGCACCTGCTCGAGCAGGACTATCGAATCCTTGGCAAGTCCGCAGCCGTCCGCATTGACTCTTATATGAGTGGGAAGGTTGGTCTTATACTTCTGGCTGGTTATCGCCGCGGCTATGACCGTCGGGCTGAAGCGATTGCCGACATCGTTCTGAACTATCAGCACGGGTCTTATCCCGCCCTGCTCGGAGCCGATGACGGGACTCAGATCAGCGTAGTATATATCTCCCCGTTTTACTGTCATTTTTAATCACTCTCCGTTTTTATTGTCCGGCAAGAGTATTTTTGCCTGACAAAAGCGCGATTAAACATTAACTTGTTATTCGGGGAGCAAAAATTTCAAGTCAGTCCATTATATGTCCTGTTTTTATTTGGGTGAGACATTGCGAAACTCCGCAGTCAGCAGGGCTTTCGGTATTTCGAGGCTCTGTGGCAAGCCGTTATCGCCGCGTCGCAGAGTGAAATCCACGCCCGAGACGGTGCCTTTCGTCTCCCACGCGTCGCCCATATGTACGGTCCGTGTATTCGCCGTGTCGGACGAAGTTTTGAGCGTTTTTGTTATCAGCTCGCCCACCCCGCTCTGCGGCAGGGATGAGAGATCCGCAGAAAAAGTCAGATTGCCGTAGCTGAACGTGCAGGTCGAGCCGCTGAGCTTCACTTTCAGGCCGCGAACGGTTGCCGGGGAAGTGAACTCAAGCTGAGCTTTGGTGAGCGAAGTCTGATCGTACTTTGCCTCATACTCGCGCTCGCCGTTTATGATATACAAATCGGCTGTGAACGCAGTCGGGATATCCGGCGGCTGGTCTTTGTTGTTTTTCAAAGGTGCGTTTTTGCATCCGAAGAGAGACAAAACAAGCAGCAAGCTTAAGATAAACGGAAAAATTCGTTTCAAGCTATCACTCCAATTGCCCGTTACCTCTCCAGGGTTCGCAGCACGCGCGGCAGAGCGGCTATGCAGTCGGAGGCGAGCATCGACGAGAGCGACAGTTCGCGCGCCGCGGCATCTCCGGCGGTACCGTGGATATATGCGCCGAGCACCGCCGCATCAAACGGATACACGCCCTGAGCGAGGAGCGCTAAAATGATGCCCGAGAGCATATCTCCGCTGCCGCCCTTTGCCATGCCCTGATTGCCGGTGACGTTGATATATGCGTCACGCCTGCCCGCGCCGGCTATTACCGTGCTCGCGCCCTTGAGCAGGAGCACAACGCCGTACTCATCGGCGAAGCGGCGGGCGACATTCACCCGGTCGCGCTCGATATCGGCGATACTCATGCCGGTAAGGCGGGACATCTCGCCGGGGTGCGGAGTGAGGATAACGGGAGCTTTGATATTTTTCAGTATATCTATATTTGCGGCGAGCGCATTTATGCCGTCGGCATCTATAATCATGGGCTTTGTGCAGTTCTGCACGAGCGCCGAGACGAGTTCTTTCGTATGGAGATTGAGCCCAAGACCGCATCCGACAAGCACAGCCGAAGATTTTTCAGCCTGTTCGAGCAGCGCGGGTATCGCGCCGGACGAGAAAGTTCCCGCCTCGTTTGACGGCAGGGGCAGAAGCAATGATTCCGTGAGCTTCGGGGCTATCGCGTTATAGGCGGCATCGGGAAACGCGGCAGTTACAAGACCCGCTCCGCATCTAAGCGCCGACGAGGCGGCAAGCACCGCCGCACCCTGCATATTGCGGCTGCCGCAGATACTCAGAGCGCGCCCGAATGTGCCTTTATTCGCCATAAGGTCACGGCGCGGGAATATCTTTTTCGCCTGGGCGGGAGTCAGCACGGCGAGGGTATCGTCCTCAATGCCGTCGATTATATCGTCATCGATGCCTATTGCGACGGTTATTATTTCGCCGCAGAGCACGCGCGCGGGTTTTAATATGTGGACGGGCTTCATGCACGACACGGCTATTGTGATATCCGCTTTTATGCAGCTGCCCGGCACATCGCCGTTGTTGCTTTCGAGTCCGCTCGGTACATCGATTGAAACGACTTTTGCAGGCGAAGCGTTGACAGCCTCAAAGACCGCTCTCACCCGCTCGTCCTCTCTGTATTTATAGCCCGTGCCGAACACGGCATCGACTATCACGGCAGCAGATTCGATTGAATTTTTAGCGTTTTCCTCTCCCCAGAAGAACTCCGGGACGAGCCCTGTTTCGACAGCCTTTTCGCGCATGAGTATAGAGTCCTCGGCGGTAGGCTCGCCGAACGCCTCGACAACGGCGACATTAAAGCCCGCAAGTGCAAGCTTGCGGGCGATAACAAAGCCGTCGCCGCCGTTTTTGCCCTTTCCGCAGAGGACGCATATGAGCCCGCGCGACTGCTCAAGAGATGCAAATCGCTCTCTTACAGCACGCGCGCACGCGCTGCCGGCGTTTTCCATAAGGCGCGTAAAGCTCATTCCCCTGTTTACCTGTGCCTGTTCGGCAGAGAACATCTGCGATGAAGTCAGAACTTTCATTTTGCCGCCTCCACATAAGCTTTTTCATAGCGCTCACTGCGGATATTCCGCGCGAAGATAAAACAAATATCCATAATATTCCTCACTTTTATAAAACAAGGGACTGCCGCACGACAGTCCCATATTATCATTTTGCGTCGATAACTACTTTTCCGTCCTCAACAAGAGCCCGGACTTCGCTCAGCGGAGACGAAGCGTGGTCAACAATAGCGTTGGCTATCTTATCCTCGACCTGCCGCCTGATATTGTTCCTCAGGTCGCGCGCTCCGCGCAGACCGCCCTCGGACATCGAGGCGATAAGCTTCGGCACGCTTTCATCCCACGAGAACGCGATGCCCTTGTCGCGCAGAGGCTCGACAAGCTCGGAGAGCATGAGATTCGATATCTGCTCAAGATTCTCCGGGGTCAGGTCGTTGAAGACGACTATCTCGTCAACTCTGCCGATAAACTCCGGGCGCAGGAACTCTCTGAGTGCCTTGAGCGCCTTTTCTTTATTGGCGTCGCTCTGATTCTTCGCAAAGCCCATGACACCCTCGCGGCGTTCGCTGCCGGCGTTGGAGGTCATGATGATTATCGTGTTTTCAAAGCTCACTGTTCTGCCCTGCGCATCGGTTATTCTGCCCTCGTCAAGTATCTGGAGCAGGATATTCATAACATCGGGATGCGCTTTCTCTATCTCGTCGAAGAGTATGACTGAATAGGGCTTTCTGCGGACTTTTTCGGTCAGCTGACCCGCCTCGTCATAGCCGACATAGCCGGGCGGCGAGCCGATGATACGCGAGACGGAGTGTTTCTCCATGAACTCAGACATATCAAGGCGGATAAGCGTCTCGGGAGTGTTGAACAGCTCCTGAGAGAGCAATTTTACAAGCTCGGTCTTGCCGACTCCGGTCGGTCCGACGAAGATAAACGACGACGGGCGGCGGCGCGGATTAATCTGCACTCTGCCGCGCTTTATCGCGGCGCAGACGAGTTCAACTGCCTCATCCTGACCGATAAGCTTCGCTTTGAGATGCTGTTCCATATCGGCAAGGCGGGTAAGGTCGCTCTCCATTATCTTATTTGCGGGTATGCCTGTCCAGAGCTGGATAACTCTGGCGATGTCACTCTCCGTCACCGCATTGTCGGCGGCGAGAGGCTTCAGCGCTTCGATATCTTTCTCTTTGGCGGCGATACTGCTCTTGACTTTGAGCAGACCCTCGTAGTCGGTATTCTCGGTCTCCTCCATCATCGCCTGCTGGCGGTCGTTGAGGAGCTTGAGGTCGTCCTCGGCGGTTTCGAGATCGCTGATGCTCTTGTTTCTGAGGTTCGCGCAAGTGCATGCCTCATCGAGCAGGTCGATAGCCTTATCGGGCAGGAAGCGGTCATTTATATAGCGCTCAGAGAGCACAACCGCTCTGTGGACGAGCGAGTCGCTTATAGTGACCTTGTGGAAATTTTCGTAATAGTCCTTGATGCCGACAAGCATCTGATAGGTCTCCTCTATCGACGGCTCCTCGACTTTTATCGGCTGAAGACGGCGCTCAAGGGCGGCATCCTTCTCGATATATTTTCTGTATTCGGTGAAGGTCGTTGCGCCGATTATCTGTATCTCGCCTCTCGAAAGGGCAGGCTTCAGAATATTCGCGGCGTTCATCGAGCCCTCCGCATCGCCTGTGCCGACGAGGTTATGCACCTCATCGATGAACAGGATTATATTGCCCTCTTTTTTGACCTCGTCTATAAGACCCTTTATACGGCTCTCAAACTGACCTCTGAACTGAGTGCCGGCGACAAGAGCGGTGAGGTCGAGCAGGTGTATCTCTTTTTTGGCGAGCTTCGCGGGAACTTCGCCATTGGCTATGCGCAGGGCAAGTCCCTCGGCTATAGCGGTCTTGCCGACGCCGGGTTCGCCGATAAGGCAGGGGTTGTTCTTCGAGCGGCGGCAGAGAATCTGCACCGCGCGGTAAATCTCGTTATCGCGTCCGATGATGCGGTCTATTTTACCCTCGCGGGCTTTTTCCGTGAGATCCGTGCAATAGAGCGAGAGGAACTTTCTCCCCTTTTTCTTCTTGCCCTTTTTCTTTTCGCTCGGACCCTTGGCGTTGATAACGGGGATGCCGAACGGACCGACCTGGGGTTTGTTATCGTCGCTGTCGCCCTCGTCGATTTCATCCTCGCCGTCGGAGTCCTCATCCTCTTCATCGTCGTCCTGCTCGGACTGGTTCATGAAAGGAAGAGTTCCCGCGCCGCCGGGCATGAAGCCTGTTCCGTCCTCGCCGAACAGCTCATCGAACTGGTCGCTGACGGAATCTACCTCGTCCTCCGAGATGCCCATGCTCTCCATTATCTGTTTTATGGGACCTATATTCATTTCCATGGCGCATTTCATGCAGAGTCCTTCCTGCTTGGTCTCGTTGCCCTCGACCTTGGTTATGAAGAACATTGCAGGGCGTTTGCCGCACCTGGAACACATCATCTTTTTCATTTAAATAATCTCCGGGATTCTGATTTGACTTTTATCGGAACGCATATGATTAAACACCGCTGACACGGTTCATTTGCGGATTCCGATTTTTATTTTTTGCCCTTTGCTTCCATTCTGCTCTGGTGCTTCTCTTTCACCTGTCTGTAGGTCGCGGGCATATAGCTTGCGAAAGCAACTATAGTAAGTATTGCCGAAATTATGACAAGTACCATGAGAACGGGGTCGGGCAGAGTCCAATAATTTCTGAACGCGCCTATCTCGGGGCCGAAGCCGATTATGACGAGCATAACAAGATAGAACACGAAGGTTGCGACCTTGCCGTATATCTCGGCTGCGCCGGGCTTGATGCCGCAGGCTATCATTATAGCTCCGCCGATAACCATGACCGCCTCTTTGGCGAGGAACACGAGGAATACCCAGCTGAAAGCGACCATCAGCTGATCGTTGCAGCTGCGGAAAGCTATGTAGAGCATGACTGCGATAGTTATCTGAGTCAGCTTATCTGCAACGGGATCGAGTATCTTGCCGAGCTCGCTGACCTGATTGAAGCGGCGGGCGATTTTTCCGTCGAGGAAATCGCTGATGCCGGAAAGCGCGAGCATGAGCACTGCCCAGCCGATATGACCTTTATAATAGAGCACGGCGAATGCGGGTATAAGAAAGATTCTTATAAGCGAGAGCAGATTCGGGACAGTCAGACAGCCCTTAAACAGATTTTTTACCATAGTTATCCTCCTCAAATATGTTCCTCCCTGTGCGGGGACGGAAATATCAAACCGTTATCAGCCGCGAAAATATATCGGTTGAAACGATCAAACTCACGAGTTTGGATGCGCCGACTGCCGAGGCGAACTGCGTGCCGGGCGCAAAGGACGCGGCGGCATCGAGCAGCAGGCAGGCAAACACGGCGACGAACACGCCCTTCAAAGCCCCGAAAACACCGCCGAGAGTGCGGTTGACGGAGCGGATAACGGGCAGTTCAAACAGCTTGCAGACAGCCTTGGCGGCAATCTGAAGAAAGAAGTCGCAGACAAAGAAAATGACGGCGAAGCTCAAAACTTTGAGCACGGCGACAGCGATAGGCTTCGCGACGCTGTCGCAGATTTCGGCGGCGATATTCGACGCGCTCAGATCGACAGAGCCCGCCTTTTCGGATATCGCGGCGATATCAACGCCCATGATCTGAGCCGCTTTGACAATGGCGGCGGGCAGAGAAGATATAACTTCCTGCACATTCTGCGAGGTAAGCTTCGCCGAGGACATATCGGGCAGCTGAGCCGCCACAGCAGTTTCAAGGCTCTTTTTTATGAACAGGTCATATATACCGCTTGCGACGGGTTCGCTCAGCCATACGGCGAGCGCAGCCGCCGCAGCGACCACGACAAGTCCTATAATAGAGCGGATAAGCCCGTTTTTGACGCCGACGAAAATGCACAGCGCAAACACTGCGACTATTAAAAAATCGACTATAAAATCCAAGACTTATCCCCCCCTGTTCGCTGTTTTTTCAATTATATCACACGCTATGCACAGTGGCAAACCTTTTATTATTAAGCGGTTGTTAATTTTTTGTGATATTTGACGCATATTGTACATACACGTCGCTGCCCGCGCAGATGACCCTTTTGCCGTTTTTGCCGGCGGAGACGGTCTTTGCGGTCTCGCCGCTTGAAGATATCAGTTCAACGCCGTCGTCAAACAGCACGGCGACATATTTATCGGTGCATGTGAGCGCATAAATTTTCTTGTCGAAGCTGCGCTCGAACAGAAGCTTTGAGCGCCTGTCGAAAGCCACAACCTTCGGCTTCTCCTCGTTGGCGTATTCATAGAGCACGACGGCGCTTCTGCCCGAATCCGACGCGGACTCGTGAGCCAGAGTGTTGCTGCCGAAAGAGTAATCCTCTTTGTGACCTTTTTTCGTCACGGTCGTTTTGAAATCGGTCGAATAGGCTATTATGCTTGTACTCGAATTATATATGACATCGAAGAGCAATGTGTTGTCATATTTTATGTCGGTGACTACCGGATTATCTTTTTTGAAATTCAGCACGACAAGGCGCGAATATGTAACGGCGTTTTCGGAGCCGACGAGTATCAGCGCGGCGCTCCTGCCGTTGGGGGCTATCGAGATGTCGAATATCTTCTCCTGCGCACACTCCCATGCGAATATCTTTTCTAACTTGTGATTATATACGCACAGCTCGCTCTGGGCTGCGGAAGTTTTGAGTGAGAACGCTATTGTGCCGTCCTTGCCCATGGCGGCGGTATAAATGGGCGAACCCGTATTGCCGTCGCCCAGAATCTTGCTTGAATTCATCAAAGTGAAATCGCCGGATGTGCGGTCATAGACCAGCGCTCTGCCTTTATAGACCGCCATGTCCGGGTCTGAATAGTTATGTTCGAGGCGCGCGACCTCCTTGGCGGAGGAATTGAGCACGACGACGGAATCGCGGGTCAGCAGGGCGATATTCGACTTGAACGGCGTCATATCGAGCACATCAGCCGAGCTTATTTTATATGGATATCCCGCTCCCGTGCCGGACGCGGATATCAGCTGCTTTGCCGAGTCCTCAACGTCGTTATATTTCATGCCGCCAAACGAACGCGCGGCGAAGAACACGACCGCGCCGACCGCAAGCAGAGTCAATATAACAATTATTATCGTCTCGCGCTTGGAATTTTTTGTTTTCTTCCTGCCGTTTTGTGTGGGTTTATTCGTCTTTTTCTTCGCAAAGAGTCCGCTTATGAGCTTCTTTGCGCTGTTTTTCTTCTTACCCTTTTTCTCTGCCAACTTGCCGCACCCCCGTTTTTTTAGTCTTTGCCGTTATAGAAAACCTGCTCAAGGCAGAGTCCGCAGGCGGGCGCAGTCGCCCCCGCTCTGTCTCTGCTGAGCGATGAAATTATATCGGGCAGCGAATCTGCCGCTATCCTGCCCCTCGAAATATCAAGGAGCGTGCCGACCATTATTCTGACCATATTATAGAGAAAGCCGTCCGCCTCGAAGTACATCAGCACTTCGTTGCCTCGGCGCACGACATCGGCGCGGGTCAATGTGCGGACATTGTCGACCGTGCTGGCACCCGCCGCGCAGAACGCCGAAAAATCGTGGGTCCCGAGCATCTGCGACGCCTGACGGTTCAAAAAATCCGCATCGAGCGGATATTTATAGTGATAAGAATATCTCGAAATAAAAGGATTACGCTCCTGCGCGTTCCAGATTCTGTAGACATATCGCTTGCCGGAGCAGTCATAGCGCGCGTGAAACTCAAACGGCACTTCGCGGCAGTCGGTCACAGCGATATCGTGCGGCAGAACTCCGTTCATCGCGCTCTTCCACTTCTCGGGCGAAAGAGACGATTCGGTGCGCATATTGCAGCAATACATATCGGCATGGACGCCGGAATCCGTGCGCGAACAGCCTATGACATTGTCGCGGACTCCGCAGATACGCTCGGCGGCATCCTGAAAGGTCTGCTGAACCGTATTCGCATTTTCCTGCACCTGCCAGCCGTGATAATCCGTGCCGTCATAGCGCAGGGTAAAGAGCAGATTCTTCAAAGCCTTCACTCCGATCAGATAAGATGCCCGAGATAATGATTGAGGACTATTACAGCCGCAAGCAGAGCGGCTGTGACACCGAGGGCGACAAAATCGTGCGCGGCGAGCTTCATCTGCTTCATGCGCGTTCTGCCCTCGCCGCCCGTGTAGCAGCGGCACTCCATGGCGAATGCCAGCTCATATGCGCGGCGGAACGACGAGATAAACAGCGGAATCAATATCGGTATGAGCGCCTTGGCGCGCTTTATAAGTCCGCCTGTTTCAAGATCCGCTCCGCGCGCTTTCTGCGCGTTCATTATGCGCTCGATCTCCTCGATAAGCACGGGGATAAAGCGCAGGGCAAGCGTCATTATCATGGCGAGAGTATGCACCGGCACCTTTATCACTTTCAAGGGCGAGAGCAGACGCTCCAAAGCGTCGGTGAGCATAGTGGGCGTGGTTGTATAAGTCAGCAGCGAGCTGACGACGACGAGCAGGATTATACGCACGGTAGTGAATATCGCGGTATAAACGCCTGTGGTCGTTATTGTTATTTTCCAGAATGAGACGAGCGTCTCGCCGCCGCGATTATAAAAGACATTGATAACGGCGGTGAAGAGCATAAGAATAACGAGCGGCTTTATGCTGCGCCACATCATCTTCATCGGAACTTTTGAAAGCAGTAGAGTTGCCACGACGAAAATGAGTCCGAGCGCGAGGGAATAGAAATTCCTGCACACGAAGAGAATGACTATAAGCGCCATTGTGAGCACAAATTTCATGCGCGCGTCCATGCGGTGAATAACTGAGGTGCCGGAATAATACTGACCGATAGTGATATCGCTTATCATACCGTTCCCCTCCCCTCAAAATAGCGCATGAGCTCGTCCGCGCCCTGACTTACCGTAAACACGGACGGAGAGACATCAAAGCCCCTGTCATGCAGCGCTCTGAATATTTTTGTTATCTGCGGAACGGTGAGTCCCATCTCCTCAAGCTCGTCCGTGCGGGAATAGACTTCGGGCACGGTGCCGAACATCGCGACATGGGAATGGTTGAGCACCAGGACTTTGTCGGCGGTCTTGGCGACATCCTCCATGCTGTGGGAAACGAGGATAACGGTGCTCCCCGTTTGATCGCGATAAGTGCGGACAAGCGAGAGAATGACCTCTCTGCCGCGCGGGTCAAGTCCCGCGGTAGGCTCATCGAGAATTAGCACTTCGGGCTCCATCGCCATAACGCCCGCTATTGCGGCGCGGCGTTTTTCGCCGCCCGAAAGATCGAACGGAGATTTTTTCAGATGCTCTTCGCTAAGTCCGACAAATTCGGCGGCGCGGCGCACGCGGCGGTCAATCTCCGCGCTGTCGAGTCCCATATTTTTCGGCCCGAACGAGATATCCTTGTAAACGGTCTCTTCAAAAAGCTGATACTCCGGATACTGGAAGCAAAGCCCAACCCTGAACCTTGCGGCGCGCAGGGTGCGCTTATCTTTGTTGATATCCTCGCCGCAGAGCAGAACTCTGCCGGAATCGGGCTTCAGAAGTCCGTTGAGATGCTGAAGAAGGGTGCTCTTACCGGAGCCGGTGGCCCCGATGATGCCCACAAAATCGCCCTCTTCTACAGTAAAGCTCACGTCATCCAGCGCGGTCACTGCGGTGGGCAGGCCGGGGTTATAGACGTAGCTCAGATGTTCTACCTTAATGATATCTGCCATTTCGTCCGCCCCCCTTACTGCAGCAGCTCATACAGCGCCTGTGCGCAGGCACCGGTGTCGATGATGCCCTCCGGCATCGGGATGCCGGCCTTCACCAGCTCGTCCCGCAGCTCAGCGGCCTGCGGCACGTCCAGATGCAGACTGCGCACCTTTTCGGTCTGGCTGAACACCTCTTTCCATATAGTGGGTGATGGACACTACCGTGATGCCCATGTTCCTGTTCAGGTAGTGGATGGTCTGCATCACCTGCTCGCGGCCGCGCGGGTCCAGCATGGCGGTGGCTTCGTCCAAGATCAGGCAGTCCGGGCGCATGGCAACCACACCGGCGATGGCCACCCGCTGCTTCTGACCGCCGGAAAGGTTGTGGGGTGCGCGCTCACGGTATTCGTAGATGCCGGCCATCTTCA
>OKTC01000259.1_pt1 | contig 25912 bp, 18 predicted proteins | sample 1606181 | NCBI WGS metagenome assembly OKTC01 (sample SAMEA3879529, study PRJEB24766) | human gut metagenome | biome: human-associated habitat; feature: feces | place: USA | collected 1985/1987 | reverse complement strand
CAACTGAAGCACCTTCCTTCAAGAATTTATCAGCTGTAGCAAATCCTATACCACGACTGCCACCCGTAATGATTGCAACTTTATCTTTTAATCTCATTTAGACTACCTCCTTACTTAGTTTGTAGCTACATTATAAGCAAAAGGTAAATTATTTTCTGTGATATCATCACAAAATAATTGATTCATTCACTGCAAAATATAAGAACCACCTTTCTGCCTTGATCTTGGTGGTTCTTTGTGTCATATATGAAATTTCTGAGAGTCTTAATAAAGAGAAACACAAGATTAGTAGCGACGATTTCCTTGCTTTCTGCGATTATCTTCTCTAAACCTGCTACTTCTTCTGTCGAAGCAATATGAAGTCAAAAATCATCTATGCTGCATTTTGTTATTGTGGATAATATCGAGTAAATATCTTTACCGCTAAAATGATATAAAAATAGGAACTAAATATGATTTGATCAGCAATCTTTGGTCATGACTTTCCTGCATCAATTCTATCGCTATTCTGGCCTCTGCAACATTATGTTGCAGAAGCCCATTTGCAGCTCGCTCAATAACATCTATTTTCTCCATAGCAATTTCTCAACTACAACATTTTATTTCTTCGTCAAATATGTATCTTCCACGTAAGTCTCCGGTGTCGCCTCTTCAATTACGCCAGACTTTGGATCAAAGATATATTTCTTCTTCAATCTCTCATACAGTACAGAACCTACAGTTTCCATTACCTGTTTCATCATATCCGGATCATCAAATAGTTTTCTGAAAAACTGGTCATTCTGCTCATATCTGTCTGCTGCCATATTCGGAAAATCCTTTTCAAACAACAACATAAAGGTTGCCCTGTCATTGTTCTTTGCGTAGCTCTGCCACTTCTCCTGATTGGCATAATCATTTTCCATCTGAACAAGTACTTTATCCATTTCTGTAAAATGTGTTCCATACTTTTCATTTATCTTATCAATAATTACTGTCAGCGGATCTTTCTTAGGCTCTCTATGACCGGAATCACCGGAGATAGGTGTATATCCGCCTTCTGTGCTTTCAAGCTCTATCGGACCTTCAAAGTCTTTTTCCAGCTTATAGTATTCAAGAAGAACTTTGTCATCAATATTTATCTTCTCTCCGCCATGTCCTTTTGGAAGCATCGTGTATAAAAACTTTGAATAAATACTGAATCTGTGAATATCCTTGTCAAATAATCTGCATACCTGTGTAATATAGGCATACACACGATTAAAGCTTGCCAATGTAGACTTGAATATATCCTGTTTTTCAACTTCAAGTACTTCATATCTGTCTACCGCTGGTCTTAACTGTCCCTGGAGTTTTCCAAGATCACCAGCTGATTGATTCTCACTCTGATAGAAAATATCTGCAAATTTATCCACTTCTGATTTCTGATATACCCTGAAATCATCCAAAGTGTTCTTCATGTCATATACAACATTAGGATCTGTTTCCTCCAAGAGCACAGTTTCCTCATAGAATGGCTCAAAAGATGCTTTGATATCCTCTGCTGAATTCACAAAATCAAGTACAAAGGTATCTACTTTTCCTCTTGTAGTACGATTCAATCTTGATAAAGTCTGTACTGCCTTTACACCGGACAATTTCTTATCCACAAACATGGTGTGAAGCAATGGTTCATCAAAGCCTGTCTGATATTTTTCCGCAACAACAAGGATTCCATAATCATCTGTATGGAATGTTTCCGGTAAAGCCTTTTCTTTGATTGTCTTGCCTTCTTTATCCTTGTTCATTCCCTCTTCGGTAAACACATCATCGTTATCTTTCACTTCACCGGAAAAAGCGACTAACACTTCAAGGTCATTCAGTCCTTTTTCTTTTATCTGTCTCTTAAATTCCTGCACATATCGCACTGCATGAAGTCTGGATGGTGTAACAACCATAGCCTTCGCCTTACCACCAATCTTATGTCTGGTGACATTCATAAAATGTTCCAGCATAATGGCAGTCTTCTGAGAGATATTATGCGGATGCAGTGTCTCATAATTTATAATTGCCTTTGAACCAGCTGTTGTATCAAATTCCGGATTATCCTCAATAATCTTGGCAATCTTATAGTACATTTTGTAGGTCATATAATTCTGCAAAACATCCAAGATGAAATGCTCCTCTATTGCCTGTCTCATAGAATAAATATGGAAAGGTCTGTAGATTCCTTCCGCATCCTTCTGACCAAACAGCTGCAATGTCTTTCCTTTTGGAGTTGCCGTAAATGCAAAGAATGATAAGTTCTTATGCATACCCTGTGCTGCCAATTCATCTAAGAGCTTATCCTCATCATCCTTACGATTTCTTTCGTCCTCATCTTCCATCTCGGCATACTCTTTCAGAATTTCTTCTGTATCAGCTAACGCTCTTTTTAATTTTTTCGCTGCGTCTCCGGTCTGTGAAGAATGTGCCTCATCAATAATAATCGCAAATCTTTTGTTTGCAGAATCCACCTCTTTATAGATTACCGGGAATTTCTGTAATGTAGTAATAATAATGCCTACACCATCATTGATTGCATCTCTAAGCTGTCCCGAATTCTTATCTACTTTTTTAACCACACCTTCTACATGGTCAAACTGATATACAGTAGACTGCAACTGGCTGTCCAACACCCGCCTATCCGTTACGATGATTACTGACTGGAAAATCTTATTATCTTCATAATCATGGAGTCCGGTAAGTCTGTGTGCCAGCCATGCAATCGAATTTGACTTTCCTGAGCCTGCACTGTGCTGGATCAGATAACTTTTACCTGAGCCATTCTTCTTCACATCTTCCAAAAGTTTTGTGACTACATCAAGCTGGTGATATCTTGGGAAAATCATAGTCTCTTTCACAAGATTTCCATTTTTATCGTACTCCTGCTGCAAGTGCATATATTTCTGTAAAATTTCCATCAGACTGTCTTTGCAGAGTACTCTTTCCCAAAGATATGCTGTATCATATCCATCTGGATTTACAGGGTTTCCTTTACCGCCTACTTTTCCAGCTCCATTACTGCCCTGATTAAATGGCAGAAAATAAGTGTGTGCGCCCTCAAGTCTTGTAGTCATATAAACATTGGTAAGGTCTACTGCAAAATGTACTAGCACTCTTTCCTTGAAAGCAAAAATAGCATCCTTGCCTGCACGATCAAACTTATACTGGTTAATCGCATTTGTTGTATCCTGTCCTGTAAACTGGCATTTCAACTCCATAGATACTACAGGAATACCATTTACAAAAAGCACAATATCAATACTGTTCTCATTATGTACAGAGTAGTGAAGCTGTCTGGTACAATGAAGAATATTCGCATCATACTGGACCTGTGTAGTTTCATTCAAAGAGGTCTCCGGTTTCCAGAAAATCGGATAAAACTTGATTCCTCTGTCCATAAATCCATGCCGCATCACATTCAAAAGATTGGTGGTTTTCACTTCTCTTTTGAAACGTTCAACTATCTGTTTCTCAGAGTTCTCTGCATAGATTTTCACATATCTTTCCCATTTCTTAGGCTGACTTGTCTTGATAAATTCCACAAATGTTTCCTCATCAAGTCCAGATTCACGATTAAATTTCTTCGGATCACCCTTGGTATATCCGCCATGATGAATGAGATAATCTTCGATATCTTCTTCAAATCGTTTCTCTTTTACATCAAAATCAGACATGGGCTACACCTCCTTTTTCCCTGTGACAACCTCGTAGATGAGGGATTTTTTGTATTCCTGATATTTCTCAATAAGTTTATTTCTTTTATCAATCTCAACTTCAATATGATTTACCTTATCAGTAATATAATCAGCAATTATCTTCTGCTCATCATAAGGTGGAATAGGAATATGAAAATTCAAAAACTTATCTGCTTGAAGTCTCCATCTTCCCATACCACTTACTCCTTGTCCTAATCCGTAAAAAATTCGTGCACTATAACACATTTGCATCATATACAGATAATACTCTGGACACATACCATTCTTATCATTTAATACAAAAACCCTATAATCAGGACTCGTAACTCCTTCGTACTTTGAAATATCTACCCAACCGGTCAGCAAATCCATATGATTCATTGCGAAATCACCTTTATGAACTAACTGATAATTTGCATAGCTATTTGCAAACTGTCCTTCATTGTTAGAAAAATCTTTAGGAATTATTCCTCTTTGTGTAATTGACAAAACAGTATGTCCTTCTTCTCCTGCAATGTCTTTCTGAATATGGAATACATACTTTAACCTTTTCATTTGCCAATTTATAGGAATGCTTCCAAACCAAACACTTCCGCTATCCTTCATCTCTACATCTGGATTTATTCCACTGGTTACTGCTTCCGTAATAATTGATAATTTGTATTCCTTTAACTTTTCAATAATTGCCTGCTGCTTTTCAATAATTTCATCAATCTTTGAGCACTTGGCATCCAAATAACTAGCAATTTGTATCTGTTCACGTTGCATTGGTAATACAATTTTCAAATCCATCAAATTAGTATTATTTATTGCAGGATAACTAATGCCAACAGAATGAGCTTCTACATTTGATATAAAAGAATGTGTACTCAATGCATAATATAAAAATTTTGCGACAACATCTTTATGTGGTGTCACTACCGAAAAACCCGTAGATACAATTTTATCTGCTAAGGAATCATTAATATATGCAATGGCTTTTAAATATGTTCTCACAGTTGAAATAATAGTATCACCATTATGTACAATACGTCTTGCCCTACTTGGTGCATTACCAAATTTCATTTTTTCTGTTGTTCTTACCCCATGTTCATATGTAACAGAACCAATCTCTATGTAATCAATTTCTTGCTCTTCTTCATAATTTTCTGGAAGAACATCATTATTGCTGTCAGCAATTTGTTTAACCTTATATACTTTCCAACTAGAAGGGATTTCACCTACCCACTTCACCCCACTATCCTTCATCTCTCTCATAGGTCAAATACCTCCTCAAGACTTCCGGACAGTTCAGTCTCCAAATCCATAATCTCTGCCATTATCTCTGCAGAAGGTCTTGGAGCTTCATACTTGTAAAAATATCTTGTAAACGGAATTTCATATCCCACCTTTGACTTTTTCTCATCAATCCATGCATCCGGTGCAAATGGCAATACTTCTCTCTCAAAATATTCTTTAATATCCTCTTTCAGTGGAACATTTTCTGTATCACGAAGACTCGTATCCGGCTGTTTCTTTCCTTTTTTTAATACCAAATTGCCTTCTTCATCACGGAGCGGTCTTTCTACTGTAATCTTGGTATAGCCAAAATCCTCGTTATCATAAATCTGACTAATTTCACTCGCCGTGAAATCACCATAAATCTTTGTAATCTCAGCGATATCTTCCTCAGAAATATCATTTCGCTTATTTCCCAATGCTTTTCTTCTCTTCACAAACATATCATTGGCATTGATTAGCTGTACTTTGCCCTCTCTGACTGTACCTGCCTTTTTATTTGACAATACCCAGATATAGGTTGCAATTCCTGTGTTGTAGAAAATATCATTCGGTAAAGCAATGATCGCCTCAAGCAAATCATTTTCGAGAATATATCTTCTGATTTCAGAAGGTCCGCTTCCTGCATCTCCTGTAAAGAGTGGTGAACCATTATGAATGATTGCTATTCTGCTTCCACCTTTATCAATATCTTTCATCTTTGATATCGCTGTCATAAGAAAGAGCATCTGTCCATCGCTTGCTGCCGGAAGTCCTGCTCCAAATCTTCCTCCGAAGCCAAGCTTTGCCTCTTCCTCTACTTTTGCCTTTTCATTCTTCCACTCACGTCCAAACGGAGGATTGGAAAGGATATAATCAAAGGTACTGCCTGCAAACTGGTCATCTGATAATGTGTTACCATCCTTGATATAATCTGCATTGTTACCCTTAATCAGCATATCTGCCTTACAAATTGCAAATGTCTGATCGTTAATTTCCTGTCCGAAGGATACAAGTTCCGTAGAAGCATTCAGACTATGTAAATATTCCTCTGCAACAGAAAGCATACCTCCGGTTCCACATGCCGGGTCATAAATTGTTTTTGCTACATTATTGCCAGAAAGAATATCATTATCATCATAGAAGAGAATATTAACCATAAGCTGGATAACTTCTCTTGGAGTGTAATGCTGTCCGGCATCTTCATTATGAGACTCGGAAAATCTTCTTATAATCTCTTCAAAGATATAGCCCATTTCAAGGTTAGAGATTTCATTTGGGTGAAGATTTCCTCTATCTGTTGTATATTCCTTTAAAACAATATAAAGAATTCCCTTATTTGCCATAGTGGTGATGTGACCATCAAACTTGAACTTCTCAAGGATGTCCTGCACATTTGCTGAGAATCCATTCAGATAATCTCTGAAATTCTCTTCAATATGGTCCGGATCATCCATAAGTCTCTCAAATGTATATTTGCTGGTGTTATAAAAATCTTTTTCTGCTGCCTTACGAAGTAAAACATCCTTCATAGGAAGATTCTTTACTTCCTCATATTTCTGCAAAACCGCATCCTTGGTATCTGAAAGAATACAATCAAAACGTCTGATTACTGTAAGCGGTAATATAACATCTCCGTATTCATGTGGTTTATATACTCCGGTCAGCTTATCTGCTATTGCCCATATCAGATCTGCTTTTTGATCTATTTTTGCACTTCTCGTAGCCATTTCATTTTCCTCCATAAAGTAATTTACTTTTCTTCTTCATCCGGTACATAGTCAACCAAATCTCCAAAGTTACAATCCAGCTCTTTGCAGATTTTTTCCAGAACAGATAGTTTAACTGACTCGCAGTTTGTCATCTTTGCTATTGTACTGGAACTAAGACCAGTCTTAGCACACAAATCTCCCTTTTTCATATTGTTATCAATCAGTAGTTTCCACAATCCATTATAACTAATTGCCATAAGTATTTCCTCTCTCTAACAATTGTCGTAATCTAATACCATCATTATAAGTATAGCACACAAATTGCGAATATACAATTTGCATTTGCAAATATCGAATGCTATTTTCTAAAGAAAAAAGGAACCAAGGCAGAATACTTCTATCTTGATTCCTATTTTATATCATTTAATGTCCAAAAAACGGGACTTGGCACAATTTACTTCCATATTGCAAATATTATTTGCACTTTTCAAGCGTCTCAGACAATACCTGAGCCTGTTCATATGTATCTACTTCTATTTGACAACTACCTTCAGTTATTGCACACATTACCCTTGGATTTGCAATCATTTCATCATTCAAATAAATACCTATTGTATTTCCAATATTATTTGTAGTAATATCTACAAATGTTTTCGTTGATTCATCATCAAACTCTATTTGTACTACTGCCTTCTTGATTCCGTCGCCATTATCAACCATTGTTGCTTCTGCCGATTTTATACCACCAGTCATAAGTATATTCCCATCGCTATCCCGTAATGTGAATACATTTGTCTCTTGTTTCCCTGATGGCTGATCATTACTGACATTTTCTTCTATAGTATTTGAACCTTTTTGAAACCATGCTTCACCATGATATCCTTGATATGCACCGATTGCACTATTTATTATTGTCAACACAAGACATATAATACCTAATACAATACCCACTATTGACATTCCTTTACTACTTTTCTTTAATCCTATTATTCCAAGTACCAAAGCTATGATTCCAACTGGTAATCCAATTATTGGAATAATCCATGCTAATACTCCCACTATACCAAGCACAAGTGCTGCTACTCCAAATCCAGGCTTACGAGCTTTGTTAATATCCGGTACTGCATAATTAATTTGATTCTGTAATGGTGCTCCACAGCCTGAGCAGAATGTTGCACTATCATCCATTTGTTTACCACATTTTGAACAATACACCTTGTCTATTCCTCCAATTCGATCTTACTATATGAGATTATTCAACAATATCAAAAACCATAAATCTAAGTAAATTATATCATAAATGACCACTCCATTCCACCAAAAAAAGACGTACCACCATTTCTGATGATACGTCCTCACTACTATCTGGCTTTATCTTCTCTTACCTTCGGTGCTTCCTTGTGTGCCGCTTCCTGCTTCACCTCATCCCCACCTCTAGCCTCAAATGCATCTGCATTATACTGATACTCCTGCAGCTCAGCGACCATCGGTGAATATACAACCTCTGCTTCCACTCGCTCAGCTTCTGCCCTCTCCGGCTCAGTCTGTTTCTGCTCCTTCTCCATATGCTTTTCCCTATCAAACTGCACATTCATAGCCAGATTATCCAGCTTATCAATCGAAGCGTCCAGATGAAGTTCCATTGATACCAGTATCTTTTTCACTGCTTTCATAGGTGCAAGCACCACCTTTGTAATGAGATGTTTCTGCTCTTTCTGAGAATAATCCACCTCCGGTTTGTCAGCAAAAGTACGGAATGCATTAGCTGCTGTCTGCCCGGCTTCACGAAATTCTTTTGCAAGAAGTGCTGTCTTTGCTATATCCTTATCCGTGGTCTTAATTGCGCTTCTTACATTCTCTCGGATATCAAGAAGCCATTTCTTAATTCCTAAGAACTCCGACACCCTGTATAATGCAGTTCTTCCCTTTGCCTTTGCTTCATCAACTACGCTCTTTGCTGTAGATTTGACCTGTGCTTTCACTTCCAATACCTGCGACTTTATCTGCTCACGTCTGGTATTAAGTCGCTCCTGTGCTTCCGACAATGCCTTTTTAGCATTATTGACAAGTGTATCTTCCTGCATTTCTTTGATCTGGTTCTGCATATTGGTTAGTTCTTCCGTCATGGAATCAATCTTTTTCTCCAGTCCATCCACATAGCTGCATATCTCAAATACATCATTTGCCTGCTCTTTCATGGCATTTTTCTTTAATAATTCGAGAAGTTCCCTTATGACCTCCTCATTGGTAAGTGTTTTTCCTGCTTCCATATCCATTCTGTTTCCTCCATTCTGTAAATGGGGCAGCCTTGGCCGCCCCTGTTCTCCGATTGCTAATTATCGAAAGGGTGTTGCCTCTTTGTCCTTCTCTTTATCGGGATTGCCATAATGTTTCTCAGCACTCTCCCTAGCTTTTTCATTGCTCTTATCCTTTGCTTTCTCATATTCCGAGATAATCTCATTATAGAGTTTTTCCCTGAAATCCTTTGTGACCGGATAGCAAACATCCTGGTAAATAGGCTTACCCTGCTCATCCACCTGCTTTGTTTTATAAGAAGGCATTGATACAAAGATTTTCTCTTTGCCATGCACGATATTGATGTTATTTACGATGAAACTGTTTTCAAAATAAATGCGTGCAAGTCCCTTGATGTTACTGCCTTCCCTCTCATAAGGTGTCACAGTTACGGAAAACTCAGGCATTTCCTGTATTCTGTCCCGCTTCTGTGTCTCCTCTTTCTCCGGTTCCCTGATTCTTGCATAGGCATCAAGGATATTGGTATAGAGTTCCTCACGAAACTCTGCTGTGATAGGATTGCACACATCCTTATAAATCACACCGTTGCTTTCATCACGCTCATTAGAGCGGTATCTAGGCATTGATACAAAAAGCTCACCCTTGTCCTTATTCTCAAGGATTGCAATATTGGTAATCTTAAATGAATCACCGAATACCACTGTTGCAAATCCTTTGATATTGCTGCCCTCTTTTGCCCTTACTTCGTTTACCTTAATTGAATACTTCATATGCTATTCCTCGCTTTCTTTTTGTTCTTTGTTTTGCTCCGGTATGATAAGCTCACACCAAAGCTGTTCTATCTGTTCACAAGACAATCTGCCATTTAACCAGTTGCCAAGTGTAACAACCATTCCGTCCTGCTCATAGTAGAGCCATTCCTGTGTTTCGATGTTTCCCTCATACACGATAGTCACATCAAAATCAGGCATAAATAATCCTTCCTCCGCATCCCATGCACTGGCTATTCCCTGTCTGAGTGTCAGATTCAGGCTTTCGACATACACAGACCAGCTGCTTACAACTATCTGAAAGTCATCATCAATCTCAGCAATATCATCCTCGATATCAATTAGTTCTTCCATTTCTGCTACTGCCTCTTCTATCTCACCTAACCGGTATCTTTTATTCATCCACACCTGCCTCCTTATATCTGCATCTGACCACAAAACGCATAGTACCCTTCTGTGAACAGGTAAAAAGAGTTAATTCCTTTTCCTCTCCCTGTGTCTTAATGCTGTTGTCATAAGGATTTACCACCTCTGTGTCTGTTACTTCATAGATATAAGTCTGTCCGTTTTTGTCGATAATTGTCACATCATCTCCTATGGAAATCTGATTTAGTGGTGTGAAAAATGTGCCATATCTGCTGCCGTTATGACCGCAAAGCACACAGTTTCCACTTTCTCCGATTCCTGCTGTCTCAGGTATATGACCAATCCCGGCATTAAGGACTTCCGCACCCGTTCCTTCCATTACCGGATATCTGATATCTATGCTCGGTATCTCAATGATGCCGATAACACCGCCTTCTTTAAGAATGGCTTCATCCTCTTTACTAATGGAGGTTTGCTCTTCCTCCACATCTGTTTCTTCATCGTAATCATCCTCCAATGTCTGCTCAAATTCACTTATGAGCTGTTCTGTCTGTTTTTCTCCGGTTGCACGCCAGAAAAAAGGGACTGCCATAATGGCAATCCCCGCTGTAATAAGCAGTCCTGCGACCACTTTTCTTATGCTCATATTATTCACTCTCCTATCGAATTCTACCATCTCTGCCAGCCTGATAAGCACCTCTGTCCTCAGCTACAATACCTGCAGTCTGTGTCTGTTCCTCAGCTTCTCTTTCTTCCTCCGGTCCACTAAGGTCTGCATCCACAGCCTTTGAATTTTCAAGGTCAAGCTGGGCATTAAGCTCACACTGCCTAGCCAGCTTCTGCTCCAGTTCCTCACTGTATACAAATGGCTTGTCATACTCTGCCTTTGAAGCCTCAAGGTCATTCTGATACTGCTCAATCTTCTTTTCCAGAAAGTCCACATTTTCATGCAGCCCATTAAACAGATTTTCAAGTTTTACCATACTACCCACAGGACTTGTGGAAAGTTCTGCCTTGTACTCTGTCTTTCCTCTAAGCACCATATAGTTGATACCGAGGAAATTCTTCTCTACCAGCAGTTCAAATCCATGAAACTTACCGATAGCTGTTGTCTCACCTGTCTTACACTTGCTGATTGCTTCAAGCATCATGGTTCCGCCATCCACTCGCTCTGTGTAAGTTGCCTTGCCAATGGTAATCGCAAAGTCAGGACTTGTAATCAGTTCCTTATCCCTTTCCTTTACATCTTCCCTTACATTGGCAAGCTTTTCCGTTGCAGTCTTAATCAGCTTCGGATACTTGATCATAAAGTTATCCTGCAAGCCATACCTCTGATTGTCATACGATGCCTTTAACAGCTTCAATCTCTGCACATCATTGTCAATCTCCATCTTTTCACGAATGAGGGGATTACCTGTAGCAACTGCCTTAATCTCCGCATAGGAAAGAGTTGCCTCGTCGATATCCTCACAGCTTCGACTCACCGCTTTGCTTGTCATTACCTGACTGATAAAACGCTGCTTATTTTCGACGAGCGACCAGTTGTATGCATCAAATGTTCCCTTTGTGACATATCTGTATATCGCAACTTCCTTGTTTTCATTACCCTGTCTGATACCTCGTCCCTCTCGCTGTTCTATGGAGCTTGGCTTCCAGGGGCAATCTACATGGTGCATTGCAACAAGATGTGTCTGAACATTAACACCTGTTCCACACTTGTCCGTAGATCCGATAAGCACTTTCTTCTTACCTGTCCTCATTTCCTTAAAAAGTGCATCTCTTTGTGCATCGGTCTTGGCATCGTGTATAAAGACTATCTCATCCTCTGGAATGCCATACTGTATCAGCGTTTCCTTCAGATAATCATAGATTGTAAAATCTTTATCCGGTCCCGGTGTTCCGATATCCGAAAAAATAAGCTGACAGCCTATATGACCATCAGCATTTCCTTTCTCGTATTCTTTCCACACATTTTCTGCTACCTTATTGAGTTTTCCATCTGGGTTATTCGGTGCATCCTTATCAATCAGTCTTGCATCTGTTCCAAGAAGTCTCGCCTCATGGGTTATCTTTAGGAAATTATCGACACTCGGATCAACTCCACCGCCTCTGATACGCTCTGCCCTTACCACGAAATCTTCCATGACCTGCTTTACATACCAGTCAGGCTCCGACTCCACGATGATAGGTTTGCCGCCCCTTAATGCCGGTACATCTAAGTCCAGCATATCGGCGGTCTGCACATCAGCAACCTCTCTGAAAATGTTCATAAGCTCCGGCAGATTCGTAAACTTATTGAACCTGCTCTTAAATCTAAAACCACTGCCTTCTACAGTAAGCTCCAGTGCAGTTGTCACTTCGCCAAAGTTTGCAGCCCATGAATCAAAGTGATAAATCCCCATCTCTTCAAGTGCCGCTTTCTGCAAGTAAAGCTGCATGACATACATCTCACACATGGTATTGGATATTGGTGTACCTGTTGCAAACACAATGCCCCTGCCATCATTTATCTCTGATAGATACTGACATTTAAGCTGCATATCCGTTGACTTCTTTGCCCCTGAACTGCTGATACCGGACACATTATTCATCTTTGAAAATATTGCGAGGTTCTTAAAATTATGTGCTTCATCTACCATAATCGAATCCACACCCAGCTCCTCAAAGGTAATCAAGTCGTCCTTCCTGCTCTCATCAGATAAGGATTTCAGCTGTTCCTCCAGCTTTTTCTTCTGGCTTTCCATCTGCTTTACTGTCCAGCGTTCTCCATTACGCTCTTTCATTTCATCAATGGCATAACTGATTTCCTCTATCTGCTCATTTAACATTCTTTCCTTTCTCTCTGCGGAGATTGGAATTTTCTCAAACTGCGAGTGTGACATGATAATGCAGTCATAATCCCCAGTTGCAATCCTTGAAACAAACTGCTTTCTGCGGCTCTTTTCAAAGTCGCGCTCCGTTGCAACAAGAATATTTGCTGACGGATAAAGCCTTAAAAACTCTGATGCTGTCTGACCGATAAGCGGCTTTGGAACAACCATGATTGTCTTATTGGCAAGTCCAAGTCTTTTCTGTTCCATACATGCCGCCATCATCTCAAAACTCTTGCCGGCTCCTACGCAGTGGGCAAGAAGTGTGTTTCCTCCGAGAAGGATTCTTGCCACAGCATTTTTCTGATGAGGCTTTAACTCAATCGCCGGATTCATTCCCGGAAACTGTAAATGGCTTCCGTCATACTCACGCAGACGGATGTTGTTGAATGTGTTATTGTAATACTCCACATACTTCTGTCTGCGTTCCGGCTCGGAAAACAACCATTCCTTAAACTTTTCCTTGATCATGTTCTGCTTTTCCCTTGCAAGCATAGTCTCATTCTTATTGACTTCATAGTGATATTTGCCATCACCATCATCAATCCTGTCCCTGACTGTTACAGTTTTCAGATTCAGTGTATCCTCAAAAATAGAATAAGCATCCATGCGGCTTGTACCATAGGTCTTAGTAGCTGCCACTGAATGCTTATCCATGCTTTTATTCTCAATGAACCATTCCATGCTCATCTTATTCAAATGCACCTGAATACCGGAATTATACCACTGGCTTCTGACTGCCCTTGCCCGCCTTGGTGTATTAAGCAGCTCATAGATAAACTGCTCATAATCAAGTGGCTCAATCCATGTGTTTCCAATCTTTACATCAATATGCGATGCTTCAATCCACTCCGGCTGCACCTTTTCAAGTGCTGCCACATTTCCTGCAAATCTTTCTGCCTGTGGATTGTCTGTATCAGCTGCCATAGCCTTTGCTACACGAAGCTTATCTCTTACATTACCAGACAGATACTCATCTGCTGTCTCCCAGCCTGCATCGGGATTATTCTCATTGTAGCGGTCGGGATTAAGGAAAATCAGTCCGTCCAGCTCCTCAACAAGAACACCTCTTTTAAGTTCCGTTGCAGCATCATCACTGAGTGATATTTCCTCTGTGGGATTGCCACTCTTTTCTGCCAGTTCTTCCATCGCCTTTGTGATATCAGGCTCATAGATACTGAGCATATATGGGATATTAACATACCCAAACTCACTGACCGACACATTAAGGGCTTCCACAGCAGTCTCCACTCTGTCAATCACAGTTTTTGCCTTGATTGTCTGCTTGTAAAACATATCTGCTTTCTTCACCTCCCCATCCTCATTTACATCTTCAAGACTGCAAAGAAGCGGGTAGTCGCTGTCATCCCTGAATGCAATCCTGTTGGCTTTGGAAGTGATTGCCCCATATTGTTTTACAAAGGCATCGTACTTTGTATTAAGAAGCTTCTGCTTATCTGCAAGCTCCTCCTCGCTGCAGCCCTCCATCTGGATATCAATCAGCTCCCTCGTGATAGTTCTGATTTCATCAAGACTTCGTATTCTCTCCTCAGCTGTCTGTGATACATCCTGCCTTTTCATCTCGGAATTTTCCCTGTAATAGAGCTTTCCAGCATAAAAAGTATAGGTGTAGTTTCTCACATCCGGATCAGCAGGAATAATTTCTTCACTCTGTTCCTCCTCATCAGAGATACGCTCAAAATCTGTCATCTGTGCCTTGATATTTCTGATTGCATTGTTGAGTGCTTCATACATGTTGAAATTCTCATCATCATTGACACAGACTGTATATCTGCTGTCCTGCCCGTAGATTCTTGTATCATATTCCATGTGACCAAGCATCATCTCCGGATGTTCGGCAAAATAGGAATTGACTGCAATGCCATCCTCCGTAACGCCCAAGTGTACCCAGTCAGGCTCTATTGCAATCTTTCGCTCCCTTTTCTGTAAAAACAGAATATCCGCTGTTACTTCTGTTCCTGCATTATCCTTAAACGCAGTATTCGGAAGTCTGACTGCTCCAACAAGCTCTGCTCTCTCTGCCAGATACTTTCTGATGGTAGGATTTGCTTTATCAAGCGTTCCCTTTGTGGTAATTACCGCAACCATGCCTCCCGGTCTTACCTGATCAAGTGCTTTTGCAAGGAAATAGTCGTGGATACGGAAGTTATACTTGTTGTACTTTGGATCAAATACCTTATAATCACCAAATGGCACATTTCCGACAACCACATCAAAGAAGTTATCCGGATAAGTAGTATTCTCAAATCCTGTGATACTGATATTGGCATTCTGATAAAGCTGCTTTGCAATTCTTCCTGAAATGCTGTCAAGCTCCACCCCATACAGCTTGCTTCTCTGCATTGGTGCCGGCATACTTCCAAAGAAGTTACCGATACCCATAGATGGCTCTAATACATTGCCGCCTCTGAAACCAAACTGGACAAGTGCCGAATTTATGCACATGGCAATCTCCGGCGAAGTATAAAAGGCGTTATTTACTGTTGCCCTTGCAGCACTGTATTCCTCATCAGATAAAAGGTCTTTCAGCTCTGCATATTCTTTGCTCCAGCCTGCGTTATTCTCATCAAATGCCTGTGACAGTCCGCCCCATCCGACAAACTTCGACAGAGTTTTCTGTTCCTCAGGTGTGGCAAGCCTGTTCTCTGATTCAATCTGCTTTAAAGTGCGGATTGCATCCATATTCCACTGGTATCTGGTCTTAGCACCGCCTTTTTCCATTTCCCAGAGGTTATAGTGGAAATTGTGTTTCGTCTGCCCGGCAACATTCTTCTCATTTTCAAGACTTTCTACTTGCTGTACTGGTTCCTGCTTTGGTGTAAAATCTACAGTTTCCTGTGATTCTGTATCAGCCTGAATATCATCCACAGATACTGATACTGCATCATCTGAAACCACATGTCCATTCTCATCAATCTTGGTTTCCCAGCCATTCGCTATTGCTCTTTCCCTGGTTTCAAGACGATTGGCTTTTACACTATCCTCGATATCAAAGAATCTCTTATAGACCGGATTCATCTTATCCCTGTCAGCCTTCTGCTTTGTCTCCTGATAATACTTCTTCTGGTCTTCTCCGCAGTAAAATGGCTGTTTTACCATATAGGATAAAATCTCGTATAACTCACGCCAGTCGAGAGCACCTTCCTTTCGCACACCATTCCTGTTCTTATAGCTGATCTTCACATATCCGCTTCTGATTGAGTACTCCACAAGACCATACTTATTGTTGGAATATGCTTTTCTTTCTGCATTATCTGTCCCTAATGCAATATCCCTGATAAGGTCAAGTTTATTGGGCATAAATGCAAAATCAGACTGCACAACATCCATAAGAAATGCTTTAAATGGTGTGTAACAGCTACAATCTGTCACCAGAATCTCAGCTGCATCACGCAGGTCTTCATCAAGCTCTGCTATCCTCTTGGCATAATCAATCGGTGTAATATACTGCAATTCTGATGGATCTTTTTCAGTTGTTTCAGCTTCTATCTCAGCACCATATTCTGCCTGTGTTACCATTCGGTCTTCATCGGAAGCTTCCTGTGGTGTCATGCCATATGCAGATACATAATCTCTGTTAGAAGCATAGCTCTCCGGCTCATCCGGTATTGCATAATCATCAATCTCTGATTCTGCCTCTTCCAGTTCCACTTCCCAGTATTCGGCATCAATGACCTCATCATCCTCACGGAGTCCGTCCATCGCAAGCTCATCAATACGAGGTGTCTCAGGCTGGTATTCCCCTGTAAGAATAAGGACACCAAGCTCTTTTTCGATATCTTTCCACGAAACATATCCTTCAACCTCTCCATCCTCATCTCGCCACTGAAAACGCAGTCCATTCCCATGAAATGTGTCATATCCGTGCAGTCCCAGTCCGTCAACCGGCCAGCCTGCACCTCCCTGACCATATTCTGCTTTGATACGCTTTGCCCTGGTTCCTGCATCAATCTCAGTTTCAAAAATCTTGCATACCCTGCCCTTGCCACCGATAAAACCTGTACCTCTCATAAGCACCTGTTTGATATACTCACTTGGTACTGTTGCAGACTTTTTGGGATTCAGGTAATTGTATTTACCTGCTAATGCAGCTTTTCTGTCCTGCTCGAACTGACGCATAAACTGATTATTGTTTTCGTCCTCAGTATGAATAGTGCCAATGCTTGCCTGCCCATTCTGGTCGAAAAAAAAGGAAGCCTGTGTATATTCGGCTTCCTTACTAACACCCAATGAATTGATTTCATCAAGTTCCCTATTCAGTTCTGTATCATCTGATTCTAGTGGAATCGCATCACTATCTGATTCAGTACCACTTCCTCTGCCTGCATCTTCGCCTGCTCTCTTATCTTCCACATCTCCATTGTCGATGACGGATTCTGTGGCTTGTGCTTCGCCAGATACTGCATCTCCAGCTGGTCGTACAGCTGGTTCGCTTCCTCCTCTACCGCTGACATCTTCTCGTACATCTTCCCGAATCTCATCAGCGTCTTGTATCTTGCCGGCTCGTTCTCCTTTAGATAGTTCATCGCCATCCTTCCGTATTTGCCCAGCTTCGTGAGATCCTCCGTCTCGTCCGGCATCTCTATCTTCGGATAAAGCAGTCCGTCCACTTCCTTGTAAGTCATTTCTTCTAACATATCCAATTCTCCTTTCGCTCTCGATTGCCTTTAAGTTACGACTAAATTCTCTAAGAACACTACAGGAGACATCGCATACAATGGAACCAAGACGGTAAATTATCTCTTCGTCTTTGATATTTACGACCTGACTAAAATCCTGTTCTTGCACAGATAAGTCAAATCCGCATCTCGTCCCTACAGCAAACATGACGCTCTTATAAACAAGCTGCTCCATATCTAAATCCTGCTGTAAGCCATTGCGTTTTTCGTTGAATTCCTTTATCACACTACCTGATAGCTGCATAAGCTCGGTCATTCGATCTCCGAACTCTTCCTTTATTATAGCCCAAACACTTGTTCCTGTAAACTGTTTTAGTGTGTTTTTTAGAGACTCCTTATCATCGTTATCATACTGCTCAATCTGACCTTCTGATACGAGAAAATCCACATAATCCTTTAGATTCTCCCCCTCTAAGTCCCATGTCAGCTTTACATTCTTTCCTCCGGTATCACTGATATCAAAGATATATCTCATACGGGGATTAAGTGCCCTTGACGGGAAGATAGCACAGCCTTTCGCACCACGCTTTACATATCTTCCCACCTTTTTCCAGGTATCATAATCTGCCATAAGGGTACTTTTTTCCGGAGATCTCTGAGCTGTTACCATAACGATATTATCAAATTCATAGCGATATAACTGACCTACAACCTTTAACACATCCATCCAGCTTTTATTTGTTCTTGTGATGTTGCCTATCTCAGAGTCATATATCGCCTTGACCTTCATATCAACGCTCATATCCTAATCCTCCTACTTAAACATTTCTGCAAATAACCCTTTAGAGAGCATTAACTCCTCCTTGTCCAACTCGACTGCAAACTCATTGTCAATTGCCTGCTTTTCGCATTTATCCTTTTTCTTTGCAATCTTACGCACCACACGAAGAAGTACATAGCACTCCTTGGACTTTGCGATACTCTGCTTGAAAGTAAGCTCGTCCTCATCCAAAGCCTTCTGTGTCTTATAGATAATCTCCTTTAATTTTTCATTGATACCATCTACTTCATCAAGGGAAATAATAACGGATGTCTTTGCAACACCCGATCTGTCCCATTCCTTATGAAGTTCCTTTACTAAAAATTCCATGTTCTTAATTACTGTTGTTGAATCACTTTTCATCGTATCTTTCCTCCGATTTCTTTCTTATTTTCTTCTGGTAACGAAGAAGGGAGCTGTTCTTCGCTGATAGGCACAAAATCAACTCCCTTCATGTCCTCTGAACCAAGGACTATCTTTTCTGAATAATACATATCCATTGCTTTATTAATGGCATCATCAAGCGACTCTGCCTTTACTCTCTGTACTCTTGAGAGCACTTCTTTTATCTCGACATCAAATTCTTTTTCCATCCGGTAACCGCCTCCTACTCCAATCATTTTCATCGGCTCTTTTCTTCCTTTACCTGCTTTTTCTGAAAGCCTTTGTCATACTTTCCATCTTCAAGTCTGTCATAAAAACAGTCTTCCTCAATGGTTCCGAAGTCCTCATACATCTGGTGCAGGAAATCGTTTTGCATCTTCTTGGGAACATCATCATCCTTTGACATATCCTGATAAAAATAGAACTTCTGCTTGAGCTTTGCCCGGTAATCATAGATATCCTCTATCTTTTCCGGTGTGCCATACTCTCTTTTGTATGCCTTGAAATTCGTGGATGAGAGTGTGGAACCAAGATAAATGCCATGCTCCCACGATACCCCGATTGTGGTATTGTCCTTTGTAGGCTTCTCATCCTTCGGATAACGCTTATACTCTGTCGCACCAAGGGCGATTGTAAGAGAACCTGACTTCATATCCATCACCACAAGATTTCTTGGTGATAATGCTTCAAGCACCATGTAATCATGGTCATTGAAATTATGAAATGTCTGCCCTCTCTCAAATGTCCTGTCATTCTTCTCATAATGCAGTATAAAATCATCTACCCATCCTTTATCTGTCATGGCAAGTTCTTTCATCTTTTCTATGCACTCTGGCGAGCTGCGTTCCTTATCAAAACGAAACTCCTTGGAATCGTTGTATAATCCCTGCAGAAAGCGTCCAAGTTGAACTTCATCCTTACAGAATCTTGCGGATATCGTTACATTTGCCGCCCTGTAATACTCTGTAAAGCTTTCATCGTCTCCAAGAGTTCTGCCAAGACAAAGCATCTGATCTGCCAGTTCTGACATATCATCAATGGAAACAAACTTCTTATAATCATCCGATGTCATAAGCATATTTATCTCTGTTCCCTTATCGTTCTTTGTCACAAGAACAATCTCGTTTAAATTCATAAGCACCTCCAATCTGAAAAGAGGAGCATTCAGGCTCCTCCATCATTACTTTTCCTTATATTACTTTCTTATATTGCAATAAACCTTTTATGGTCGTCCTATCACCACAATCTTTCCGACGCTTGCAACATCACGATAGACCACTCCAACACTCTCATTTAAGGCTTCCACAACCTTGCCATTTCCTACATATACTGCAACATGGCTGATATTTTTGTATCTGCCATTATTTGCAAAACTGTAGAAAATCAAATCTCCAGGCTGCATATCTGCATAAGATACTGTCTTCCCAGCTTCATCCAGCCCCTGTGCCTCCGCTGCCGCTGTGGTTGCACTGCCATAACTAATATCCACTCCTGCATCCTTCCATGAATAATAGGCTAAGGAACTGCAGTCATAATAGTTACCGCTGTCTCGTAAATCCTGACTATAAGGGAAGCCAACTCTGTGAAGTGCATAAGAGCAGACTGTTTTCTGTCTGCTGTCTGTAATTCCACTAAGGATAGCATTTATCTCATCCTCTGTCATGGAGCTTACTCCCGGACTTCCGCCTCCACCGCCACTGCCACTTCCGGTATAGCCAAGTTGTCCCATTAATTCAGGACTCATAATCTGCTCAAGCATTTCGACCTGATTATCATTGAATCCATACACAGAGATCATATCCCGATAAGACTTTAAGGTGACATTTACATACAGCACAGACCTCGTTACTGTCGTAACATTTCCCTCTTCATCTGTCTCTTCCACGTCCTTAGTGCCGGTGCTTGTTGTGTAGGAACACATGTCATTCACTACCGCCTGCAGCCAGCCTTTTGAAATATCATTCATAACTGTTGCAGTATCACCGACACCATGCTTTACCATATAGACAGCCATGATGTCATAATAATTGCTTGGGTTTTCTTCCATACCCTCGTAGTCCACATAGACAATCTCTCCGAGGTCATAACCTGTATGCTCATTTGCCTTCGTATTTACATCCCGGTTAAATTCCTGCACATAGGCACTTGTGACTGTCTGCACTGTATCACCTGCTTCAAGTGGTGGTAAGAATAATGCAAATGGTGAGTTATAAAGCACTGCAATTACTGCTACCACTGGAACCGCAACCATTGCTACAACAAGAACAAGTAACAGTAGAACCAATCCCACAATCGGTGCAACTGTCTTTATCCACAGCATTACCCTTTTCGTCACAAGGTCTTTTACGAGCTTTGCAACGCTGTCAGTCTGATTTTCCTGTGCTTTCATCTTATCCAGAAAGAATTTAATCTTACGATTTCTGTTCGTTACCTGTGTGTCCTTTGCTTCAACCGCCACACCTGCCGCATATCCGGCTGCAATGCCGATTGCAGTACCAACTCCCGGTGCGACCGCTGTTCCAGCCGCTGTGGCTGCAGTTTTTGTCGCAGTCTTGGCTGCTGCCTTTGCAGTCGTTTTGGCGGTCTCCTTGGCTGTTTCCTTTGCCACTGTCTTTGCGGTTTCTTTGGCAGTTTTCTTCACAGCTTTCTTGGAAAGCTTCTTTCCTGCCTCAACCTTTTTGATACGCTTCTTTGCCTCAGCTGCCGTCTTTCTTCTGAAAAGGTCTGCTCCCCTTGAAGCAATTCCTGTAACCGGACGGGTTGCCTCATATCCAAGATATGCCGCCTGTGTAACCTCCTGTCCTCCTTCTACTTGATCCGTAACTGCTCCAGCAGTAAGTGCTCCTGTCCTCCCTGCAATGTGAAGATTACCCTGCTTCGTTTTAATGGAAGCATTGGACTCTCTGATATTGCGTTTGAATCTGGAAAGTCCTTTATCCTTTGCCTCTGCCTGATGAATGGTACTCTTTCGGTATGACTTCTTTGCTTCTGTCGCATTTACATTTCTATTCTTTGCATCTGTGGCTTTTACTTTTTCAACAGACGCTTTGATAGTTTTAGGTCTACGCTCTACCGTATAGATGTTGCTGCCCTTAATCTTTGCCTGCTTCGGATTGTGGGTATGAATCTTGGCTTTTTCCTTTGTGTGAATGACCATAGGCTTATCATCCACCTTTTTTATCTTCAATGTTCTCACCTTCTTTCCAATAAAAGCAAAACAGCCACCCAGCATCCCGGATGGCTGTGCTTTGAGGTCGCAAATTGCGACCTCTATCAACATTATTCGACATTATTCTGCATTTCACGTTTCTTCTGTTCTGCAATCTTCTCATGAATATTGGTGTTATACAGTCTGTAGAGGTCTGTATCCTTACTGATCTGATTATCAAAAGGAATTACCACTGAGCCACACTTGATAAGTCCCATTCCTGATGCAGTATTAGTTACAAATCTAAGCTGTGCCTCTGATACTCCGATAACCTCCGCCATCTTTGAACTGTCTGTGTTCGCCTGCTTTAAGAGAGCTACAAACTCTGAGTTTGCAAGCATTGTGGTTGCTGTGTAATTCTGCAACAGATCGACTACATTCTGCGTGATACCGGTACAAAGACCTCCCTGCTTTCTTACTTTCTTCCAGAGCTGCTGCAGATATTTTGCAGAATACTCGGAATTAAGTAAGACGTGAAACTCATCAATATAGAGCCATGTTGCCTTGCCTCTCTTGCCATTCTCAACAATCCTGTTCTGAATAGACTCCATCATGACAAGCATTGTGATAGGACTAAGCTCCGTACCTAAGTCCCTGATGCCATATACTGTAAATCTGTTATCCACATCCACATTTGTCTGGTGGTTGAAGATATTAAGTGAACCATTTACAAAAAGCTCCAATGATAATGCAATGTCCTTTGCCTCGTCCTCCGGCTGTGCCATAAGGATATCGTAGAAATCACTCATTACAGGGATATACTTCTCTTTGCTCCTTGCAATGTCGATATACAGCTTTCTTACGCATCGGTCTATGATAGACTTCTGACGTGAATTAAGGCTGTCTCCTATACACTGCTCACAAAGACCAAGCATGAACTCTCCCTTCTCTCTAACCATTCCTTTGGAATCATTCGGATCAAGGCTCCATACATCCATCTCCAGCGGATTTACATAATTGTCTGTATAAGTGGACATATTTACTACAGTTCCGCCATAGGTTTCTGCAATATCAAAGTATTCATTCATAGGATCAATGACGATAATCTCATCATCTCCCGACAAGAATACACTTCCCATTTCCATCTTACAAAAGAATGATTTACCGGAACCCGGAACTCCGAAAACAAAACCATTTCCGTTAATCAGCTTCTTACGATTTCCGATATTCACATTCTTGCTGATCTGGTTAATACCATAATAATTGCCCGTGCTGTCATTAAGCTCCTGCACATTAAATGGCATAAGCACTGCAAGCGACTGTGTAAGAAGGGTACGCATTGTCTCCACCTGCCTTACACCAATCGGAAGTGCTGTGTTGAGAGCTTCCCTCTGCTTTAAGTAGTGTGTATCAATCGTGCAGCTGTTACGCTTTCCGATAGTCTCCACAGTCTCGCATACACTCTCAAGCTCTTTCTTACTCTCTGCCATAAGGATAATCGTTACTCCAACGAAGAAAAGGCACTGGTCATTCTCACGGACATCATCCATGATTTCCTCAATCTCCTTTTTCTCCGTTCTTTTGGCATATGAGATTTCCGTAGAAAAATCGTTATTCTTATTACGGACTCTCTGCTGCTTGATAATATCCGATTCAATACCAAGGTATTTCTTCTGAAGTACCTTGGTCGTCAAATCCTTTGGCACAGGCACAACATCTATACTTGTGATTGAGTGTACTGGAAGTGAAGTAATCTCATTAATGAATCTGTCGGATAAACTGCTGGGATATTTCTTAATAAAAAGTGCCCTGCAATATTTACTCTCATCCTCGAAATGGTCTGGAAAATACTTCACCATTCCATTACACAAATCATTTCTGAAATCTGCTCCAACTTTCTTTGCTTTCTTAATATCAAAATCAAAACTGCCCTCATCACCAAGATGGTAATAATCATAGAGCACCTTTAATCTCTCATTGCCATTAAGCGGTACAATCTCCGCACCAAGCTCAATGAAAGCCTTATGAATCGTAGCTTCCAGTGTGGCAAACTGTGCCTTTGCCTCCTCGAAGTTCTTTCTCTCGATTGTGATTGTCAGGTATCTCTCCTGTTCAATCCCCTGTCTGCCCTCAATAATCTTCTCCTCAATGATGTCATTGTAGATTCTGCGGTAATTATTGAAGCCATCCTCTCTTTCTGTGATAAGAACCTTGTCACGGAGATCATCCATGTTTTTGTTCTTATTGTTGATCGTAATCTTATAATTACAGTCCAGCGAATTTAAGAACTTGCAGTATCTCTCGAAAATGCCGATCTGCTCATCCTCTGTTGCTGTCGTGTAATTGATGTCCTGAAAGCGGTAGCATTTGGAATACTTATTTTTGCTTACTTCAAAAATGCCGTTTTCAGCCACCGCCATAATCTCTATGGTTTCCTGAATGGATTTAGGTGTCTTATACAAAGGCTCACTCGCCTTCTTTAATAACTTAAATCCGTCTGTAAATAAACCCATGTCTCTAACCTCGCTTTCTTATAATGAAAGCCCGCCGGGAACTTCACCCTGCGGGCTGTGTTCCCGACCTTTCGGTCAGATACTTTTTATCTAATGCATCGCCTTATATGCTGCAATGCCTGCTACTGCTACAACAATTACTGCAACAAGACCAAGCAGCATATTTCTTGTCTTTTTCTTCATCGCTTCAAACTCCTCCTGCTTCTTTACAGCCGAATCAGCTGTTACCGTCTCCGGTTCAGCCTTTCTGCCTTTCTTCTTTACCTGTTCATTCTGTTCTGCTTCTAACTGCTTTATTGCAGGCTCTCCCTCAGTTGACACATAAGTAAGTGCCCTGTTTCCAAACATAAAATGCAGTTTCTTTCCCATATACTCGTAGAAATTCATCCCGTTAAAGGAATAGAAACCACCAAGTGCAATCGGTGCCACACAGGGAATTGCCACATAAGCAGAACCCGTAAGACCGATATACTTGTAAAGAAGAAGGACGATACCGCCACCAACCACTACGCTTGCAATGGAAAATATAAGCTGCCTTGCAGTAAGTCCCATTGCAACCGATTCCTGATAGCGGTCAATATCCTTGTTTACTTCGATTACCATTGTCCCTGCCTCCTATCTTGATAAATCCTTTGTTTCCGGCTTTCTTGTCACTCCAATATTCGCCTCATACTTATCCATTCCATCCGGACACAGTTCCCTAAGCTTATCTACATTGAACAGATAAAGAGGATATTCACAGAAACCGCTCCTTTGCGTGAATCCTGTAAACTCTCCAAGGTCGTTATCTGTAATAAACTTTTCAATATCCGGCATGTCATTCACATTCAGATATCCGCAGTAATTTGGTGCTGCAACCGACAAATTCACAGTCACATCCCCAAAAGGCTCCTCATATCCATCTTCATTACACATAAGACCGATAAACATTGCCCTGTTATTCATATACTGCTGGATATCAAATGTCACCAGCGTTTCTCCGGTTATACTTGAATTATAAGTAACATGTTTCTTTTCATTATCCATTTCTGCCTCCTTCTATAATCCAAATGCCTTGCTCGTAAGTGTCTGTGCACCCTTCACGCTTCCAACAGTCATTGCTATCGTAAATGTCATTTCACACAGATATATAAGCGTCTGTGCCCAATCAGCGTAACTTCCTGTAAATGCCGGAAGTCTTGCATTGATAAATGCATTACATACCACGATAGCCAGAGCCATCGTTACTGCTTCAAACACACATGACAGGAAATATTTGCAATAGGTAGCCATTGTATGGCTAACCATTCTGTTTCCCGCCATCGTGGAACAGGCAATCGCACCGAGCGGCACAATAATCAGGATCTTTAAGAACCTGAAATACACTGTGTAGATGATAAAGAATCCACAAATAATAATGATGATTGCAAGCAAAGCTGTAAGTATCAGCATTACCAGACTTTCACCAAATCCAAGTTCCTTAATAACATCTGCCTGTG